>ERZ1026940.12-NODE-12-length-93011-cov-10.269837_pt1 | contig 93011 bp, 60 predicted proteins | sample MGYA00519306_ERZ1026940 | MGnify/ENA primary metagenome ERZ1026940 (study PRJEB26926, sample SAMN06164613) | human gut metagenome | biome: ENVO:00009003; feature: ENVO:2100002; material: ENVO:00002003 | host: Homo sapiens | place: USA | collected 2012 ...
GCCCAATATATACATAGGTGAAATTATAAAAAATGTCATGGCTGAAAAGCAAGTGACAAAGGCGGAACTTGCAAGAAGACTGCAAGTTAAGCCTCAAAGTGTTGATTATATGTTGACACGAAAAAGCATTGATACAGATACTCTCTATAACGTATCAAAGGCTTTGGATTATGATTTTGCTCTGTTATATTCTATTAGTAAGGAACAGATAAATTGTGATAAAAAAGACGAAGCTTACAAAGTGCCGACTGCTAAGGTTCTGATAGAGTTGGAATTAAAGCCGGAGGAAATCATAAAATTAAACTTGAAGAAAAAAATAGCGGAGCTACTGAAATGATTTTCTTCTTTTCCAAAAATATCAAAGTGTCCGGTTTATTTGTCCGAATGCTTCATGTAATTTCTCCCAATTATCACAAAATGCCTGCATGGACGGGAATAGTACATTTGCTCCCGCATCTAATAATACTTGTCCATTGATAGGACCTGTGTTGACGGCTATAGTGAATATACCTGCGGCTACACCAGCTTGTACGCCCATAGGTGCATTTTCCACCACGATAGCTTCATTGGGTTTTACTCCCCCTTTCTGCAGAGCCATCAGATAGGGTTCCGGATGGGGCTTACCATATTTTACATCAAAGGCGGTTACCATCAATTCTCGGTGAAACATACCGGGGAAGTTGTGTGACAGCCGGTCTAACAATGAATGTTGCCCGGAGCCGGTAACTACCATAGGGACCAGTCCGTCTGCTTTTATTTTTTGCAGTACTTCCCATGCGCCGGGCATACGTTCCGGTTCAGGATTACTGTTGAACTCAGCACTCTTTTCTGCATATATGCTCTTTATCATTTCAGGGGTGGCATCTTTACCGTATTGCCGCTGATAAACGATATTTATGGTAGCAGCTCCGGTTCTCCCCTCATGTAGATAAGCTTCTTCACGGCTCAGATGGAGGCCATGGCGTTCCATAACCTTGTGCCAAGCATCGGCATGGTAAGGCATAGAGTTGAACAATACACCGTCCATATCAAAAAGGACAGATTTCAATTGAATTTGTGAGTACCCGCTGGATTGAAGATAACGGGCGATAGCTTCTTGAAACATAATACCTATTGTTTTATGGCTGCAAAGATACAATAAAAAAACGAGGTGCAAATGAGTTTAATCATTCACACCTCGTCTATCTGTGTTTAACTTATGCCTCTTTAGAGTCTTGCCTGGATAGCTTTTGACTCTTCTTCGTATCCCGGCTTATTCAGCAGAGCAAACATATTCTTCTTGTATGCTTCTACACCCGGTTGGTTAAATGGATTAACGCCCAGCAGATAACCGCTGATACCACAACCGATTTCAAAGAAATAAAGCAACTGACCGATGTTATATTCGTCCAGTTTCTCGATAATGATACGCATATTAGGCACACCACCGTCTACGTGAGCCAACTGAGTACCCAGTTCGGCCATCTTGTTTACTTCGTCCACACGCTTACCTGCCAGGAAGTTCAGGCCGTCCAGGTTTGCTTCATCAGAAGGTACTTCCAGTTTGTGGTCTACTTTCTCTACAGAGATTACAGTTTCAAAGATAGTGCGTTCGCCTTCCTGAATCCATTGTCCCATGGAGTGCAGGTCGGTAGAGAAGTCTACAGCAGCCGGGAAAATACCTTTATTTTCCTTACCTTCCGATTCTCCGTAAAGTTGTTTCCACCATTCGCTTACATAGTGCAGTTTCGGGCAGAAGTTCACAAGAATTTCAATCTTCTTGCCATTCTTGTACAACTCGTTACGAGTAGCGGCATATTGTGCAGCCAAGTTCTCTGCAAACGGAACATTTACTCCGCAAGCCTTTTCCATATCCGCAGCACCGGCAACTAATTTTTCGATGTCGAAGCCAGCTATTGCAATCGGCAATAAACCTACCGGAGTCAGTACGGAGAAACGTCCTCCTACGTTATCGGGGATAATGAATGATTTGTAGCCTTCTTTATCGGCTGTAATGCGGGCAGCGCCTTTCTTTGCATCCGTGATGGCAACGATTACTTTCTTAGCCATATCCTTACCGCGTTGGTTTTCGCATTGCTTTTTCAGCAGGCGGAAAGCAAGAGCAGTTTCGGTAGTAGTTCCTGATTTGGAGATATTGATGACACCGAATTTCTTGTCTTTCAGGAATTCGGTCAGTTCATACAAATAATCTTCGCTGATATTGTGTCCTGCATAGATCATGACAGGCGCATTTTTCTTTTCCTGTAACCAGGTGAAACTGTTTGATAAAGCCTCGATAACTGCACGTGCGCCGAGGTAGCTTCCGCCGATACCGGCAACGATTACTACATCGCAATTGTCGCGCATAACCTGTGCAGTAGCTTTCAGGTCGGCCAGATGCTCTTGACTGATAGATGAAGGGAGGTGCAACCAGCCCAGGAAGTCATTTCCTTTTCCGGTACCGTTTTCCAATGCTTCCTGCGCAGCCTTTACCTGAGCTTCGTAAGCAGCAACAGATGCTTTGGAGATAAATCCAAAAGTCTTTTCGATGTTCAAACTAATCATAATATTCTAGGTTTTAAAAGCCTCTCCTCTCATCCCTTTCCCATGGAAAAGGGGGAACTGAGTTGCTTTTGATTTAAAAGATGTTTATTGTATGTTGTTTATTATACTTCTATCTGAGCGAGTCAGTCAGCAACTTGATTTCTATCATGGGTGAAATGCGTTCGTACAAGATGTTATAGACAGCATCCAGTATCGGCATATTGACATGGTGATGTTTGTTGATTTCCTTGATACACTTTGTTCCGTAGTATCCTTCGGCAATCATCTCCATTTCTATCTGCGCACTTTTCACAGAGTATCCCTTACCGATCATTGTACCAAATGTACGGTTACGGCTGAAATTAGAATACCCTGTCACCAGCAAGTCACCTAAATAAACAGAATCATTCACGTTTCTGTTCAACGGATGTACCGTTTGCAGGAAACGATTCATTTCCTGTACGGCATTGGATATCAATACTGCCTGGAAATTATCACCATATTTCAGACCACTGCAAATACCTGCGGCAATGGCGTACACGTTTTTCAGTACAGAGCTGTATTCTATACCGGCTACGTCATTACTGACAGATGTTTTAATGAATGAACTGGCCAGACGACGGGCGATGGTACATGCTTTGTCTGTGTCCGGGCAGGCAATGGTGAGATAAGAGAGACGTTCCAGGGCTACTTCTTCCGCATGGCAGGGACCTGCCAATACAGCAATATTTTCAGGTGGAACGCCATATTCTTTTGTGAAGTACTCCGATACGATCAGATTGTCATCGGGTACGATTCCTTTAATAGCAGTGATGATGAATTTATCCCGTATCCGCGTTTTCAGTTTCTTTAAGTGGGCTTTGAGATATGGGGAAGGGGTGACAAATATCAGCGTATCAGACTCCTTCACCACATCGTTGATGTTTGAGGAGAAATTGATACGTTTCATGTCAAATTTGACGCCCGTCAGGTAGGCAGGGTTATGGCCCAGTCGTTTAAAATCAGTTATACGATCATCTCGTCGCATATACCAGTTAATCGACTCAGCCTGAGCAAGTACCATTTTTGCAATGGCTGTAGCCCAGCTTCCTCCGCCCATTATGGCTATCTTTCCGGGTAGTTTCATATCGAAATTAATAATTAATAATTAAAAATTAAAAGAGGGAAAGGAAAGTAAACTCCTTTCCCTCGTTCGATCTTTAATCTTCTTATTTAATTTTTAATTCTTTAATTCTTAATTTTTTCGATCCAGCCTTCTACGTCGTTTACAGACGGGTTGGTCAGTTCCAATTTGTATTTTTTGTTGATACCGCAAATGTCCTGATGCAACTTTTGCGGATTTACACCTTTCATGTCTTCTATTGTGTTGTAGCCGGCTTTCTGGATAACGGGTATCCAGTCTTCAGCAATACCCAGTTCCATATATTTGGCCGGAGCATCTTTCGGGGTAACCTTCTCGGGACGCATTTGCGGGAAGAATAGCACTTCCTGAATATATGACTTACCTGTCATCAGCATAGTAAGACGGTCGATACCGATACCGATACCAGATGTGGGAGGCATACCGAATTGCAGAGCACGCAAGAAGTCTTGGTCGATGAACATTGCTTCATCGTCACCCTTTTCGCTCAGGCGTAACTGATCTTTGAAACGCTCTTCCTGATCGATGGGATCATTCAACTCACTGTACGCATTGGCAAGTTCTTTACCATTCACCATCAATTCAAAACGTTCAGTCAGACCCGGTTTGCTGCGGTGCATCTTGGTCAACGGACTCATTTCAACAGGATAGTCAGTGATGAATGTTGGTTGGATGAAGGTTCCTTCACAGAATTCACCGAATATTTCATCTATTAGCTTACCCTTGCCCATGGTGTCATCAATCTCCATTTTCAGCTCTTTACAGATCTGGCGGATTTCTTCCTCACTCTTGTCATTGAGGTCGTAACCGGTTTTCTCCTTGATAGCATCCAGGATAGGCAAGCGGCGATATGGTGCCTTGAAACTGATAGTCTTACCGTCGATGGTAGTCTCTTCGCTGCCATTTACGGCAATGCAGATACGTTCCAGCAATTTTTCGGTAAAGCTCATCATCCAATTGTAATCCTTATATTGTACGTAAAGCTCCATACAGGTGAACTCCGGATTATGGTTCTTGTCCATACCTTCGTTACGGAAGTTCTTACCGATTTCATAAACACCCTCAAAACCACCTACAATCAGACGTTTCAGGTAAAGCTCGGTAGCGATACGCAGATACAGGTCAATATTCAGTGAGTTGTGGTGGGTAATGAACGGGCGGGCGCTTGCTCCACCTGCTATAGATTGCAGAATGGGAGTTTCCACTTCGGTATAGCCGGCTTCATCCAGTACGGCACGCATAGTCTTAATGACAGTGGCACGCTTTAAGAATGTATCTTTTACGCCGTCATTTACAATAAGGTCGACGTAACGTTGGCGATAACGCAGTTCAGGATCTTCAAAAGAGTCATAAGCTACACCGTCTTTGTATTTTACGATAGGCAGTGGCTTGATGGATTTTGCCAATACGGTCAACTTCTGGGCGTGGATACTGATTTCGCCCATCTGAGTACGGAAAACAAAACCTTCGATTCCAATGAAGTCGCCTAAGTCGAGCAGGCGTTTGAATACAGTATTGTAGAGTTCCTTGTCTTCTCCCGGACAGATATCGTCGCGAGTGATATACACCTGAATGCGACCTTTGGAGTCCTGCAATTCAACGAACGAAGCTTTACCCATCACCCGGCGCGTCATCATACGTCCGGCTACGGATACCTTGCGAGGTTCTGCGTCATCTTTAAATTCCGCTTTTATATCTGTAGAGAAAGCATTGGTTACATACTCTGCAGCGGGATAGGGGTCGATGCCCATCGCGCGAAGTTCATTCATACTATTACGTCGAATGATTTCCTGTTCACTTAGTTCTAATACATTCATTTCGTTGTACATTAACACAATTTGGGAGCAAAAATACGAAACATTTTTCATATAATGGCATGAAGAAGGGGAGAATTAGGAAAAGTTTAAAGTCAACGTGTACATTCTCAGTGGAGTGAATGAATTTCTCTTTGAAGTAGCGATAATCTCTTTGTTCTCCTTTTTTTGTTTGCTTATGGGAAAATCAGTACCTTTGTACCCTAAAATAGAGGAAATAGGTATTATGACAGGACAAAAGGCACCCACAGCGTTGGGAACAGAACAGATTGGAAAGCTACTGATGCAATATGCCGTACCGGCAATTATCGCTATGACGGCATCTTCTTTATATAATATGGTGGATAGCATTTTTATCGGTCACGGAGTAGGCACAATGGCTATTTCGGGATTGGCGCTAACTTTTCCCCTGATGAATCTTGCTGCTGCGTTTGGCTCGTTGGTAGGAGTTGGAGCTTCCACATTGGTTTCGGTTAAACTGGGACAAAAAGATTACGATACAGCCCAGCGTATTTTGGGTAATGTACTGGTGCTAAATATCGTGCTGGGATTGGCATTTACGGTTGTTACGATGATATTCCTCGATCCCATCCTTTACTTCTTTGGGGGTAGTGACGAAACAGTGAAGTACGCCCGCGAATACATGCAGATTATTTTGCTGGGCAATGTTGTCACTCATCTTTATCTTGGCTTAAATGCTGTTCTACGCTCTTCCGGACATCCGCAAAAGGCAATGTACGCCACTATCGCTACAGTAGCCATCAATACGATACTTGACCCTTTGTTTATTTACGGTTTCGGCTGGGGGATTCGTGGAGCTGCCATTGCTACTATCATAGCACAGGTTATTTCACTGTTGTGGCAATTCAAGATATTCAGCAACAAAGACGAACTGCTGCATTTCCATCGCGGCATATTCCGCCTGCGCCGTAAGATTGTGATGGATTCGCTTGCTATCGGTATGTCTCCTTTCCTGATGAATCTGGCAGCATGTTTTATTGTAATTGTCATTAATCAGGGGTTGAAGCGCTATGGCGGAGACTTGTCTATCGGTGCATTCGGTATTGTCAACCGCCTGGTATTTATATTCGTAATGATCGTGATGGGATTGAATCAGGGCATGCAGCCTATTGCCGGATATAACTTTGGTGCGCAGCAATATGCACGTGTTTCCCGGGTGCTGAAACTGACTATAATTTTTGCTACGGTTGTCACCACATCAGGTTTCCTGATGGGGATGATTATACCCGATCTGGTGGTTTCCATATTTACTTCTGACGAAGAATTGATAGCTATTTCGGCACGTGGACTGCGTATTGTAGTGATGTTCTTCCCGATAATCGGTTTCCAGATGGTGACGTCGAATTTCTTCCAGAGTATCGGGATGGCGAGCAAGGCTATCTTCTTGTCTCTTACCCGCCAGATGCTTTTCTTGCTTCCGGCACTGATAATTCTTCCCCATTTCTTCGGTGCGGCCGGTGTTTGGTATAGTATGCCGGTTTCCGATTTGCTTGCCAGTTTGGTGGCAATGGTGATGTTGGTTAGCCAGTTCCGTAAATTTAAAAGAGGCGAAGGATAGTGTGAAAAACATGCGGTTCGTGGTAAAGTTAGTTATAACCGGAAAATTAGTATAGATTATTTTTTTGTTTCTTTCCTATAAATCCTTACTTTTGCTATTAGTAAACCAATATTTAGATTGAAGCTATGAATAAGAAATTCGTTGTGAACATCGGTCGCCAATTGGGAAGTGGCGGAAAGGAGATAGGGGAGAAGTTGGCAGCCCGTTTGGGTATCGATTTCTATGACAAGGAGTTAATAACTCTGGCTTCCAAGGAGAGCGGTCTATGCCGTGAGTTCTTTGAGAAAGCCGATGAGCGTGCTTCGCAAGGGATTATCGGCGGACTCTTCGGCATGCGTTTCCCTTTTGTGGGAGATGGTGCTTTACCAACCCAGAATTGCCTCAGTAACGATGCACTTTTCAAGGTGCAGAGCGATGTAATCCGCCAGTTGGCAGCAGAGAAATCCTGCCTTTTTGTAGGCCGTTGTGCTGATTATATACTGCGTGATCATCCTCGTTGTGCCAATATCTTTATTTCCGCTTCGCATGAAGCACGCGTTGCCCGCTTGTGCGCTTCACATCATGTTTCAGAAGAAGAAGCCGAAAATATGATGAATAAGGCTGATAAAAAACGTTCGGAATATTATAACTATTATAGCTACAAGACCTGGGGAGCTGCGGCAACCTATCATCTGTGCATTGATTCTTCCGTGCTGGGGATTGAAAAGACTATCGATTTTATAGAAGATTTTGTGAAACTTAAAATAAAGTAAAACAGAACAATTTCTAACCCGGACCATACCTTCTCCGTATCAAGCCCGTACCAACTCCATACCAAGTCTAAGTGTATAGACATGGAGCAAGTACGGAGAAAATACGGTTTTGGTAATATGAAGGGGAAAAACAGAACAAAAAAAAGAGAGACTACAATTGCGTAATCTCTCTTTTCTTTTATATCATCTGACATTACATCATTGTCAGCAATATCATCTGGCCTGCCAGAATACGCAGGAACATTGTCAGCGGATAAACAGTAGAGTAACCTACTGCCGGAGCATCATTGCCGGATGCCTGGTTAGCATAAGCTAATGCAGGAGGGTCTGTGTTACTACCGGCAATTAATCCCATCAGGGTGAAGTAATTTACTTTGCAGTAGAAGCGGGCAATCATACCGATAATCAGCAAAGGAATAACAGTGATCAGGAAACCATAGCCTACATACAGCAAACCGGAGCCTTCTACCACTGTTTCTACAAAGTGAGCGCCGGCTTCGATACCTACGCTGGCAAGGAAGAGTACGATACCGATTTCACGTAGCATCAGGTTGGCACTCATAGTTGTATAAGTCACCAGTTTCAGCTTATGACCGAAGCGACCGATGAGAATAGCTACTACCAGCGGACCACCTGCCAGACCGAGCTTGACTGGAGTGGGTATGCCCGGAAAAGCGATAGGAAGACTACCCAGCAAGATACCCAGGAAGATACCCACGAAGATAGTCACAATATTAGGCGTATCCAGACGTTTCAGTTGATTACCCAGTACTCCTGCAACACGCTCTACGGCATCTTGCTGGCCAACGACCATTACACGGTCACCTACTTGTAGTATCAGGTTCGGATCAGCAAACAAGTCCATACCGGAACGATTGATACGGGTTACGTTTACTCCGTACATACTACGGAAATGGAGGCTGCCTAATTTTTTGCCATTGATTTCGGATTTTGTCACCAATATACGGCGTGAAACCATCGGCATGTCTTGTTTTTCCCAGTCTACCTGAATTTCTTTACCGATGAAAGCGGTTACTGCTTCAGCGTCTTCTTCGGAACATACAATAAATACCTGGTCGCCGATATGGAATTCAGTGTCTTGGTTAGGGATGCTGACGTGTCCCTCGTGACGGATGCGTGAGCATACAAAAGGACGTCCCATAAACTCCTTGATCTGGATGAGCTTTTTCCCGTCGATAGATTCGTTGCGGACTTCCAGATGTAACATGTGGGGCATATGTTTCATGTCAGAAGTCTGAACGGCCAGTTCATCTTCTTCTTTTTTCAGGTTCACCCGGCAGATGTAGCGGACGGCAATGATAGAACCGATGATGCCGACAACACCAAGGGGGTAAGCGCAAGCATATCCCAGTGCGATAGGATCACCTGTGTAGCTTAACTGATTCAAGGCTTCCTGTGCGGCACCCAAACCCGGAGTATTGGTGACAGCACCATATAGGATACCTACCATCATGGGAAGGTCGATTCCCCCGTCGATGAAATAAATACCCAGAGCTACTGCTATATTCAGTACCACAATGCCTACTGCAAGCATGTTCAGGGTCATTCCACCTTTTTTAAAAGAAGAAAAGAATGACGGTCCTACTTGCAGACCGATACAGAATACAAATAAAATTAACCCGAATTCGCGGATAAAGTGCAAAATGTGTGTCTCACCCGTAAAACCGAAATGTCCCATCAGAATACCAGTGAAAAGCACAAATGTGACACCTAGTGATATCCCGAAAATTTTAATCTTACCCAAAAGCACGCCGACAGATATTACGAATGCATACAAGCATACAATATGGGCGACGGAGGCAGGGTCCCATAACAAACTCTCTAACCAATCCATAGTTACTTTTGTTTATCTTTTTTATTAGCTTATTGAATTTTCGCGCAAAGGTAGGCATTAAAAGGGAGGTGGCAAAGGGTTTGCTGGAGTTTTTCTTTTGGAATATAGGTAAAGGTGTCAGAGGCTAATTGGGTAGTATGCAAGGATATTAGTTTATACTCTAAAATGTAAAGTGTACTTTGCAATCATGTATATACATACGAAAATCATACTTGCAGAATGTCATTTCTCCATGCGAATTTTACTTAAAAGACCTTGTATTATTAAGTTATTGAGTATATTTGCGAATCCTATTCTAGACAAATAGGTAAATGAAGAGATTACTTATTATCTTTATTAATTATAAAATAAACTATGGCAGACAGTAAAGAAAAACTCTTCTCGGACTTTGCTCCCACCACCACCGAACAGTGGATGGAGAAAGTAACAGCTGACCTGAAAGGCGCTGATTTTGAGAAGAAACTCGTTTGGAAAACAAACGAAGGATTCAAGGTAAAACCTTTCTACCGCATGGAAGACCTCGAAGAATTGAAAACGACGAATGCACTTCCCGGTGAATTCCCTTATCTCAGAGGTACCAAGAAAGACAACAACGAGTGGCTTGTTCGCCAGGAAATTAAAGTGGAATGCCCTAAGGAAGCCAATGCGAAAGCACTGGACATCCTGAATAAAGGTATCGATTCACTGGCTTTCCGTGTAAAGGCAAAAGAACTCAATGCCGAATACATCGAGACTTTGCTTGAGGGAATCTGCGCTGAGTGTGTAGAACTGAACTTCTATACTTGTCAGGGACACGTGGTAGCACTTGCAGAGCTTTTGGTGGCTTACTTCCAGAAGAAAGGTTATGACTTGGCAAAGTTGCAGGGTTCCATTGGTTACGATTTCTTCGACAAGATGCTGGCAAAAGGCAAAGAAAAGGGTGATATGGTGCAAACAGCCAAAGCTCTGATTGAAGCAACTACTGCTCTGCCGAAATACCGTGTACTGAATGTGACAGCTTTGACGCTGAACAATGCCGGAGCATACATTTCCCAGGAACTGGGCTATGCTCTTGCTTGGGGTAATGAATATATGAATCAACTGACAGAAGCAGGAGTTCCTGCTGCTCTTGTTGCCAAGAAGATTAAATTCAACTTTGGTATCAGCTCTAATTACTTCCTTGAGATTGCTAAGTTCCGTGCTGCCCGTATGTTGTGGGCAAACATCGTAGCTTCTTATGATGCCGATGCTCAATGTGCTGCCAAAATGCACATACATGCTGAGACTTCTACGTTCAACCTTACTTTATTTGATGCTCATGTAAACCTGTTGCGTACGCAGACAGAGGCTATGAGTGCTGCACTGGCAGGTGTGGATTCAATGACAGTAACTCCGTTCGATAAGACTTACGATGCTCCGAATGAATTTTCGGAACGTATGGCCCGCAACCAGCAATTGTTGCTGAAAGAGGAGTCTCACTTCGATAAGGTGATTGACCCTGCTGCCGGTTCTTACTATATTGAAAATCTGACTGTGTCCATTGCTAAACAAGCTTGGGAACTTTTCCTGGCTGTTGAAGAGGAAGGTGGCTTTTATGCTGCTGTAAAAGCAGGTACGGTGCAGGCAGCTGTGAACGAAAGTAACAAGGCTCGTCATAAAGCTGTTGCTCAACGTCGCGAAGTGTTGCTGGGTACGAATCAGTTCCCGAACTTTAATGAGAAGGCAGGCGAGAAGAAACCATTGGAAGCTACTTGCTGCTGTGGTGGTCATGATACTTGTGAAAAAGATGTGGCTACACTCAACTTTGACCGTGCTGCCAGTGAATTCGAAGCATTACGCCTCGAAACAGAAGCTTCAGGCAAGCGTCCGAAAGCCTTTATGCTGACTATCGGTAATCTGGCTATGCGTCAGGCACGTGCTCAGTACTCTTGTAACTTCCTGGCTTGTGCCGGATATGAGGTTGTTGATAACCTGGGCTTCCCGACTGTAGAAGCTGGTGTGGAAGCTGCGATGGCTGCTAAGGCTGATATCGTGGTACTTTGTTCCAGTGATGATGAATATGCAGAATACGCTGTTCCGGCTTTCAAGGTTCTGAATGGTCGTGCTATGTTTATCGTAGCCGGTGCTCCTGCTAATATGGACGAGCTGAAAGCTGCCGGTATCGAGAACTTCATCCATGTTCGTGTCAACGTACTGGAAACATTAAAGGAATACAACGCTAAACTTTTGAAGTAAGATGAGAAAAGATTTTAAAAACTTAGATATATATGCCGCATTCAAGCCCGCTAACGGTGCTGAGTGGCAAAAGGCTAACGGCATCCATGCTGATTGGAAAACGCCGGAACACATTGAAGTGAAGCCTGTTTATACAAAAGAAGACCTGGAAGGCATGGAACATTTGGGCTATGCTGCCGGTCTGCCTCCTTATCTGCGTGGCCCGTACTCAGTGATGTACACACTACGCCCCTGGACAATCCGTCAGTATGCCGGATTCTCTACAGCTGAAGAATCAAATGCATTCTACCGTCGTAATCTGGCTTCCGGACAGAAAGGTTTGTCTGTAGCCTTCGACTTGGCTACACACCGCGGCTACGACCCTGACCATGAACGTGTGGTAGGTGATGTGGGCAAGGCCGGTGTATCTATCTGCTCACTGGAGAATATGAAGGTTCTTTTTGACGGTATTCCTTTGAACAAGATGTCTGTGTCCATGACTATGAATGGTGCTGTCCTTCCAATTCTGGCATTCTATATCAATGCTGGTCTGGAACAAGGTGCTAAATTGGAAGAAATGGCAGGTACTATCCAGAACGACATTCTGAAAGAATTCATGGTGCGTAATACCTATATTTATCCGCCTGCATTCTCCATGAAGATCATATCCGATATTTTCGAATATACTTCTCAGAAGATGCCGAAGTTCAACTCTATCTCTATCTCCGGTTACCACATGCAGGAAGCGGGAGCTACGGCAGACATTGAGTTGGCTTATACGTTGGCCGACGGTCTTGAATACCTTCGTGCCGGTGTTGCCGCAGGCATAGATATCGATGCTTTTGCTCCGCGTTTGTCTTTCTTCTGGGCTATCGGTACCAATCACTTCATGGAAATTGCCAAGATGCGTGCGGCTCGTATGCTTTGGGCAAAGATCGTTAAACAGTTCAATCCGAAGAATCCGAAATCACTGGCTTTGCGTACACACTCCCAGACTTCCGGTTGGTCGTTGACTGAACAGGATCCGTTCAATAATGTAGGCCGTACTTGTATCGAGGCTATGGCTGCTGCTTTGGGACATACCCAGTCTCTGCATACCAATGCTCTTGATGAGGCTATCGCATTGCCGACAGACTTCTCTGCCCGTATTGCCCGTAATACTCAGATTTATATCCAGGAAGAAACTTATATCTGTAAGAACGTTGACCCATGGGGAGGTTCTTATTATGTAGAGTCTCTGACAAACGAACTGGCTCACAAGGCTTGGGAGCTTATTCAGGAAGTAGAAAAACTGGGTGGTATGGCAAAGGCTATCGAAACTGGTATTCCTAAGATGCGTATCGAAGAAGCTGCTGCGCGTACACAGGCTCGTATCGACTCCGGTTCTCAGACTATCGTTGGTGTGAATAAATATCGTCTGGAGAAAGAAGCTCCGATTGATATCCTCGAAATCGACAATACGGCTGTTCGTCTGGAACAGATTGAAAACCTGAAACGCTTGAAAGAAGGAAGAAACGAGGCTGAAGTACAGAAAGCATTGGAAGCTATTACCAAATGCGTGGAAACCAAGGAAGGCAATTTACTGGAACTGGCAGTAGAAGCTGCCCGTGTTCGCGCTACATTGGGAGAAATCTCTTATGCTTGTGAAAAAATTGTAGGACGTTATAAAGCAGTAATCAGAACTATATCAGGCGTGTATTCATCAGAAAGTAAGAATGACAGCGACTTCAAGCGTGCTTGCGAATTGGCCGAGAAGTTTGCGAAGAAAGAGGGACGTCAGCCCCGTATTATGGTTGCCAAAATGGGTCAGGACGGTCACGACCGTGGCGCTAAAGTAGTTGCGACCGGATATGCCGACTGTGGTTTCGACGTGGATATGGGACCGTTGTTCCAGACGCCTGCCGAAGCTGCCCGCGAAGCTGTTGAAAACGACGTTCATGTAGTGGGCGTATCTTCATTGGCTGCCGGACACAAGACGTTGGTTCCGCAGATCATTGACGAACTGAAGAAGCTGGGCCGTGAGGATATCATCGTAATTGCAGGTGGAGTGATTCCTGCACAGGACTATGATTTCTTGTATAAAGCCGGTGTGGCTGCTATTTTTGGTCCCGGAACTCCGGTTGCCAAAGCTGCTTGTCAGATTCTGGAAATCTTGATGGACGAAGAATAAATCTTTATTCATATAATTTTAGAGAGGCAGGGTGTTGTATTAATATCCTGCCTCTCGCATTTTAAGTATATAGAGATAAAATTAGTTGGTTTTTAATGTCATATTAATCTTTTCTTTAATCACTCCGGTGGATATTTGCGACATCATTTCTTTGATATCCGTAATCTAATTAATTGATGTAGCATGAAAAAATTATTACTTCTTTTTATCTCAGCTTTATTAGCTGTAAGTGTGCAGGCACAATCGAGTGATAAGCCTGGTAACTGGAAACTGATTGTGTCGGATGAATATCCGGCGGATGACGTCGGTGTGGCAACGTATGACGTTGTAGCTGACTTTGGAGCAGATCCTACCGGAGTGAAAGACTCGTGGAGTATTTTCCAAACAGCACTTAATAAACTCGGTGAGAACAGGCGTGGCGGTGTGCTTTTTGTTCCTGCCGGCCGTTATCGTATTACCGGAAAACTTTATATTCCTACAGGTGTGACGCTGCGTGGCGAATGGAAACGGCCGACCAAAGGAGTAGCCATACAGGGAACCATTCTGATGGTAGACAATGCCGGGGGAGATGAACTTGAGTCGAAATCTTTCATTACCATGGAGCCTTCCACTGCCTTGACCTATCTTTCCATTTGGTACCCACACCAGAATCCGGATCATATAAAGCCCTATCCGCCGACAGTGCTTTATGGCCGTGATGGTGTGTGGGGTAATGAATATTGTAATGTCCGTCATGTAACATTGGTGAATTCTTACAGCGGCATTATCCTTTCCAGAAAGAACGGTGGCGGTTGCCCTAATATCTATGATGTATATGGAACCCCACTGAGCCGTGGTATTGAGATTGATAACATAGCTGACGTCGGTCGTTTTGAGCAGATATACTTTTCTCCTGATTATTGGGCAGGTTCAGGGCTTGAAGGGGCACCGAAAGCAGGTTCCGCTTTCACAGATTGGATCTATCAAAATGGGGTAGGTATAACAATGCGTCGTAATGACTGGTCTTACACCTGTTTCGTCGATGTCGAAGGATATAATTGTGGTTTTAAGACCGGAAATAGCATGTCCGGTGACGGCAATCCGAACGGTCATAATTACAGCTTTCATCTGAAAGACTGCCAGACTGGTATTCATGTTGATGGTAGTTCTTCCTCCGGCATTATGTTTACTCGCGTAGAGATGGAGAATTGTGAAAATGGTATCGTTGTATCTTCTGCCGACGGACCTGTTCAGCTTTACGGATGTGAAATATCCGCTCGTGAGAATGCTGTACTTATGGAATCCGGTTCTTCTTCTCGCTTGATGATGGAGCAATGTACTGTAAAAAGGGGAGCGGTGAATAGTATGTCAGGTGATTTTGTCGCTTCGGATTGTGACTTCAATAATACTACTCCGCAAGTTTTCATAGGTTCGGATGCACGTTGCATTCTTAAGGGTAACCGCTTCGCAAAGAAAGCAGATGTTCAAAACAATTCGCTGTTTGAATGTCATATAGATCACACAGCTCTGACAGAGAGGAGCAAGCTGCCGGAATTTCCTGACTTGCGTGTGCCTGAAACAAAACCTGCCCGTGTGGTGCTTTATAATGTCCTCGATTTCGGTATTGAACCTTTCGTTGTGCCTTTCAATTCTTCTACGAATACGCAGAGTATCCAAAATGCGATCCGCAATGGCCTTAACAGTGCGAAGGATGCTACTGCAGCTATACAAAGTGCCCTGGATAAAGCCAAAGCTGATGGGGGTGGTATTGTCTATCTTCCCGGCGGGCGGTATAAGATGCTCGGGACTCTTACTGTGCCTACCGGAGTAGAACTACGTGGTGCAGCCGATTTCGGGAGTATTCCCCGTGGGCACGGAACCATTTTTGAGGTATATGCCGGTAAAGGACAGCCTTCTGGAGAATCATTCTTGAAACTTGAAGCCGGTAGTGGTGTTCGTGGAATATCCATTAATTATCCTGAACAACTCTCTTCCATGTTGCCTGCGATGGCACAGTATCCGTACACCATTCAGGGGAAGGGGAAAGATATCTATATTGTCAACGTCGGCATACGTGCAGCTTGGAACGGACTGGATTTGTTCAGTAACAAGTGCGATAACCACTATGTGGACTATCTGGCAGGACATGCTTTCAAGAATGTGATTCGTATAGGCGGAGGTTCGCAAGGCGGTATGGTTAATAACATGCAGTTCAATACCATTGTCTATGCTTGTGGTGCTGAAACAAAATTTGGATCTTGGTCTAATAATGCCGATGCTGATAATGGCAAGGCATACGATCAGAATATGAAGGAACTTCGTTTTATTACGGTGGAAGACTGTACGGATGAGATTCTTTACAATGATTTCCATTACGGAGGATACGAGGGGATTGTGTTCGATAAGTCCGGTGCAGGCAGGGCTGCTTCTGGAAAGGCACTTGGGCTTGGTATAGACGGTTCGATGAATTCTGCCATGTTCAATGCGCTGGGCAGTGCAGGTTTTCCGCTGGTGAATACGCAGTTAGTTGCCCTTGAAGCAAAGAGTACTGCTTTTCCTGATACCCGTTACATTACTTTGGGTGAAACATTTACAGGAAATGCTGAGTTTTATGGCATAGACCTTTGGGGAGGACCCAAACATTCGACTGTTATTAATAATGGGAACTTGGTATTGAATCTGGCCAATTTTTCGACTACCGGTAACGTTTATCATTTCTATTTGCCTAAATCAACCGGAAAGGCCAGGATGCACAATGCAGTAGTAAATATGAAGTCTGACGCCAGTATTGCTAATTCAAGTCATGAGAAGCAGGCATTTGTCGGTGCCAGTGTCCTCGACGTAGAATCGTGGAGGATTAAGTTGATGGGTGAATGGGATTGCAATCTCACGCTTACCCCCGTTTTTGAGGCTACCGATGCCTTGTTGAGCCGTACTAAGTGGAGTATTACCGCCAATGTGAACAATGGAAACGCCCGTAATGCCATTGACAATAATGTATCCACGCGATGGGATACAGGACAGTCACAAAAAGCTGGTCAGATGGTTACTGTGAATATGAATGCAGCCAATAAGCTGAACAGAATAATTTTGGATTCTTCAAAAAGTCCCGGTGACGGTCCTGCCGGTTACGAACTGTATGTGAAGAATGGCGCTAACGCTGACTGGAAACTTGTAGCCGAAGGGAAAAACGGTACTTCCGTCCTGATTATCGGTTTCCCGGAAGAGACAGCAACACATTTCAAAATTATCCAGACCGGGACGAAGGGCGGGTATTGGTCTATCCACGAGCTCTATGCGGCATTGGTGGACGATACTCCTACAAGTATATCACCTGAGGTCATAGAATCAGCCGGAGAGATTTATTATTATGACGGTCGGTTGGCTTGGAGTGGATTGAAGAGCGATGTAGACAATCAAGTTGAAATCATTGATTTGTCGGGACGACGCATATTATCACAGCAAGTGAATACTAATTCCTTGCAATTATCCGGCATGCAAGGCGGATTCTATATTGTGGTGGCCAGTGATGGCACGAATGTGTTGCGGAAGAAACTGTTCTTTAAAGAATAAAGCCTTGACCGGGGTATGATTTTGCGTTTGGTTGATGAGAATTATAAATTGTTTGTTTTTAGTATTTGTGTTGATTCTCAATGTATTGCATTTACCAAATGTTTTTCTGATAATGTAAAAGCATTTACCGCAGTATGTAACGACTTTTACCGCTTATTGTAACGGCTTTTACTTCGGTATGTAACGACCTTTACCTCGGCGTGTAAATGAAGTTACCGTGTGGGGTGAAGGTTGTTACCATGAAATGAAAGCAGCCGTGTCCTCGTAAGGTGAAATTCATTCACCTGCCGAGGCACGGCTGTTTGTTTGTAAGATATGACTGGTCGTCCGTTGTATGGTAGATAGCGGAAACCTTGTTACCAGCTATATTCTTCTACATAGCTATCGAAATACTCTTCCTGTTGCAAACCCAACTTCTTGGCCAGTGCCATCACTTTTTGTTGTTCGGAAGGCGACAACAAGGTTTCTCCTTTCCGTTTCTGATAATATTTTCTGATTCCCCACGTGCCTATCAGCCCGTAGCGGAATGTTCCTGATGCACTGACAGCCAGTGCTTCCGTGGTGCGGACAAAACCTTTGGCATAGCGCACTTTCTGGTTGGAACGGTAATATTCGCACTTCCCTGTCCTGGCTTCAATCGTTTTCGGATTCAGTGTAGGCGGAAAAGTTACACTTGCCGGTGTATGAGTGTATGCAATCCGGCGTAGGCAAGTGTCGGCATGAGGGCAATCTGCCGTTGCGCACAGACCAAAGTTATGGGGAACTCTTGAATAATCGAATGATTCTTTTTCCATTGTGTTTTCAATTTAATGATTGTGCGGCAAAGGTACGATATATATTACGGATTGAGGCAGATTATAGAATGATATTCTGTGATATTATGATTTGTTTTTATAAAGTATCTTTGACTGAAATATCCGGATTATCTTTTATAAATAAAAAATCCGTTACTTCCGTATCATACATCAGTAACGGATTTACCCTATCAAACAATCTGATTACTTAGTTAGATTCCTATATCTTTGTAAAGCTTCCAGATAATAGTAGTCTGCATAATTCAGTGGTACGTCTATTTCCGAACCGTGGGGCAGTGAACCGGTGGAGTGCATTAATACAAATCCTTGGTTAGTGCCTTTCGCTGCCAAATATTTATCGCTGGAAAGATTCTTCAGAATGGTTTCGGCATAATCGAAATATTTCTTTCCTTCCGGAGCAAAGGTGCTAAGTTCAAGTAGCGCTGAGGCTGTGATGGCTGCTGCCGAGGCATCTCTCGGAGTGGTTTCACCTGTGGGTGCATCATAATCCCAATATGGAATGCAGTCGTCAGTAGTTACCCTTTTCATAATCATATCCGCAATGTTTATGGCTTCCCGGAGAAATGTAGTATCTTCAGTTTCGCGATAGCATGAAGTGTAGCCATAAACTCCCCAAGCTTGTCCGCGCGACCAGGCGGAATCGTCGTTCTTACCTTGATAAGTACCTTTACTTTCCACTGTACCGTCATTGTTGTAGCTGATGACATGATAAGATGTATAATCCGGACGGAAATGATGTTTTATGGTGGTCTGGGCATGTTTAACAGCCACTTTATAATAAGTGCTGTCTCCGGTCAGCCGGGTTGCATTAAATAGTAAATCCAAGTTCATCATATTATCAATGATAACCGGAAAATTCCAGTGTCCGAAATCCCATGAGCGGATACAGCCAATTTCCGGATTGAAACGTGAGCAGAGATTATTTGCTGTTTCCACAATTATGCTTTTGATGCTGTCATTGGGAGCCAGGCGGAGAGCATTGCCGAAACTGCAATTGATCATGAAACCTAAATCATGCGTATCTTTGAAACTTCTTATCGGGTTCAGCAAGTTAGTATATTGGATAGCTTGTTCTTTTAACTTTTCATTTTTTGTCATCTCATAGGCGTACCATAGGCTCCCGGGGAAAAAACCGCTGGTCCAATCGTAGATATCGGTCAGATGCCTTTTACCAGTTATTTCAACAGATGGATTAGGTAAAAGAGCTTTTTGGAATGAATCGGGACTTCGTTCCAATTGGCTGGTAAGAAAGTCAATGTCGTATCCCGCCCATACAGATCTGGGGAGCTTTGCAGAGTCAGCAAGCTCATTTGCCGTCAATTCCAATTGATAGGAAGCAACATCTAAAGTTTCTTTTACCCATGATTCCTGATTCATATCTGTTTTCTTTTGACAACTGACGAGCCCCAATAATAGGGCGGCTATAATTGATCTGTTTATTTTCATACTAAAAATTGAATTATAAAATGATTATTACTATACTACTTAATCTTCTGATTGATAGACCACATTTGCAGGGATTAATATCTGTTTCTCCTTTTGATCTCGGAAAATGATAATTTCCACTACTTTGGTAAAATCAGCCTGTTTTGTGTGTTTTATCATATCCGCCAATGTGTGAATATCGTTTCCTGCCAATGAAAGAATCACGTCATTAGGTTGTATAAAGTCACGTAATGGACTTTCCAATGCATCAACAGCAATGACATATACGCCTCGCTTAGAATCCATTCCGGTAGCGGAACGTTCTTCTTCCGAATCCAGTTCTTTTAAAGACAATCCTGACCAGTTTTTAGTGACTATGCTTTTAGCTTTATGTGCATAAATAGTCGGGAGGGGCATTTGGGGGTGTTTAGCCAGTTGTTTTAAATTAGGAGAAACCACTCCGAACTTATCCATCTCAAAGTTCTTGAAACCACATAAAGGAGTTATCTTTGATATCTCCACAATACTGAAATCGCCAATGAGGGCGTTTTTGAATGTCACGGGATAAACAACAGAATGCTTGTCTGTATGATTTTTAATTGCCTCCTGATAGGACAGGCTGTCAGTAAATAAATTGTAATCTGTCTCTGCTCCCCAATCAGAAACTCTGATAGGACGATAAGGACGCATTATCAGATTTCTGACAAATACATCACCACTGTTTTTAAACCATACATGTGGATGGAATGTATTATTAACTATTATATTATTTTCTACAACTCGATAAAAGCCTTCTCTTAACTTTATCCCTCCACTTAAGCAAAGATTATTGTAGATGTGATAATTACTGGAACCATCATCCAGGTCAATATCCCAACCACGGTCACATCTGAATCGGTTGTATCGTATTATATTTTCTTTTTTAGCGTCAAGGAGGATGATATCAGGCTCTGCTGTAACCAAGCTGTCCATTTGGGAACGATTGCTTCTCCAAAAGCGGTCTCTTCCCCAGGAGTTGAGCGAACCGTGATCACCCGTTTCTCTTACAGTGTTGAAAACATCATTATACTCGATAATATGCCCTCCCCAAGTACCTTCGCTTATATTGATACCTGCACGTGGGGTATGGTAGATGCTGTTGTGACTGATAGTGATGGAACTGCACATTGACAACTGAACTCCGGCAACTTGTTTTTCGTAAAGCCCTATATGATGAATCAAATTGTCATAGACTAAACATTCTGTTGGATAATTTTCTGTTTTAGAACCGGTGATACGGTCAATCTGTGGTATAGCCACGGATTCTTCATATCTGAATGAAGGAGAACGCACGGCTTCAGGATCACCTACGAAACAGATGCCACTGGCACCTATTTGAGACAAATGACAACCAGTGACAGAAGATTGGTAGTTATAATCAGAGAAGAATATTGCGTTACCTCCCAAATTATAAAAATTACAATCTTGTATTCTGCAGTTTTCACTGCCCTCCAATAGAATGCTACCTCCCCGATATATAGCCCAGTCCGAGCGCAACAAGGGCTCATAATGTTCCATAAAAGTTCGGGTGGTTTGAGTAAACTCAATATCTTTTATAGTAATATTCTGTATCGGCCTTTCCTTACTGCCTCTCAATTCAACCAGATGCTTCAGTTGGGGCGTTTCTAATGTAATCTCTTCCATATTCTCATCAGGCATGGGATAATAATAGAGTATTCTATTTTCTTTGTCATAATACCATTCTCCCGGCGCATCCAGTTCTTCAAATATATTTTCTACCATTCGATTCTGTATATGTCCGGCAGAGGGACGGTTGTTCTGCCAGCCTCCTTCTAATCGCAGTGTGTTATTCTTGTTTTTTTCAACAATTTGATAATGAATATCTCCCCAGTCTGATGCATGCATGACATGCAGATATCCCTTCTTGGGAGCCTTCCACTTCTTTATTCTTTCAGTGGAGGTGGCTTGAGCTGAGGTGCCGTTAAACCTGACTGCAGTAGAGTCAAAATTGGGGTATCGGGCCATTGGACGATAGCTGCCATTGACAAATAGCTGATCCATTATCACCGATTCCTTAACAGAGGATTTCATGATATTTTTTTTATAATGTTCCCAGTTGGGATGAAGAGTTACTCCGCTTGTAATAATTACTTTTTCTTCAGGATATGCACAAATTATAAGTTGCTTTTCTCCATTTCCATCTTCGGAAGTTAAAACGAGTGGTTGTTCTAACCGATATACACCTTCACGCAGGTAAATGGTTGTAATTCCATTTTGCTTGCGTGACTCTTGCTTCGCTTTTTCTATACTTAGAAAGGGAGAATCGATGTCTCCTTTTCCTGTATCTTTTCCATTGGGAGACACAAAATATTGCGCCTGTGAGTATGCGTAATTTGTTCTGACAAAGCATAGCAGAAACAAATAAATGATGATTTTCCTTCCCATTTTAGTATTGCTTTACCGTTTTACCCTTCACTCTTGTAGCTGACATTTCAGTGTTTTCTTTTTGCCATTTATTTTCACTTCAAGTTCTACGCTGTTTCTTGTTTTTTCTTGAAACTTAGCTGAAATATCAACTTTCTTATTTATATCTTTGACTGGATATATTACAGTTATATAACTCACTGTTTCTTCACTTGTTTTTTCAACATTAAAGGCAAAGGCAGGGCGCTTAGTACGATGGCGATAGGATGTGGAATACCACCCTTCTTCCTCTTCCATCTTTACTTCTTTATTTGCGAAGCACTGCAACACTACATTGCTATTGCCCTCGTAGGCGGTAGCTAATTTTTTATTTTGAGAATCAACGTTTACTTTTCCGTCACAGAGTTGATAGTGCAGATTTATGGTTCCTTGCGCTGTGCCTATAGCCTCATCTACAATAACGAAGTAAGAAGCATCTATAAAAAAGATGAAACGCCGATGCTTAAGTTCCTTATAACTTGGATTCTCTGTTACCAGTACTTGTATATCACCATCTGTTTTCCACTGCTTGGTTACGGACTGCGTAGTCTCTAAATCCTTGTTGTTTAACGTCAGTGTGTTATGTACGGCTGTCTGTCGAAACCAATTACGGAGTTTCGCTACTTCTTTGTCACCGCCATATACGTATGAGCCTGAATCCGGAAACAGGTTCTTGCCGTTAAACCACAGTTCGAAAGTGCCATTATCGGGTTGACAATGCCATTCTCCCTTTGGACCGGCTTTTATCATCATTATTGTGGCATCTTTATCCCACCCGTTGCGAAATGTAAAGAAACCGGAAGTTAGGAAGCCTTTCGATAAATTATCCGGTGCTTTGCCTTCCTTCCCCAGTGTAGCAAAATAGCGTATTTGTTTATTGTCTGGAAATAATTTTGCCCAATTCCGGAATCTGTCCCATGTGTTATTCCGGCTGGCATCGCTGAAGCACGGGTACGTATAATCGGGGAAATTAAGATTCAGAAAGAATACAATCATATTCTCTACAGTCTTGATATATGATTGTGGAAATTCATTGTGAAATCCATTGGACTCTGCCATGAACAATGCTTTTTGAAATATATCAATACAAGCGGCATGGTAGCCCAAGTCTAGTTCATACTGACCTCCATCCTCATATACTTGTTTTTCTATTTCCCTATTCAGAATCTTGATACCACTTTCTCTCCATGAAACAGCTTCTTTAAATTCGGGGAAGAAGACACCTGCATAAATCATGCGTTGCGCTTCGAATAATAGATGGTTTCCTTCTGCTGAATAGTTATGAAGCACATGAAAGGCGTGACGCCGGTAGTTCACGAGAAACTCCGTCAGAAAGTCCGCTGTAAATGAAGGTGATGAAAGAAAGAGTGTAAATTGATTAATTTGGTCTGCCAGACGGTGGCTTGTCTCTAATGGACGCCAGGCAAATCGCACATTCTCTGCCACGTCTTTGGTTTTACTATGACTTAGTATTTCATACTCTTGTGCATCAATTTCGAGTAAGGGATTCTTTCGAACCCAGTCTCTATATTGATAGACCCATTCTTTGGCATATTTTTCGTCTTTACTTAAATAATATGCTTTTCCCATGGGAATAAACCACTTATGGCGGTGCAATTGCCAGCGTAGTTCATTATCTTTCACCGGCCAGTATTGCCAATTGATGTCTTTCCCATAATTGAAGGGCCGATAACCATCATGTACATAAAATGTATGCTTCAATGCTTCGTCTGCCCATTCTTGCTCTTGTTTGCTGATGGTAATGCTATCAAGGTTAATGGCAGGATTAATTATGCTTTTACGATTCTGATAGTATTTTAGAAGAGCTTGTGCAGCATCTTCCTTGTTTCCCTCATTATATAATCGGTTTACCTCTTCCAATCCCGGGTAGTTTAAATTCAGCAAAGTAAATGCATCTTCATTCAATGATTGTGCCCATACCGTATTAGTAAAAAGACACAGATAAAAGCAGAGTATTATCTTTGGCAGCTTTTTCATATTTATGTATGAAGTTAGTATTTATAATGAATATCCTATTTTTTTATGAGATGAAAGAGAGAGAGGAATAAATTGAGTATAATACTGCAAAGTATTCCTCTCATACATTTTCATAAAAACGTTAAAAAGGATTAGCTTATTTTTCTCCTATTGGGAAATAATATTTTTCCTATTGGAGAAATAATAAAGCCTGTTATACCACTTTATTTTTTAAACGTTACTTAATAGCCCGGATTCTGTTTCAATAGCGGGTTAGAAGTCATTTCCTGCTCCGGAATCGGGAATAAGTAACAATCTTTTGTAAATTGAAGTGCTGTACTGGAAAATGTTGGCCAACCATCACGCCCTTGTGTCCAGTAATCCTTCAGTTCGCTGACCAGAATATCCCAACGTGCCATATCAAACATCATGTGTCCCCACTCGAAACCTAACTCACGGAAACGTTCTTGTTGCAGATATCTCATTAGATTTTCTTTATTACCGGCAATGTCTACACCCTGAATAGTACCGATTTGCTCAACTGAAGGCATATTGACTCTATTTCTTACTCTATTGATTAATGAAACGGCCTTGGGCAAATCATTCTCATGAATGCAAGTTTCTGCATATAGTAAAAGGACGTCTGCATAGCGCATCACAATCATATTCATTGGGCTGTAGCCACCTTTTCCTCCGAGTTTCCCAACGATGTATTTTACTACGCAATGATTGCTGGTTTTAGAATATCTGCTCTTGAAGTTTGCATTGTCTTGCCCTGTCTTCTGTATAAACTCTTCAACGGCAGGTGAATCCTCATACCAAACTGTATATTTCAAACGGGGATCTCTGATTTCGTAGGGTGCAGTAGCATTAAATTTAGGATCCTTTGACTCATAGTTGTAATTGAATACAGGACCGGGAGTCGCATCTGTACGGTCAATATATGTGCTGGCCACTTTATACCCATTAAGAGTCTCAAATAAATCACAGTAATATTCGGTTGGTTCCAGATAACCAAATCCTCCTGTGAAATTCATATTCGCTTCGGCAGGCGGATTTATAAAGTCCATGAAGCGGTTCATTGCATATTGTCCCGTGGCAGCGGGGCGGGATGGGTCATATTGAATTTCATAAATGGATTCTATTCCATTTTCACCATCTGGCCAGAATTGATCATAATAGTGAGGAGTTAAGTCATAATCAGCATCTTGTACATCAACCAATGCTGCGAATTCCTTTTTTGCATCTGTCCATCTTTTTTCATATACGTACACTTTCCCTAAAAATGCTTGGGCGGCACCTTTGGAAGCGCGTCCCAGGTTGGCTGTGCCACGATATTCTTTAACGGAGGGCAGCAATTGTTTTGCCTTCTCAAAATCTGCAATAATCTGAGTGATGACTTCTGACTTTGGAGTTCTGGGCTTTAAAACTTGGTCATAACTAACCTGCGGTTCTGTGAATAAGGGTATATCTCCAAATAGAGTAACCAAGGTAAAATAAGCATATCCACGTATAAAGTAGGCTTCTCCCAATGTTCTGTCGAACACCTGCTGGCTAACGTTAGCGGGCTTTTCCGTATTAGTAAGAATATTATTGGCACATGCGATTCCTTTGTACATATTTTGCCAACATTGGCGGGTGAAATCCAGGCTGGAAGAAACCATCGGGAGACGTCCGTTGTATGGATTGAATACACCGCAACGACTGGTTGCCGTTTCTCCTGCAAAAGGAGTAATTCCATCAATCATCGGAAAGAATTCTGAGGGATATCCGGTCATGACCGAATACATACCATTGGCTGCTGCTGCAAAATCATCGTCAGTTTTGAAAAATGTACCTGCAGTCAATTGATTCTGAGGATAAGTTGTCAGGAAATCTTCGCAAGAAGACAAGAGTATACTTGTTATTATTCCTATTATTAGATATATCTTTTTCATATTTCTCTATGTTTTATGTTTGGAGATGATTTTACATTAAAATTTCAATGAAAGTCCCATTGATACAGATTTACTTACCGGATAGTATCTCACAGTGCCATCCTGTTGGGTACTGGTGGTTTCCGGATCGAATCCTACGTATTTTGTAAACAAGAAGGGGTTTACTGCATTAAAGAAAATGCGCAGGTTGCTAATCCTCATCTTCTGTGTGAAACTTTTGGGTAAAGTATAACCTATCTGAATATTCTTTATACGGAAGAAACTGGTATTCTGCATTACCTTTTTATGACCTTCCGGAGCATTGGTACCGAGTCCTGTCATTGCAGGATACTTACCGGAAACAGTTACATTGCCATCTTCGCCAACAATAGTACGATTGTCGAAATATTCTTTATAAATATTACAGAATCTGGGATTTACTCCACCATAGCTGTTATCATAGTAGACACATTTTTTTGATTCTCCACTCGTAGCTACAGAAAGATCAATGCCTTGCCATTCTGCCGTTAGGTTAATTCCATATACTAATTTGGGGTCACGGCTGCCAAGGAAGGTCTTATCTTCTGTATCTATTTTATCATCTCCGTTGGTATTTTGGATAATATAGTTACCCGGACGAATGTCGCCATTTGGTTTTACGCTGTTATTGACTTCATCCCAGTTTTGATAAATGCCTATTGTCTTATAGCCAAAATAAGAATTGATAGGATATCCTTCTTTAATCCAAAGGTCATTTTCTATTTGGAATGGAGCTACCCCTCCCATATTTGTCACTTCATTTTTATTGTGTGCAAGGTTGATGGATATGCCGTAATGGAATTTTTTAATATTGTCATTCCAGCTTGCACTGATTTCCCATCCGCGATTCATCACCTCACCGACATTAATGACGGGACCATTCAGATATCCTGTAGAATAAGGAATGGTAGCGGTAAACAACATGTCATTTGTACGTTTGTCATACCAGTCAAATGTAAAATTCAACCTATTGTCCAATACTGTTGCATCAACACCTATATTGGTAGTAGTAGTACTTTCCCATTTGATGTCCTTATTGCTCATGTCTGTTTGGTAATAAGCCGGATATATTGCATTAGGGGTTCCTAAAGGATAACGATCGGTCAGTTTGTAACTGCTTACCCATGCAAACGATTTGATATTGGCATTTCCCAATGTACCATAACCTACTCTTAGCTTTAAATTGTTCAGCCAGGAAATGTCTTTCATAAACTCTTCTTCACTGATGCGCCATCCGGCTGATATAGAGGGGAATGTTCCCCATTGATTCCCTGGTGCAAAAACTGATGAACCATCTCTTCGGATATTGGCCTGGAAGAGATATTTGCCCATATAGTCATAATTCACTTGTCCGAAAAGAGAAACTACGGAATTTTCTGCCATACTGCCATTTAAATAATCAATAGTGTTACCTGCATCAATTACACGCAACTCATTACCGGGAAAGCCTGTTTTCTTACCGGAAAGATTTCCTGATTTAGCTTTCTCCGCTGTAAATCCGGCAAGTACTCCTAAAGTATGTTTTTTTGCAAATGTTCTGTTGTAAGTAAACAACTCTTGTATCTCCCATTTCTGACTGTCTGAATAGTTACTAATGGCCTCAGCATTAGCTTCTGTGGCATAAATGCTTTCAGGAGTTTCATAATCATACACTGTATAACTGGATTTCCAATAGTTCTTTTTGCTCCATATATATTGTTGGTTATAAACAGATTTAAATTTCAGTCCTTTAAGGATTTCCCATTCCAGGAAAAAGTTTGCTCGCGTGGTAAAGGTGTTACCTTCAATCAGTCTTACATAGTTTGGATCGCTGAGGTACATCATGGACAAAGGCATTGCCTGTCCTGCATCATACTGTCCGGGGAGGCTACGAAGGGGAAGTCCGTATGAACCATCAGGCATATATTGTGGAACGCTTGGGTGGATGAGTAGAGCGTTTTTAGAATAGTGATAGATATCCTCACGGCTATCAGTATTGGCGATACTGGCTTCTATATTGACTCCTATTTTAAATTTCTTGTTGAAAGCATAGTCAAAATTAGAACGGAAGTTGAAACGATCATAATCTGTCAGATGAATGACCCCTTCTTGTTTGATATATCCGGCTGAAATAGCATATTTAGCCTTTTCAGTACCACCTTTCATGGAAAGATAGTAGTTTTGTATCGGAGCATTATTCTTATAAGCGTAATCCCACCAGTTAAATCCTTTGCCGAGAGTTTCAGGCGCATGACTGCCACTCCAAGGCAGAGTCTGATTACTCCATACGGCTTCTTCATTCTGCTTGATTGCCAATTCTGTAGCATTCAGCACATCCGGCATGTGAGAAACGCTTTGCCACCCATATTCAGCGGAAACTTCTACCTGCATAGCTCCTGTTTTACCTCTTTTGGTGGTGATGAGAATAACGCCATTGGCAGCTTTTGAACCGTAAATAGCTGCTGATGCCGCATCTTTCAGAACCGAAATAGTTTCGATGTCCCCCATGGCAATGTTATCCAATGTACCTTCAAAGCCATCAACGATAACCAATGGTTGTGTTCCTGACATGACTGAGCCTATACCGCGCACTTGAATTTTGGATGCAGATCCGGGAGCACCGTCTCCCGCTGTGATTTGCACGCCTGGTAGTTTCCCTTGCAATGCTTGTGCAGAACTGGTTGCTGTGATTTTAGTCAATTCTTCACCATTAACGGAAGATATGGCACCGGTTAAATTCACTTTTTTCTGTGCGATATATCCTGTTACGACTACTTCATCCAGCATTTCTGTATCTTCTTTTAAAATAACAGAGAATTCATTTTTACCCTCTACAGATACTTCTTGCGTTATGTACCCGATGAATGAAATAACGAGAACTCCTTTTGGCGGTGCATCAAAACTAAACTTACCGTTTATGTCGGTAATAGCTCCAATCGTGGTTCCTTTAATAGAAACATTAGCACCGGTTATAGGGCCTTGGCTGTCTTTTACAACACCTGAAATTCTTCTGTTTTGCAAGATGCTCTCAATAGAGTTCCGCCCTGTTGATGTTAGTGCATCATTTGCCTTAGTTTGTACCGGAAGGCAACAAGCGCAAGTTAGTAACGAAAGCATGAGCATTCGTTTTGCGTAAAATCTTCTTTTGTCCATAATTTTTTAGTGTTAGTTTATGTATTAGAAATTAGTGTTATCTTTTATTGAGCCTTATTGAAGCGGAAAACCAATGATTCTTCTTTTATTCCTTTGGGTAGAGTGATTCTTGTTTTTCCGTTTCTACAGGTATATTTCATTTGTTTTCCGTTTTGCAACAGCGTGATTTTACCGGTGGGGATATTACCTTCCCATTCGATATATGCGGGGAGCTTTTCATTTTCAGGGAGTGCGTAGATTGCATACAACGTTTTTCCATTTTTATTGGCTGTAAACCATATGTTTCCGAAATGATAGTTAGGTGTTGTACGCGTATCATAGATGGCTGTACCATTCTTATGGAGCCATTCGCCAACTTTTTCTAAGCGTTGATATACAATGTCATCGATATTACCTTCTCCATCAGGACCTACATTCAATAGAAGGCATCCCCCTTTGGCAACCACTTCTGCCAGAGTGTTTATTACCCATTCTGAAGTTTTGTATTTTGGATTAGGATTCCATCCCCAGGTATTGCTGAATGTTATGCAACTTTCCCATGGGAAATTTTGCTGTTCTTGCGGAATTGTTTGTTCTGGAGTTTGGTAATTCTCATTTCTGCCGGGAATAGTTCTGTCAACAGTTATTAATCCCGGTTGTTTTTTGCGGGCATTATGTACTATTTCATCTAACTTAATATCTTGTTGAGGTTTTCTTACCCATCCGCCGTCTAACCAAAGAATATCGATTCTACCGTAGTCAGACATCAACTCATCAATCTGATTGGCAGTATATTCTTGATATTTAGCCCATTTTTCAGGGTATTTCTTAAGATCGTAATTGGGATTGCGTGTAGGGGTTGCAAAAAACGGATCCCAGTAATTTTCATTATGCCAGTCCGGTTTTGAGAAATAAGCTCCGACCATGAAATCTGATTTGCGAAAAGCTTCAAAGACATGGTAGGTAATATTGCTGTATTTTCCTTTCTTATAGGGGCCTTTGGTGACGGTATAATCTGTATATTTGGAGTCGAACATACAGAAACCGTCATGGTGTTTGGTAGTGAATATCAGATATCTGAATCCTACTTTCTTCATAAATGTAGCCCATTCGGTTGGCTCAAAACGGCTTGGCTTGAAGGATTCGGATAATCCCCAATACCATTTCTTAAACTCACAATAAGTAGTTTCCGGACGTGCCTCTCTGCGGCGATCTGTAAACCATCGGTCTTCTGAACACAATGCCCATGATTCTGCAATGCCGGGAACTGAATATATCCCCCAGTGGAACATAATGCCCAATTTTGCATCTTGCCACTTTTCTATCTTCTCTAATACGGATGGATCTGTGGGCCATTCGTATTCTTTGGAAGTTTCGTGGATAAAGGTTTGTTCTTTAGAGACTAAATTGTTTTGACCATTCACTATAAGTGATAAACTGATCCCGGTTAATAAGATTAATAGTTTTTTCATTGTCTCGTTTAAATGGAGTTATTATTAATGTTTTTCATTATTCCCGTTTTTTTGTTTGATGTAAAGGTAGGGTTGTTTTTTTTATATTCGCTTTGCTCTTGTAGAAACGACTTGATGTATTGTATAGAATGCTTTTGTTTTTGTTGAAGTAGCTTTCGTTTTTGTGTAATATATACTTAAATAGCCTGTAAACAGGCTATTTAAGTGGAAATATGAAGTGGATTTTCAATTTCTTTTTTAGGTTTGGCTATGATTGCTTTTGCCGTTTTTTCCATATTCTGATGGCAGGCAACCAAAATATTTCTTGAAACTTGTAGCAAAGTAGGAAGGTACGTAACCAACCATGCTACTAATTTCAGACACTGTATATTTCCCTTCTTTTAGCAATTTGCAAGCATAATTGAATCGCATCTTGCGAATAAATTCATTGGTCGATTCACCAGTCAATGCCTTCATTTTAAGGTGAAGGTTGGAACGACTCATACACATCTCACGGGCGAATTCGTCTGTTGTAAATTCGGCATCATCCATGTGTTTTTCCATAACTTCAACCGCCTTTTTTAATAAATCTTCGTCTAATGGGTTGAGTGCTATTTTTTCGGGCTCGATTTCTAAAGATTTGGAGTAATATTCTATAGCGCGGTGCCGTGTTCGGAATAAATTCTTTATTTTAGTCGTAATCATAACTAACGAAAACGGTTTGGGGATATAGTCATCTGCTCCTACTTGTAAACCTTCCAATTGCTCTTTAAAATCAGTCTTAGCAGAAAGAATAATGACGAGGATATGGCAAGTGCGCAAATTTTGTTTAATGAGTTTACATAGTTGTATTCCATCCATGACGGGCATCATTATATCGGTCAAAACAAGGTCTACTTCTTGTTCTTTTATTATAGCTATTGCTTCTTCTCCATTTTGAGCTTTTAGGATTTGGTAATTTTTACCTAACTCGTCGCTCAAGTATTGTAGAATATCGATATTGTCCTCCACGATCAATATGCTTTCTTTATTATTTTTATTTGTCTCAGTTATGTCTTCTTTTTCTTGTATGTCTCCTGTATCTGTAATGTACATATCTTGATTGTTGGTTGTATGAACTTCAGTTTCTTGTTCTGTGGCTTTTTCTTCAGGTTTATAGACAGACTCGTCTGTTGGTAAAAATACAGAAAAGACACTCCCAACACCTTCTTGGCTTTCCAGTTCAATCCTTCCATGATGCAAATCTACTAATCGCTGTACTAAGGATAAGCCAATACCGCTGCCCAGATGTTCGTTATCTACTTGGTAGAAACGTTCAAAAATTCGTTCTTGTTTGTCGTTAGGTATACCACTTCCAGTGTCTTTCACCTGAAGTAATAACATATCATTCTCCTCTTTCAGTGTTATAATGATGCTTTTTCCTTCCCCAGTGTATTTAAAAGCATTGGAAAGCAGATTGTTGGTTATCAGTTCCAGATAGCTGGGGTCACAGAGGATGTTTTGTCCTTCTACTTCAGAGTAGAAGTTATAGTCTATTTTTTTATATTGAGCCATTTTCTGGTAAAAGAGAAAACTCTCTTCAATAGTTTGGTGAATAATATTGTATTTAACTTTAAGGTTAAATACGCCTAATTCAGCACGTCGGTAATCCATTAGTTGGTTTACTAGGTGCAGCAATCGATTCGTGTTTCGTTGTATATGTTCTAGCTGTTTATGTATCCAGCGGTCGCTCACCTTATCCATAATTTCTTGTAGAGGAGCAAGAATTAGGGTGAGTGGAGTACGTAACTCGTGTGAGATGTTTATAAAGAAACGTAGCTTCATTTCGTTTACTTCCTTTTGTTTCTCTTTGTCCATGCGTTCCATTTGGAGTTGCATCTTCATATTTTTTCGCATCCAGAAATATCGAAAGATGAAAGTGAAAATCATTATAAGAACAAATCCAAATAGTAAGATAGCCCACCATGTTTTATACCATACAGGTAGAATTATAATTTCCAGTTCGGTTGGTTTCTCATTCCATTTTCCGTTGTTGTTGGACGCTTTGACAAGAAAGCGATAAGTGCCGTGTGGCAGATTTGAGTAGGAGGCTGTACGCAAAATATCTGAGTAATACCATTCTTTATCGTATCCATCCAATTTGTATGCAAATGTGTTATGATTGCCGGAAATATAATTTGAAACAACGAATTCCAGCGAAAACACTGATTGGGCAGCTGTTAATGTAATGCTTTCCGTGATATTGATATTTTTTTGTAGTATACCGGAATCGTCACCGGGAAGGACTGTTTTATTGAAAAGTCGTAATCGCTTGATGACAACCGGTGGAGTATAGGGGTTATCCATTAATTGATCTGGATGAAAAGTAGTAATACCGTTAATTCCTCCGAAATACATTTCTCCATTTTCAGTATGGCAGAAAGAATTATTAGTGAATTGGTTACTCTGCAATCCGTCGTTATCTGTATAATTCCTGATTTTTTCTGTTTGCGGTTGGAAGCGACTCAATCCTTTGTTAGTACTTATCCAGAGTTCTCCATAAGAGTCTTCCAGAACCCCGTGCACTATATTGTTGGGAAGTCCGTTGGCTGTAGTGTATTGCTTGAATTCTTTCTTATTTATATCATAACGGTATAGACCACTTCGGGTACTTATCCAAAAAAGACCATTGTGAGATTCGTATATACTGTTGATAAAATTATGATTGACAGAAGAACCTTCAGGCAATAATAAAATACTCTTTAGCTCGTCTCCGATTTCAATATAGGTACTAATCCCTTTTTCACCGCAGAGCCACAAGCGCTGTTCACTGTCGCGGAAAATAGTAGTAATATGATTCGTCTTTATTGCCTTTTTGTCTTGGTCAGTGGCATAAGTTATGAATGTCTTCTTATGTGGATTAAAGCGTACAATAGAATCAAGTGTACTTATCCAAAGGTCTCCGTTGTTGGCTGGCACTATGGAATATGCGTGTTTTATATTGGAATTGTACGTTTCAATGCGTTTGGAATGGCGGTGCAGGATACTAATCCCTCCGGCATGTGTACCAATATAAACTAAATTTTTAGTTTCGTCTATATAGATTGTTTTTATATCATTTGATCCTAATCCTTCTTTTTGAGTGTAATGGGTAAAGGTGTTTGTTTCTTTGTTGTAGTGGTTCACTCCTCCGCCGTTAGTACCTATCCATAGCCCTTTTTGTTTATCTTCTATGATGCATGTGATTACATTATCGTTTAGCGAGTTCCGTTCAGACATATATCGTATGTTTTGGAAACAACTTTTGAGAGGGTGATAGTAGTTCAGACCTCCAAAGTAAGTGCCAACCCACATGCCTCCTTGAGAGTCCATAAAGATACTTCGAACGGAGGTTTGTGATAAACTTGTTTGTTTTTGCAGATCTCGGTCATAGGTGGTGAAAGTATCTTTTTCTTCGTTGTAAATATTGAGCGCGGTAAAAGTTCCTACCCATAATTGATTTTGCTGATCAGTGGCAAGTACACGTACATAATCAGAACTGAGTTGATGTTCTCCTCTTTTACGATATATGTTGGTTGCTAATGTCTGTGGATTGATGCGGAAAAGTCCTTTACCTTCTGTTGCTACCCATAGACGAGTAGAAGATTGTTGCAAAATAGCTAATATTTCCGTTCCTCTTAGTTGTGGAATAGGAAAAGATTTTAATGTGTTGCCGGATATGGAGTAAATAAATACACCTTGTCGTGGGGTGCCGATGTAGACATTATCTCCTTCTCTTTTGAGACATGTGGCGGAAAGTGATACTAAAGATGTTGGAAGTTTATCAACGCTGAATGTATGACTTTCTGTGTTAAAAAGAAATATCCCTTTTTCTGTACATATAAGAAGTTCTTCTGAATTAATTTCTTCAATATCAATAATCGGTATATGTTCATCTTTAATTGGATAGAAGTTCACAAAATGATCTCTGCCCGAAGCATAGAGCGAAAGTCCTTCTTCGGTTCCCGCCCAAAGCCTTTTTTGACTATCTATTTTGAGAGTTCGTATAATATCTCCTGATATGCTGGCTGTATAATTCTCATTGTGCTGATATACGGTAAAAGTATATCCGTCATATTTGTTTAGACCATCGTAGGTGGCAAACCACATATTTCCTCGATCATCTTGTACAATGTCAAGTATCGTACTTTGTGATAATCCTTGCTCAAGTCCAATGTGGACAAAGTTTATTGTGTTTGAGAACTGAGCATATATTGGAAATGCTGAGAAAAAGAAAATGAGGTATACGCAAAGTCTTGTCATAATTAAATTTATAGAGAAACATTGTGAAACAAAGATATAAATAATCGGGGAAAGACCAATAGATAGGCTGAAAATAAAACATGTGCAGAACGTGCAGTGGAAATAAGTAATTGATATGACATTTTCCTCATAATTTTATTTCTTGATGTAATAAAGATGCTGAATTTTTATTTGTAAAAGTATGCATAAAAAAGGTATTTCTCATTTGGATTTGTTTAATGATTTTAGATTTCTGGGTATATTGATTCTAATATTGTTGAAAACTCTTTGGGTTTTGTTGAAAGTGAGGCGAATGGGGCTTATGGAGTCTGATTCTCTTATTTTGTTACTTTAAAAATGTGATATGGTCTTATATTGGAAGATAAAGAATATCTCAATGCCAATTCTTTTATCATTCCTCTCTTTTTTGTACCTTTGCTCCGCTAAAAGAATAATGAATGATAGTTTGTATTGCCGAAAAGCCCTCTGTGGCGCGTGATATAGCTGATGTATTAGGAGCGAAAGATAGAAGAGACGGCTATATCGAAGGAAACGGATATCAGGTGACCTGGACATTCGGTCACCTCTGTACACTCAAGGAACCGCACGAATATACCCCGAACTGGAAATCATGGAGCTTGGGAAGCTTGCCTATGATACCACCGCGTTTCGGAATAAAACTGATCAGTAACCCTATTTATGAAAAGCAATTCCATACGATAGAGACTCTTATGCAGAAAGCCGACATGATCATAAACTGTGGTGATGCCGGACAGGAAGGAGAGTTAATTCAGCGTTGGGTGATGCAGAAAGCCGGTGCACGTTGTCCGGTAAAGCGTCTGTGGATTTCATCCTTGACGGAAGAAGCCATTCGGGAGGGTTTTGCCAAATTGAAAGATCAGAAAGAGTTCCAACCGCTTTATGAGGCAGGATTAAGTCGCGCAATAGGCGACTGGTTATTGGGAATGAATGCCACACGTCTTTATACTATGAAGTATGGGCAGAATAAGCAGGTACTTTCTATTGGTCGTGTGCAGACACCTACATTAGCGTTGATTGTGAACCGGCAGTTGGAAATAGAGAACTTTGTCCCCAAGCAATATTGGGAATTGAAGACTGTATATCGGGATACGACATTCTCTGCTATCATCAGGAAGAGTGAAGAAGAACTGATTCTGGAAGCAGAGAAAAATAAGGAAGCCATTGCTGTCGGGAAGAAACCCAAAAAGGAAGAAGAGAATAGAGGTATTGATCCTATTGCCAACCAGGAACAGGGTATGGCACTGCTGGAACAGATCAGGAATTCTCCTTTTATGATTACGGATGTAACCAAGAAGGAAGGAAAAGAAGCTCCCCCCCGTTTGTTTGACTTGACTTCCTTACAGGTGGAATGTAATAAGAAGTTTGCTTATTCTGCCGATGAGACCTTGAAAATCATCCAGTCATTATATGAAAAGAAAGTGGCTACCTATCCTCGTGTAGATACCACCTTTCTGAGTGATGACATTTATCCGAAATGTCCGGGTATCTTGAAGGGTTTGCGTGATTATGCAACATTTACAACACCTTTGGATGGGACCACTTTATTGAAGTCAAAGAAGGTATTCGATAATTCAAAGGTAACAGATCACCATGCCATTATTCCTACCGGGCAATATCCGCAGAACCTGACAGACATGGAGCGCCGTGTATTCGACTTGATAGCCCGTCGATTCATAGCTGTATTCTATCCCGATTGTAAGTTCGCTACTACTACCGTACTGGGTGTAGTGGAAGAAATAGAATTCAAGACTACCGGAAAACAGATTTTGGAACCTGGTTGGAGAGTTATATTCGGAACTCCGGGTGCACAGTCACAGGAAGAAAAAGATCCGGGAGATGAAGAAAATGTATTGCCGGCTTTTGTGAAAGGTGAAAGTGGTCCTCATGTACCCGATTTATATGAGAAATGGACACAACCTCCCCGTCCTTATACTGAAGCTACTTTACTGCGTGCTATGGAAACAGCGGGTAAGTTGGTGGATAACGATGAATTGAGGGATGCATTGAAAGAGAATGGAATCGGTCGTCCGTCCACGCGTGCCGCTATTATTGAGACTTTATTTAAACGTAATTATATTCGCAAAGAGAAGAAGAACCTGATAGCTACACCTACAGGAGTCGAGCTTATCCAGATTATCCATGAAGAGTTATTGAAATCTGCCGAACTAACGGGTATTTGGGAAAAGAAACTTCGTGAGATTGAGAAAAAGACCTATGATGCTGCACAATTTCTTGAGGAATTGAAACAGATGGTTTCTGAGGTTGTGATGAGTGTGCTTTCAGATAATAGCAATCGTCATATTACTATTGTGCAGGCGGTGGAGGAAATATCCGGTGGTAGTAAGAAGCGGGGTGGAAAGGCGGTAAAAGAGAACGATGCTGCCAAGCCTAAACGCCAAAGTAAACCGCGCAAGAAGGTTGTGGAAACAAATGCTGCTGGCACTTCTCAAATACAATCTATTGAGGGACAAACTTGCCCATTGTGTGGCAAAGGAACCATAATCAAGGGGAAAACGGCTTATGGTTGCTCGGAGTGGAAGAACGGATGTACTTTCCGTAAACCATTTGAATAAATGATGGTCATACAATAATCAGTCGACTTTTCAGTTTATGTGAATGATAACTTGTGAGGCATGAAATTATATAAACTGTTTTTATTTTTTCTTTGTGCTATCTTATTTCTCACTTCCTGTGGAGTGGGGCGGAGTCTGCGTCAGGCAGAACAAAGTTATGCCCGTGGAGAATACTTTGATGCTGCACGCCATTACAAAACGGCCTATACCCGTACTCCTCCCAAAGATCGTTCGCAACGAGGTGTGCTTGCCTATAAACAAGGTGACTGCTACCGCCGTATCAATTACACGTTGAAGGCTAAAGCTGCCTATATGAATGCCGTCCGTTATCGCCATCCGGATACTCTTTCTCATTTTTATCTGGCGGAGATGCTTCGTAAGAATGGCGAATATGCTGCTGCCATACCTTATTATGAGAATTATCTTGCTTATGCACAGAACCAGTCTGATATAAAAGGGCGTAAAGATTCCTTGGCGCATATAGGAATTGCTTCTTGTCTGCTGGCACAGGAGTGGAAAAAAAATCCTACCCGTCATATTGTAAAGCGTATCCCTATTCTTGTTTCCCGCCGTAGTGATTATTCTCCCATGTATGCGGGTAATGATCCTGATATCCTATATTTAACTTCTACCCGTAACGAGGCCAAAGGTGCCGATCTGAATGGTATTACCGGCATGAAAAGTGCTGATATATTCCACTCCAAGCGAAATGAAAAGAAGCAATGGCAAAAGCCTGAACCGCTTGCTTCGGAAGTAAACAGTGAATTCGAAGAAGGGGCTTGTTCTTTTTCGGCAGATGGTAAAACGATGTATTTCACTCGTTGCCGGACATTGCCCAATGCACCGGCTTATGCAGAGATATATGTTTCTCAACGTGCCGGGGCAGAGTGGGGGAGTCCTCAGAAGTGTGCAATCCTGAATGATACCCTTTCTTCTGTTGCCCACCCTGCATTATCTCCTGCAGGTGATTATCTATATTTCGTATCTGATATGCCAGGTGGACAGGGAGGGTTGGATTTATGGCGTATCAACGTGACTCGTGATGGTTTCGGTTATGTCGATAACCTGGGGCCTGAAATTAATACTTCCGGTGATGAAATGTTTCCCTCTTTTGCACCGGATGGTACCCTGTATTTCTCTTCCACCGGACATCCCGGCATGGGTGGTCTGGATATCTTTCGTGCTGTGCCGGATAGCCTGACGGGGCGTTGGCATATTGAGAATATGAAATCTCCGGTAAATTCACAAAGTGATGATTTTGGTATGACGTTCGAACCGGGTGCGCCCAATCGGGGCTTTTTCTCTTCTAACCGGGGAGATGCTCGTGGGTGGGATCACATTTACAGTTTTGAGCTTCCGGAGGTACATCATATCTTGAAAGGATTGGTTTATGATAAAGAGGGGGATGTACTTTCTGATGCGCTGGTTACTTTGGTGGGAGAGGATGGTACTTATATGAAGATCAATGTGAAGAAGGATGGAACTTTTACTCAGGAACTTACGCCGGGATGCCGTTATGCCTTGCTTGCTTCTTGTCGTGGTTATCTGAATGACAAAGAGGAGTTGATGACGGAAGATGTTAATGAGGATCGCCATTATGAACTTGAGTTTCCTTTATCTTCCATTACCCGTCCTGTACTGATAGAGAATATTTTCTATGAGTTTGACCGGGCTGACCTGACTTCGGAATCTACTGTAGCTTTGGATGAGTTGATACAATTATTGAACAATAATCCGAATGTTACTATCGAACTCTCCGCACATTGCGATTATAAGGGGAATGATGATTATAATCTCCGCCTTTCGCAACGTCGTGCAGAATCTGTGGTACGCTATCTTATTAAAGGAGGCATTGATTCGGAACGTCTCACGCCGAAAGGGTATGGAGAGCAACAGCCTAAGACAGTAACTAATTTTACTCTGAAATCTGCACCTTTTCTGAAGGTGGGAGATGTATTGACAGAAGAGTTTATAAAAAATCTCCCACTGGAACAGCAGGAGATTTGTAATGCTATTAATCGTCGCACAGAATTTAAAGTCTTGCGAACGACATATCAATGAGTTACAAGCTACGAGTTACAAGTGCTATGCAGAACGATAGCGCAGCACTTGTAGCTCGTAGCTTGTAACTTGTAGCTAATACCTTAAATGGAATTCAACGACTGCTTCGATTCCTTTTCGGAAAATATTCAATGGGAAGTTCTCATTCGGTGAATGGATAGCATTTGATTCCAGTCCGAATCCCATAAGTACAGTCTTGATTCCAAGTACTTGCTCGAATGTGGAGATGATAGGAATACTTCCTCCCCGACGTACTGCAAGTGGTTTCTTTCCGAATGCTTTTTCAAAACCTTTCTCGGCAGCCTGATAGGCTGGAAGGCTAATTGGGCATACATAGCCCTGTCCTCCATGCATGGGTGTCACTTTTACCTGTACGGTATCCGGAGCGATGCTTAGGATATAATCTGCAAACATTTGGGAAATCTTGTGATGATCCTGATGGGGAACCAGGCGACAAGAAACTTTGGCTGTAGCTTTTGAGGGAAGCACAGTCTTGGAACCTTCGCCGGTATATCCGCCCCAAATGCCACAAACGTCGAAAGAGGGACGGCAACTGTTACGCTCCAGAGTGCTGTATCCTTTTTCTCCGGATAGCTCTTTTACGCCAATGGCTGCCTTATATTTTTCTTCATCGAAAGGAATATGGGTGATCATGTCACGTTCCGCCTGTGGAACTTCTTCTACATCATCGTAGAAACCGGGCACTGTGATACGTCCATCAGCATCTACTACTTTGGCAATCATTCCACATAATACATTAATGGGATTGGCAACGGCACCTCCGAAATGTCCTGAGTGTAAGTCACGGTTAGGGCCGGTTACTTCAATTTCCCAGTATGCCAGTCCGCGAAGACCTGTAGTCAGTGAGGGCAGGTCGGCACCCAACATACTGGTATCCGATACCAGAATAATATCTGCTTTTAATAATTCTTTATGCTCCTCACAGAAAGCTTCCAGACTGGGTGAACCGATTTCTTCTTCACCCTCAAAGATGAATTTGACATTGTTCTTAAGCATGCCATGTTTCACCAGATATTCGAATGCCTTTACTTGTATAAATGATTGTCCTTTGTCGTCATCGGCACCACGGGCCCAAATGTGCCCATCGCGGATTTCCGGTTCAAAGGGGTTGCTTTTCCATAGCTCCAACGGTTCTGCCGGCATTACATCATAATGTGCATATACCAAAACTGTCTTTGCTGCCGGGTCTACTATCTTTTGCCCGAAAACAATCGGATTGCCTTTCGATGGCATTACCAGTGCTTCGTCTGCACCAGCTTCAAGCAATAGTTGTGCCCAGCGCTCTGCACAAGCCAACATGTCGTCATGATGTTCAGGTTTTGCACTGATACTTGGGATACGGATGAGGCTGAACAAGTCTTCCAGCATCTTCGATTCATTCTCTGAGATGTATTTCTGTATTTCGTTCATAAATATATATATATGATAAGGTGATAGGGTGATAAGATGATAGGGTGATAAAATGATAAGATGATAGGGTGATGTCACTTTATCATCTTATCACTTTACCACTTTATCATTCTTATAACTGTGTAGTACGGTCAATCAGATAAAAATCCAGTATTGTCAAGGCAGCCATAGCTTCTACTATAGGCACTGCGCGTGGCAAAACGCATGGATCATGACGACCGCGGGCTTTCAATGTTGTATCTACGCCATCTATATTGACTGTATGTTGCTCCATCAATACAGTAGCTACCGGTTTAAAGGCAACCCGGAAGAAGATGTCCTGTCCGTTACTTATACCGCCTTGGATACCACCGGAATGATTGGTTTTCGTTTCAATGCGTCCGCAGTTATTGAAGAATACATCATTCTGCTCTGAGCCTTTTTGTTTCAGACCTTTAAATCCGTCACCGTATTCAAATGCTTTAGCTGCATTGATGCTGAGCATACCGGAAGCAAGAGCTGCATGTAACTTACCGAATACGGGTTGGCCTAATCCGATGGGGCATCCTTTGATGACACAGGTCACTACGCCGCCAATGGTATCACCTTCTCCTTTGGTCTTGAAAATAAGTTCCTCCATTTCTTTTGCCTTTACCGGATCCGGACAGCGTACTGGATTCGTTTCTATTAAATCAAGATCATAAGCAGTATAATTCTCTTCCAGACGGATTGGTCCTACCTGCGAGGTATATGCTGTGATTTTTACACCCAGTTGACGGAGTGCCTGTTTGGCAAGGGCACCTGCCACTACGCGCGAAATGGTTTCGCGTGCTGATGAGCGACCGCCGCCACGATAATCACGGATGCCATATTTCACCTTATAAGTATAGTCAGCATGCGAAGGACGGTATACCTCCTTCATATTATCATAATCACTGGAATGCTGATTCTCATTCCACACAATGAATCCAATGGGACATCCTGTTGATTTGCCTTCAAAGATACCTGAAAGGAATTCTACTTTATCGCCTTCTTTCCGGGCCGTAGTAATAAGAGACTGTCCGGGACGACGACGGTCCAGTTCCGCTTGCACGAAATCCATGTCAATGCGGATGCCCGCGGGAAATCCATCTATGACGCCTCCGATGCCTTTACCATGTGACTCCCCAAAGCTGGTAAGGCGGAGAATGTTGCCGAATGAGTTGAACATAATCTTTTGCTTTAATGGTTTATGTATAAGGTTTATTCATGCCAAATCCTTTGAATAAAAGCTTTTGGTTGCATAAAGATAACAAATAGTTATGGATTTTTCTCATGAAGAGGGAGAAATATTATATTTTTTATGGAATGAGATGTTTTTATAGCTTCTTGAGAAAACACTTGCGGCTGCGTTGACCTTCACTTGCATAAGTGAGAGCTCACACTCCTACAAGTGTGAGCCTACGCAGCCACAAGTGTTTAATAGCGTTGTGAATTCACTTTATTGGCAAGTCGTTTTTTATAAAAGGTGATAATTAAAGTTTGGATGCTTAAAAAAGGAACAGCTCATCTTTAGAATAGACCTTGTGTAATATCTTTAAAAACTGTTATTTTGCACTTCGAAATCTTATTCAATTAAAAAGACATGACTACCCAGCGATGGGGAGCTATTATTTACTAAACAAGAAAAATATGAAGAAGAATTTATTTTATTTATTTGCATTGATCTGTTCAATGAGTTTGTTTACTGCTTGTAGCGATGATGACGATGAAGTAAGCCCGTGGACTGGAACTTATAAAATGGCAGATTATACAGCTACGGATTATACCTGGACAGAAAAAGAGGTAATGAAGAATTGGCCTGTAACAAGTGCATTGTACACAGATTGGCAATTTACTGGTGAGGATAATTACCCTGATTTAATTTCAGCTTTATTACGGTATCTTGGAGGTTCTATTTTGCCTCAAGCTTTGAATTCAATTACTTTAGATAAAAGTGGTAGTATTATAGCTGATTATGTTGCTAGTCCGGCAATAGCACTGGACCCCAATTCTATAATGTCTATCTTTTTTACAGGTGCTTTCCCTACTGCAAGTGAAATAAAGGCTAATTTTGCTACAAGTGGTTTTACTACTTCTCCTAAAGACCTGGCATATTGGAGTGAGAGAAATGGAAAATTTACTGTAAAATTGAATATTCCTGCTATCTTGACTGCAGCTACTGGAGCTGATGCCAGTGGTATGGCCGATGTTATTAATGAAGTGTTGAGTGGAGATCCGGCTACTGTTAAAGCATTGCTTGGTGGACTTTTGAAAGCTGATCTTAGTGGAATACAAAATGCTACTATTAGTCAGATATTAGGTTGGGCTAAAGATGGAATACCTATGAATATAAAGACTGCCGATAATGGCCATACTTATATTTATTTAGATAAGAGTGCTTTTGATAATCTTTTCACCCTTCGTGATACGGGGGAAGTGGATGACTGGGGAGATCCTATATCAGTGAATGATTTAATGTTGCTTTGGAATGCATTGGTAGAAGGTGGAATTGTGCCGGAGGAGGCACAAGCTGCTGGAATGTTTATTCAGATGATAGGCGGATATTGGGAAGTAACAACAAGCTTTAATTTAGGTTTGGACTTAATGAGATAATATCTTAGTGATAAATTATGGAGGAGCTGAATCTTTTGATTCAGCTCCTTTTTTGTTTTATAAGTAGTTCTGTTGAAGTGAAAAAACAATTAGATACCTTTAATTGTTTTTTATAATTAAGAGCCTTCTGTACTTATGTTATTCATATGGTATTTAAAATGTAGATTAAAAATGGAACATTAAAACGTAGAACAGACCTTTTTTATATGTTTCAAAAGCTGTTTCTTTGCACACTTAATTTCTATTAAAGTAAAATAGGACATTGTAACCTTCGATGAGAAGGCTTGTATTAACTAAACAAGATGATTTTATGAAGAAGAATTTATTTTATTTGTTTGCATTGATTTGTTCAATGAGTTTGTTCACTGCTTGTAGTGATGATGATGACCCTGTTTATCCGATTGAGGAAGAATTGGCAGGTACCTATAAAGGTACTTTAGATATTGAATTAGATGGGACTTCTATTGCAAATGGGATGCCAAAGAACATTACAATTGCAAAGGCTGGGAATAATATCGTTAGTTTGGAATTGAAGGACTTCAGTTTCATGGGAATGAACCTAACTATTAAATTGGAAAAATGCGTTCTGAAGCAAAATGGTACTTCTTATACATTTACAGGTAGTCAAGAACTGAATTTAAGCGGCATTGGTAAGTGTAATGTAGACGTAGCTGGTACCATTAATAATGGAAAAGTAGAAGCAGATCTGAATATTGATGTATTACAATTAGGCCAGAAAGTTAAGGTTGTATATAAAGGTACTAAATTAACAGGGTCTGAAAGTTCAGAGGCAAAAATTACCAGCTTTGTATTTGAAGGTGCTACGATTGTTACTGAGCAGCCGGTAATTGATGATGTGACGGGTAAGATTGCTTTTAAGGTAATTGATGGTGCTACAAATGAAGAATTGGCAGCACTTGTGCCTACTATTGCAATCTCTTCAAAAGCGTCTATTACTCCTGCAACAGGTATAAAGCAGAACTTCGCTTCTGATGTTACTTATACAGTTATAGCGGAGGATGGAACAGTAAAAGAATATGTTGTTTCGTTGGCTGGTCGTCAGGTGGTGATGAAATATCCGTTTGATGAATGGAAATCTGTTGGTGCTGGTAAATCTCAACATGATGAACCGGTTGAAGAGGTATTGGCTACCAGTGCGACTGCTGCTTCTCTTTTATGGCTCTATGGTATAGAAGGTTTTCCTTTATATAAAGAAACTGAAGATATCGTTGCAGGTGCAGCTGCTGCTAAGCTGGTGACTATGGATACAAGTGCGAAAATGAATTCATTGGTACCGGCTATTACATCAGGTTCTGTTTTTACTGGAAAATTTGAACTTGATTTGAAAGATCGCTTAAATAGTACGAAATTTGGTATTTCTTATGATAAGAAGCCAGCCTATTTTAGGGGATGGTATAAGTATACACCGGGTGCCAAGTTTATTGATGGTACTGGCGCTACTAAACCGGCAGAGGTAGTAGAGCGCCCGGAAATCACGGATGAGTGTGCTATCCAGGCTGTATTATATGAGGCAAAAGATGCTGAGGGTAATGAAGTGATCTTAACAGGGCATGATATTAATACTTCTGCATATCGTGTGGCTGCGGCTGTATTGGCGGATGGTACTGCAAAAGCTGCATATACCTACTTTGATATACCATTTACTTATGTGAATGGAAAAACTTATGAAGCAGGTAAAGAATATAAGTTGGCAATAGTCTGTTCTTCAAGTAAGGAGGGTGATTCGTTCAAGGGTGCTGGCGGCAGTACGTTGTGGATCGATGAGCTGGAAATAATTGGAGAATAAGGGTATTCATACTATAAAATAATAATGCTGGAAGTTGATCGCAAGTTTGACTTTCAGCATTTTATTTATGATTATATCAATATTTATGACTCTTTACAATTTAGTTAGACTACATTGGAGATTAATATTGTTACATCACAAGCCGGTTCTTGGGGCTATTACGGTAGAATATAAGGAAAAAGTAAGAGTTGCTAAGATAAGAAAAGCGGGAGTTGTCAATCATAGATAAACTCCCGCTTTTTTTGTTTAATATTTAAGGAAATAAGCTTAAAAAACTGTTTTAGAACGAATATCCAAATCCTATATTCAGATAGATAGGATACATGGCAAATGATATTGTGTCAAAGTCCTTTTTAAAGATGTCATTTAATCCCCATGTAAGATCAGCATAAACATTCAGATGCTTGAAAGCTTTCCATTCTCCACCTAATTGTATGCCCCATTGGAATTTGCGCAAATCATCAGAGAAGTCATATGTAGCAATACTTTCATCCGTAAAGTCTACGCGTGAGCCCGTTTGGTCCGGAGTGCGGAGGTGCCCCTCATATACATGACCGGAGAAATCTCCTTCAAGTAAATAGGAGAAATAAGGACCAGCTACAAGTTTCCAGCGTTTGCTTATTTTGTAGTTAGCAAGAACGGGAACAGTAAGATAGGAGTTTTTTACTTTAGTCTTTACACCTCCCGTCCATAAGCCCTCTAATTCACCACCGTTAGTATTGATAATTTTCATACCATAATTCTTAACGGTGGCTTCAGTAGTCATATTTTTAGTTTCGAGGCGCAAGCCTAAAGTCAAGCCCCATATTTTTTTTTCATCCAGCCATTTGGTAGCATTACCTTCAATAGAGATTGCCATACTGGGAACATAACTGTCTATCTTGCGTATTTCTTCGGGCAAAGGCAGAGGAGCGGTTCCTCCGATACTGAATCCTGCCTTTAATGAATATTCCCAACCACGAAGATAAGACTGGCCGAGAATATGGGTTCTATCTTCCTGAGCTTTTATTGACGTAGCTCCAACTACTGTTAACAGTAATGTGACAATAATAATGTTATATTTCTTCATGATTATCTTTTTTAGTTCTCTTCGCAAATAAGTTCTACTTCATCAATATATAGCGTGCTGCCTACGGCACCTCTGAAATAAGCACCGTCTACACTTGAAGAGAATACAATGCCAAGTTTATATTTGCCTTTCTGAAGTTCCGTTTCACTAATCTCTTTACCATTCTGAGCTTTGAAAGGGAGATTGAACGGTGTCCATTGATCAGTTTCCAATGCTTCTTCTGCACTAATTCTGGCTAAAGATACTACTTTATCCGAAGTAAGAGAATTGGTTCCATCCAACATAAATGAGTTATCTTCGGCCTCATACATGACAGCATAGATATCAAATCGATCTTTCTTTCCAGTTTGAGGCTCCCCGTTCTCAGTATAAACCGGTCCTGCTTTAAATTTATAATATCCTTTCAAAGTTTTCGGTCGTTTGTAGAACTGGAAACCAAAAGTTGTTGCTTTAGGAGCATCTTTAAGTGCATTGGCAAGATCAAAAGCTCCGATAAATAAGTTGCCGGCAGCAATATACATCTTTACCATGGCGCCGAAACTTCCGGTATCTTTAGTTTCCAACTTGACACATTTCTCGTTATATCCTCCTGCGACTTGTACGGTAGGATAGTCTGTAGGAAGTTTAGACATACCAGTCAGCTTATAACCGGGATTACCACTGGACCATTGCAATACTTTTGAAATCCCTTGTGAAGTACTAGACTCAAATTCGTAAAAAATGTGATAAGGAGTATTTTGGGCAACTAATAACTCCTCGAAATGATAGGAAGTCGGTAATTCTGTTGGCTGGACGTTTATTTCATAAACGGGTTTCCAAACATTATCTTCGGAAGTCACCGTAAATGACCGCGAATGATCTCCTTCGCTAAAGTTGTATATGTTTCCTATATCACCATCTCTGCGATCATTGGGTTTGATGGATGCACCTTCCGGCAAGGCGAAGTTTAGTTGTTGTTTTGCAAGGTTTGCACCTTTGTGCACATATACATCGACTTTTTTTTCATCTGCGTTTATGTTTGCCAATTGCACATCCGCACCTGTACAGCCATCTATGGCTGCTTCTGAATTTAGCGCTTCGTCTTGTATACAAGAAGATATGGCAAATGCCAAAAAGAAACACGAGGTTAGCGTTTTAATCTTCATTTAATTCAGTTTTTGGTTATTAATAATGTAAAACTCGTGCGCAAAGTTAAGTTTCTTTTTTGAAATAGAAGACTTTGCGCACGTATTAAAAACATTTTTTCTAAATTTGTGTCCATTAAAATCAGTGAAATAATGATAACGGAAACGGAGAGAAAACGGATAATCGACCTGATACATCAGGAAGTGGTGCCGGCTATTGGGTGTACAGAGCCCATTGCAGTGGCATTGTGCGTAGCTAAAGCAACAGAAACACTGGGGACAAATCCGGAAAAAATAAATGTGTTGCTAAGTGCTAATATTCTGAAAAACGCTATGGGAGTGGGCATTCCGGGTACCGGAATGATCGGCCTGCCTATCGCTATTGCACTGGGGGCACTGATAGGAAAATCGGAATATCAGTTGGAAGTGCTGAAGGACAGTACGCCTGATGCAGTGGAAGAGGGGAAACGTTTCATTGAGGAAAAGCGCATTCATATTTCCTTGAAAGAGAATATTGAAGAGAAACTATATATTGAAGTATGCTGTGAGGCAGGAGGTGATAAAGCAACTGCTGTGATTGCCGGAGGGCATACCACCTTTATATATATAGAACGCAATGGCGAGGTACTGCTACAAAAGCAACATACGGCGGATGCCGAAGCTGAAGAAGAATGCCTGGAACTGACCTTGCGTAAGGTCTATGATTTTGCCCTGAATACTCCGCTGGATGAGATCAGCTTTATTCTTGAAACAGCGCGCCTGAACAAAGCGGCCGCCGAACGTTCTTTCGAAGGAAATTATGGTCATGGTTTGGGTAAGATGCTGCGCGGCACTTATGAGCACAAGGTGATGGGTGACAGTGTTTTCTCGCATATCCTTTCTTATACTTCGGGAGCTTGCGACGCCCGTATGGCAGGAGCTATGATTCCGGTAATGAGTAATTCGGGTAGTGGAAACCAAGGCATATCTGCCACTCTGCCGGTATTGGTCTATGCCGAAGAGAATGATAAATCGGAAGAAGAACTGATACGTGCCCTGATGTTGAGTCATCTGACGGTAATCTACATTAAACAAAGTCTGGGACGTTTATCTGCTCTGTGCGGTTGTGTCGTTGCTGCTACAGGTTCCAGTTGCGGTATTACTTGGTTGATGGGAGGAACTTACGATCAGGTGGCTTATGCCGTTCAGAATATGATAGCCAACCTCACAGGCATGATTTGTGACGGTGCGAAGCCCAGCTGTGCGTTGAAAGTAACCACCGGTGTATCTACTGCTGTTCTTTCTGCCATCATGGCTATGGAAAACCGTTGCGTGACTTCTGTAGAAGGCATTATTGATGAAGATGTGGACCAGAGTATACGTAATCTGACCAAGATCGGGTCTAAAGGAATGAATGAAACGGATAAATTAGTGCTGGAGATAATGACGGGAAAGAGTTGAGGAATTGGCAATTGACGATTGAAAAATTGACAATTGACAATTGATAATTGACAATTACTATGCAGCATAGAGCATACAGCGCAGCAATTGTCAATTGTCAATTATCAATTCTTTAATGGCAGCATCCCCCTTCGCATCCATGTTCATGGTCGCTGCAACCGTCACCACAGTCGTCGCAACCGCAGCTGCATCCGCCGCCACTCATCATACGGGCGATTTCAGCAAGTTCTTCATTAGTTGCCGGACGGTTTTCTACGATTTCGCCCACAAAGTTCAGGTCGCAACCTGCCAGAGGGTGGTTCATATCCATTACAACTACATCTGCTTTAATTTCTTGTACGGTTCCGTTGATACGTTGACCGTCGGAGGTCATCAAGGGCACTATGTTGCCGACTACAATACGTTCGTTATCGAACTTACCGTCCACTTCGAAGATTTGCTTCGGAAGGTCTATTACATGTTCCTCGTCGAAATCACCATAAGCATCTGCGCAAGCGATAGTGAAATCAAACTTATCACCTGCTTTCAGATCTTTCACTTGATCTTCGAAAGGCTCTAAAGTCAGACCCAGACCGGAAATAAACTGGAATGGGTGTTCGGTAGTGGCTTCTTCGGTGAAATCTTTCTCACCATTTTCTATAGCGTATAATTTATAAGCTACGGTAATGTACTTGTTTTCTACTGTTTCCATTTTCTTTTTAATAAATTGATGGTTTCTTTTTTAGAAGCGCCAAAGGTACGAAATAAATCTGGTTCATCCGATAAAAACTAAAAATTGAAAATCGAAAATAGAAAATAACCTACCTGAATCTTACCTGAACCTTATTCGGGACATACTTGCTCTGTACATTCTTCGGGCAGAAGTACCTCCGAGTGGAGAAAGTACGGGGTTGGTATGGAGCAAGTATGCCTCAAGTAGGGTGATGGTCCTGTCGGACGGCAGTGAGGATGCCTTGGAATTGCGTTTCCGTATGAATGGAATTTTGCATTGTTGATGAATTGTTTGTGTTGATATTCAATGTGTTATCTATGTGTCTTGAATTTGAGCAAAAGAAAAAGCTAAAATAGTAAAACTTAAAATTTTAATACGCATAGATTTGCAGCGTTAATTTTAATTTAAACATTATGAAAGATGCAAAAATGCTAATTAAAGGTTGGAACAAACATCAATATTTGATGCTTTTCCTATGCTTTTTCTTTTTGTCTGCAGGAACATCTCAAACGGTATATGCCGTTACGGATGTTGCGATGGGGGTTGACCAGGAACTGCGGATTACGGGTGTTGTGAAAGACACTAATGGCGAACCCATGATTGGAGTGACGGTAATGGTAAAAGGGACTGGTACCGGTGCCATCACAGACATTGACGGCAACTATAGTGTATCTGTACCCGGAAGCAAGAGTGTGCTGTCATTCTCTTTTGTGGGATATACTACTAAAGAAGTGAATGTCGGCAATCAGAGGACTATCAATGTTACTTTAGCCGAAGATTCCAAAATGATAGATGAAGTGGTGGTAATCGGTTTCCAATCTCAGAAAAAAGGGAACCTGACTGCATCTGTTGCTTCTGTTGGAGCCGAAGCATTGGAAAACAGACCGGTTGCCAATATCGGGCAAGCTCTGCAAGGTATGGTTCCGGGCCTAAACATCAGCATCGCCGGTGGCGACCCCAACAAAGTGCCTTCATTAAATATCCGTGGTGCCACGACATTTCGCCAGAGAGGTACATCTAATGACGACAAGAACAAGTTTGATGTAGTTTCCGGCTCTCCGTTGATTTTATTGGATGGTGTGGAAATTACTTCCGAAGACTTGAACCAGTTGAACCCTAACGATATTGATAATATGTCGTTCCTGAAAGATGCCTCTGCTGCCGCTATCTACGGTACGAGAGCTACTTTTGGTGTGATATTGGTTACAACGAAGGGAGGTACTTTCAAACAGAAAGCGAAAATAGATTATTCTTATAATCTGGCTTTCGACCAACCTTATGCATTGCCTGATATCATGGATTCATACCATATTTATAAGGCATTGAAGGATAAGGATGTATGGACAGGTGCCATTGCAGAATATTCCCAACACGACAAGGATATGATGGAGCACATGCAGGCTTACATAAAAGATCCCGTGAACAACAAACCTTATTTTATGGAGGGAGATGCCATTCAGTGGGTAGGTAATACCAATCCTTATAAAGAACTGGTGAAAGACTGGACTCCTACTCAAAAGCATAATCTTTCTATCAGCGGTGGTGGTGACAGGATCAGTTACTACATCTCTCTGGGTATGCAAGACCAAAAAGGTATGTATGAAATTAAGACAGACCGGCTGAAAAGGTACAATGCTATGCTTAGTATCAATGCCAAAGTAACAAACTGGTTTAATGTGGCTGCCAAGGCATCATATAACGTGTTCGATTATGAAGGGCCGACGCAACAGACAGATGGTTCGAATCTTTGGCAATACGCTAAATCCTACTATCCGGAGAACTATATATATCAACCGGTATTGACCGGTCCTGACGACTTTCTGCCGAATCATCCGACGGAAAATCCGGTGAGTTATTTGTATGCGGGCGGGCGTAGCATCACTTCCAGACGGAAGACAATTCTTTCCATCAGCCCTGAATTTATAATTCTGCCCAAGATATTGAAAATAAAGGCAGACCTCTCGGTTACACCGACTACTTATCAGAGAGAAAAGACGCATCCCAAGCAGGCGCGCGTTAATAATTCATGGACTGCTCTCGAAACTCGGTGGGCCACTGAAAATACAGGTGAAGTCACACGTTCTACGACGGATAGATACTCTATCAACGTATATGCCGATTATAACTCGACTTTCAAAGAAAAGCACAATGTATCCGTGCTGTTGGGTATTAACCAGGAAGAGGAATCTTATGCAGGTTCTTCCATTTATCTGAAAAATATGCTCGATCCGTATATTCTGAATCCTACACTGGTACAGGATGTCACGGCTAATACTTCGTCCAACTCTCATTATGAAGTTGCATCGCGCGCTCTATTCGGCCGTGTCATGTACAACTACATGAGCAGATATCTGATAGAAGTGGATGCCCGTTACGATGGTAGCTCTAAATTCCCGAAAGACTCCCGTTTCCAGTTCTTCCCCACTGTGTCATTGGGATGGAGAGTTTCGGAAGAAAAATTCATGGATTGGTCAAAAGAGTGGTTGGATAACTTCAAGATTAGAGCTTCATGGGGACGCCTGGGTAGCCAACCCGGTTCCAGCTATCCATATCAGTCTGTTTTCGGAACGTCGGAAGGTTACTTCTTGTTCGATGGTACACGTTATCCGACCGGTATCAATACCCCTTCATTGATCAATCCTAATCTGACTTGGGAAAAATCAACTACCAAGAATCTTGGTTTCGACTTCACTTTCTTGCAGAACAGATTAACGTTCACTGCCGATATATTCGAAAGAAAGGTGACTGATATCTTGATTCCGGGAGGAAAAGATTATCCTGCGTTGATAGGTGATGATGACTTGCCTTTTGAGAATGCAGGTATTCTGAAAACAACCGGATTTGAACTTCAAGCGAAATGGTCGGACAAATTGGCTAACGGATTCAGTTATAGTGTAGGTGTCGCACTTTCGGATGATAAGGCTAAAGTAGTAAGCTACCCTTCCAATCCTACCAATAAGATTGGTGACGGTGTCTTGTATAAAGGATATACCGTAGGTGATATCTGGGGGTATGTAACCGGTGGTATTCTTCAGGAAGGTGATTTCGACGGTGTAGGTGCGAACGGGAAACCGTTATATCATGGACCGTATTTCAAAGGTGGACAAGCTTATCCGGGATATGTTTGGTATAAAGATTTGGATAATGACGGTGTTATTACCAGTGGTTTGAGTACCGTAGGTGATCCGGGAGATAGAAAGGTGATTGGTAATAACTCACCGCGCTATCGCTACAATGTTACAGCTAACTTCCAGTACAAGGGCTTTGACTTGGATTTGATGTTCCAGGGCGTAGGTAAAAGGGATTATTGGTTGTCATCAGTTTCCAGTTATTGGGGCAACGGAGCCGGCTCATGGGAAACATACAACAATTCGTGGACGCCCGAAAGAACGGACGCCAAGTTCCCGATGTATGGTTCCGGTCTTGGCAGTTATGCCCAAACCGGTTATCTGCTCGATGCTTCCTACATAAAATTGAAGCAAGTGATCCTGGGATATACCTTCCCGAAAATGCTGATCAATAAAATCGGATTGCAGAAGCTGAGACTGAACGTAGCTGCTTATAACCTGTTTACAATCTCGGATATGCCCAAATATTATGACGCGGACTATCTGTCTGACGCATATCCCCCGAAACGTACATTCAGCGTAGGTATTCAAGTAGGTTTTTAATGTTTTAAATCAAAAGAGATTATGAAAAAATATTCGATTATAGCTTTACTTGTGATCTTGGTGGCATCTTTGTCGTCTTGCAACGATGACTTCATGCAACGGGATCCGATAGATGATATGGCAGACGGTACATTCTTTACAAAAGAAGCCGATTTGCAGCTATATCTGGACGGGATTTATAGATATTATGTCTATGGACATGGCGTTAGCGGAACTAATAATACTTCGCATGACAAAGGCTTCCTGGCAGTGAAAGCCGGCAGTCAGATTATTTTTGGCGATGCATTTAGCGACAACACTGTATATGCAGGCGGCATTGATGGCAAATTAGGCGGTACTTATGATACTCCGAATTCGGCTTCCAAGAACTTCGATGCGCCCTGGCAGTGGGAAAAACTCCGTAAGGTAAACTACTTCCTGAACCATTATGCAGAAGTAGGCGATCCGGAAACATTGAAAAAATACGCTGCCCAGGCTTACTTCTTCAAAGCATGGGATTATTATATCAAACTGCTGGCTTTGGGCGAAGTGCCTTGGCTGGACAAAGAATTGGACACGGCTTCTCCGGAACTTTACGGTGCCCGTATGCCGCGTGCGGAGTTGGTTCAGAATATACTGAAATGTTTTGATTTTGCCATTGAGAACCTGGTGGTTAGCGAAAAACCGCCTCTTTTGGGTTACTCAACCGCTTATAATCCAATTACTTACAAATTTTTGTTCCGTGAGACAAATCCTCGAAGGGACAAAAACGGGACAGAACCACAGGAAAATAAAATCAAGAACGCCTTGCTCCGAATATCCGTGTCTGAATATCTGTTCCTCAGGTGCAAAGGTACGAATTTGTCCCGTCAAAAACGAATCAAAACGCATAAAGTTCACATCTATAGTGCATTTTTTATTTTCCTCTGCCACGGTGGATAACACAAACCGATTTTTGCCCCGATTGGACGGGCTGGCATCAAAAAGCCGTGTTAAAATCTGTTTCGTGGCTTCTGACAGCCACGTCAGGAGAAAATGTGTCGGGTTGTACGGACATTCTGCCAGAAGTTTTGCCGGAAAGCGGAATCCGTGTTCCCTTAAACACCGAAAGTTAGCCGAGACAACCGCCGGAAAAGTATCTGACAGACCGACAGATAATCTTCTGGCAGACGGAGGAAAACCCCGTCAGATGAAAGAATTAAACATCTATAAATCAACTATTTCAGGATAACTAAAACCGCATTTTTTCAAATCAAACGATATACATTTGCGTATCGAATCAACAAGTAAAACCATAAAATAGAAGACGATGACAGAGAACAAACAATCCAAGATGAATCTTGAACATGAGCGCAAGATTGCCACCCTTCAGGAGAGAATCGACAAGCTGGAGAACATCTGCTATGCAGCAAAGGAAGTCCTGAACCTTGAAGAAGCCGCCGACTTCCTCGGCGTTGCCAAAAGCACCCTTTACAAAATGACGCACCTGAACCAGTTACCGTATTTCAAGCCAGCCGGGAAACTGATTTTCTTCGAGAAGAAAGCCCTGCTTGATTGGGTGCGTGGTGTCAAAGTGATGTCGGAGGAAGAAATCAGAACCGAGGCGGCAAACCGTCTCCGTGAGTTGAACAGCAAATGAGTGTACTATGGAAAAAGAGACACTTGTAACCATGCTGCAAAGACAGAACCCTGTTTTAGCCGAAGCGGTCAGCCGGATGATTGACTACATCCAAGACAGATGGGCAGCACCTTATCCGTCCAAAGAACAGACGGAGGCGGTCAATGCCTACCTCCGTTCCGTCCATGCGGACGGTGACGGAGCAATGAACGAAACGAACATCGAACACCGCAGGATAGCGACACAGCGGATAACGATAAACGCCATCCGTGTGCTTGACAGTGAACAGCTTGACCGCCTGCAGGACGTGCTGAACCGCATAGCGGCAGACAGGGAGTATTATCTGCCTGAGCGTGGATATGGCTTAGGCAGATAGATGACCGTTGTAACACCATAATATCATAGACCATGTGCAAAGAGAAACAGACCATACACTACTGCACCATCCTTTCAGCCGGGCAGTGGGATTTTCTTTTGGAAGGCAAATCTTCCGCTTTCAGGCAGAAGTGCCTGTATCGGCTGATGACCGGTGCGGTACGGGAAAAAACCGCTTATAAAATCAAGGGCGTTGAGATTGTTTTGGAGGTGGGACAGGTGGCAGCTTCCGATGTGGAGCTGGCAGAGTTTTTGGGCTGCAACCGCAAGACCATCGGAAAGCTAATCGACAGCCTTAACAGGTTTGGTATGCTGACCACCCGAACCAACAACCGCACTTCCGTCCATTCCCTGCATTTCCTCACAGGTTGGTATGCCGGAGGTGTCCTCATAACCAATCCCCATTATGTCAGACCTTCGGCAACCGCCAAAGGACAGACGGGCGATGTACGGACACCTGTTTCCGACAGTTCACCGTCAGAGAGCAGGCAGAATGCAGCAGCGGATGACAGCCGAGCCAAAGGACAGGACACGGACAACATGGTGACAGGCGCAGCAGTCCTTTCTTCTTCCCTCATCTGTTCGTCTGAAACTTCCAACCCGTCAGCCGACAGACCGGATGACGACTGCCATAATCCACCGCCTGATATGTTTGTAGCGGACGAAGCCGGGAATCTCCCTATCATAGACAGTGGGGACAGAGCACCTGACGGGAACGGTGCGGAAAGCCCCAAAGAGGCGCAGGACGGAACGATTGGCGGCGAAGCTGACCCGTAATAAGGCGCAGGGGAATGGAAGGCGCAGAGCGCAGATTTGGACGTTGCTCCGCTTGCGGGTGTGAGCTACCGGACTTGTCCCGGTATAGCCCACTATAACTTCTCCGCTACGCTCCCGAAGTTGTGGGCTCTCCCGAGGGGCTGGGCTTTGCCCCGTCCCACTTAGGACGCTGCCCTAAGAACCCGCAAGGACTCCGCCCTTGACCCGGTCGGAGGGCAGTCAGCCCCCAACGCCCCTGACCAAAGAGTGACCCTCTCTTTGGAAACTCCGCTCAGAGGTCTCGACCCCTGAGAACCCCGAGCAGGAAGTGACCCTCTCCCTGCACCCACCGATTAAGGCTTTGCCCTAATAACCCATTAAGAAACCCAAACACGCAAATCAATGGCACAGAAGACATCCATCAACATAAAGCCCTGCAACATAGGAAGCAGCGGACCGCACAACAAGCGGACAGCGGAATACCTTGCCAATATCCGCAAGGAGAAGATTTACATACGCACCGACCTCATGGCGAAGAACGAGGCGTGGGTATCACCAGAATTGGGCGACACCTCGCTTGCCGAGCGCAACAGGCAGATAGCCGCAATGGTCAAGGAGAAGACTAGTCGGGCTATGCAGACCAAAGACCGGGAAAAGGTGAACAGGAAGACCGGAAAGGTGACCATAGTACGGGGCAGCACGCCAATCAAGGAGGGCGTAGTAGTCATCAAGGAAGACACCACGATGGAGCAGTTGCGGCATTTTTGCGAGGTATGCAAGCAACGTTGGGGAATCACACCGCTGCAAGTCTTCATCCACCGGGACGAGGGGCACTATGCCATTCCCGGAGACACCGCCACATGGAAGCCCAACCTTCACGCCCATATAGTATGGGACTGGATGAACCACGACACGGGCAAGTCCTGCAAGCTGAACGTGAAGGACATGAGCGAGATGCAGACCGTCTTGGCTGAGTGTCTGGAAATGGAAAGGGGCACCTCAAAGAAGCAGACGGGCAAGGAGCATCTGGAGCGCACGGACTTCATCATCGCCAAGCAGAAGCAGGAAGCAGAGCAAGCCCAAGCGGAAAAGGAAGCAGCCCAAGCCGAAAGGGATGCAGCCGTCCGGGAAGCGGACAAAGCCAAGACGGAACAGGAAAAATTACAAGCCGGGAACGAGGAAAGGCAACGGCGCAGTGCGGAACTTGACAGCGAGATTGCCGATAAGGAGAAACGGGCACGGGAAGCCGACCGGGAGAACACGGACAGCATAAAATCCGGTATTGCCAACCTTCTGGGCAAAGGAAAGTACGCAGCTATCGAAAAGGGAAATGCCAAGTTGAAAGCCGAGAACGAGCGTATCAGAAAAGCCTTTCCCGATGCTGTCAAAGAGGAGGTCGGGAAAAAGACAAAGGCATTGACCGAAGAGAAGCAGAAAGCGGAAGCCGAGCGTGACAGGGCTTTGGCGCAGAACCGTTCGCTTGGCATGGAGAGGGACAAGGCTGTCCGACAGCTTCAGGAGCAGAAGACCGGGGAACAGCACCGCATCAACATGGCGGTGAACCGAGCCATATCGGAGAAGGACAAGACCATCCGAATATTGCAGGGTGCGCTGAAAGTAAGCAGGGATATTCTGAATATCATTGCGGACATTCTTTACAAGGCAAGCGAGGTGTTCAGGCGAGCCATCGATGCGATTATCCATTTCGGTACGGAGCGGCACAAATCAATCTTCGCCCCATCCGAAGCCGCAGACATCAAGAGTGTCATGCAAGAATATGGAGAAACCACCGAACAGCAGAAAGCGGTCGGCGCATGGCTCTGTGATTATGCAGAACACCAACAGCCCTTTGATGAAATCAAACATCGCCACACACTCAATGAAGTTGGCGATGTCGCAGAAGGTCGCTATGATTGGAAGATTGATAGAGAACAAGGACAGGCATTAAGATAATTCTAAATTCCTCCTAACCCGTTTTAACAGTATCTTACAGATTAACCTATGAAATGGTTTTATTATAGCGAAATAGAATTTTCCCATGCGGTTGTTGTATCTGACTTTCGTACAAACCGATAGATATAGACGGTCATTCATACGCCTTTCGGTCATAAATGCAATAACAAAATCAAGGTGTTTGTCGTTTTTGCTTATTGTCGCAAGGCTATCGGATTCGACAATGACAAGATCCGATAAATTCTTCTCTCCTTTCAGACCAAAAGGTTTTACTATGGCATTACGAAACTTCATCAAGGCAGTAATCCACTGCGGTGCGCAGAAGAATCTGTCAGTCAATTCTTCTGCACTTATCAGTCGGGTAGTATGGACTATCTCACTGTAATTATCAGTATAATCATAATGCTTGTTTAGCCCCATGATGTATAAAATGCTTTATTATCACAAATTCTTCAACACATATCGAATCACGACTGCATTTACGTTGGAATCTATATATTTGCTCTGATAGTAAGCCGTGAGATCTTTATATAGCCATAGTATATATGTTTCTCGACTAATGGATTTGGTTGGAAACTGACGGCTAATCATCACATCATATTGCATAATAGTTTCTTCCGGCACAGTCTCAGTCACAAAATCATATTGACCAAATGCAACTATCTGTTGTTCCGGCATGAGGAGTTTGTATGATTCAGGAAATTCCGTTGGTTCCTTACTTTTCCTAATCACAATGCCATGCTCCTTTGTCTGCATATCAGAATCCAACAGAAACCATTTGTCGGCATTACACATATAACAGCATGAACCTCCAAACTTATATGCGACATCGGTTTTAAGGTCGTTCTCAATCTCCTCCTTTTTATCAGCGTCAATGGCGTAGGCAAATTCAGGATTGATATACGGACAACGTTGCTTAAAATACCAGTCCGGGATGAAATGAGGAGGTAAATTTTCAGAGACCTTGCGTTCTTTCGATATGACTTCCAATAGCTCGTATTCAGTCCATGCCGGATCGCCCATACTATAATCCAGATAGCTCGTTTCACTGATACGTATCTGATATTCATATCCTTCTTCGTATTCAAACTTGGCAATATCACCATGAGCCTCCCAATCGGTGGACTGCTCGTTTTTTACAGCATATACATCTGCAAATACATTGCGACCACTTGATGTTAAAACACCGGGGAGTTTTACAGAAGCTACCGTAAGCGTGTATTCCTTATAACCGGTTATCTTCCTACCTTCTTCATCACCGTCATTGCACGATGTTAGCCCTACCATTGTAAAAATTGCCATAAGCAGCATTACGAAAAAATCTTTTTTCTTCATTCTTTTATATGTTTTAATTGTTTGCTGAATAATAAGTACGGAAATTGAAATACGCGAGAAACATCCATCAATGAGTTGCATAATACCATTTGGTACTTGTTTTACTATTAGCCCTTTGACTTTTACTTGGATCAGATGTTGTAATACCAGAATAGGTGTGGATTTTTATTGGCCCGCGGCTTGCCGTAAAGAATTTATCAGTATTTGTCTTATGCGGGATAAGAAGATTTAACTGTTTTTCAAATTCTGCTATCAAACTGGACGAAACATTATTTTGAATAAGCAATGTATTCACATAATCTCCAAAATCATAGAAAATAGTTGGATTATATCCATCTAAATTTTGCAGTTTATCACGTTGTGAATCATCAAAGGAGCAACATGAGTTTATTTGCTTCATAATCTCTGCCATAGGCTCAATCTGCGACAAGGCCGTGACAGATAGTGTCCCACATGGCATTACAGAGTAGTTTGAATAAAAATCATAGAAATCATCACAGATGGCTCTATAATCTGGAGTGCCGAGTAAATGCTTACCCATAGTGGCATACGGCATACCATAAGCCATGACCTCACAAGTTGATGCAATCAGATAGTCCGCGACATCCTTTAATTCATAGGCAACTTCAATAGACGACATATAGCAATCGTCAAAAAGGATATATTCCAATTTCAACCCTACGGAAGTTATGGCTGACGATAGAGTGGCTATATCCGTTTGATATTCCGGTGTTGTGCCACCGAAATAGCGGGTTAGAAGCGAACCTTCATAATCCCAATGATATTTTTCGCTTTTACGCAATGTTCTGCTTGTATTGACAGGCAGCCATCCCATGCCGTGACATCCTATAATCATGGAATATTTTTGAGCTGGTGCATAAGATATTACATCATCCAAAATCTCTGCAATTCCATTTTCCGTTGTAAATTTCGGATTAACATATGATTTCAAATCCACTCTTTGGCAAGAGCCTTTTTCATATTTGATTTCAAAAAGATTGGCTTCTGTCGGTGATGTCGATATGAATACAAGCACTCTTTCATCCGATAATCCGCCCAACTCTTCTATACAAGATTCCATATCCTTGATATTCTGATAAAAATAGCTTGTAAGATTAGAAGACCAAGGCATATACATCAGCAATGTTTTCTCATTTCTGATTTCTTCTGGGATTAGCTCATCATCATCGCTACAGGCAGTCAACCCTGCCACGGCGAGGAATGCTATGAGCAGCATTCTGAAAAAGTTCTTATTCTTCATTCTCTTAAATTTTTCATTACTTAATAAATACCGAAAATGCAAAAACATTGCATCGCAAACACAACTTTTTTATTTCGAGGGCTCTGTATCTTAGGCAAAAGCCCCTCAGACATTCATACCCTGTCGGCTCAATGGGGAATTATAGTTAAAGAAAACGTGAGCCAACTATGCCACGTCTTGATTGTAGGTCGTAGGAAACCTTTTGGACGGATGTAACAATAGTGACCCACGCTATATGCGTGAGAACCACTATGCTAATCTCTGTCCTTGATGAATTTCCTACGTTCACAATCACAAGATTGAGCATAACGCTTCTTCTTATTTCGTATGTCTGGGATAGAGTTGCCTCAATCCAAATGCAAAGATAATACAAATCCCTTAAAGAGTCCTCGTTGATAGGTAAAAAATCAACGTTTTAAGACTGATTTTTAGCCCATTTGCACCCTTATTGATTCTAAAAACACAAAACACTGAAATTTAATCGTAGTAAACAAATCCTTGACACCAACATTCAAGGCTTAATATGCCAAGAACGAACAAAGGGAAGGAATAACAATTTTCCTCCCCGTGTTGTCGGTATTCGGCTAACCGAAAATGCCATCCGTCAGATTTACCGCATCTGCTTTCTTCTCCATGTTCACCGATGCATATACCTGTGTGGAAACAATGCTTCCGTGTCCCAGTATCTTGCTGACCGAATAGAGTTCTGCACCTGCCGTTATCGCCAGCGTGGCTGCCGAGTGGCGGCTACTGTGGTAGGTGAAATCCTTTTCTATCCCTGCCTTCTCCTTGATGCGCCGCACATACTTCGCCACGTTGTCGGGCTTCTTCACCAATGGGAAGATGATAGCGTCCTCCCCGTTATCCGGTCGGGGCGGCAGTAGGGATATGGCTAACTCGTTGAGTGGAACGGATACGGGTCGCCCGGTCTTTTGCTGGACGATGGAAACCATCAGCACCTCGCCTGTGTCCCTGATGTTGCTCCACCGTAGCCGCTGCATATCTCCGAGCCGAAGTCCCGTCATGCAAGAGAAGCCGAAAGCCTTTTGTACGGTTCGCTCCGCTTGCGTCTGTGTATCGACGGCAAGGAAGCGTTTCAACTCGTCCGCTGTCAGGTACTCACGGTGTTTATCCGGCACATGAAACCGCTCTTCTTTGGCAAGGTCTTGAATGGGGTTGAACGGTATCAGCCCCTCACGCACCGCCTTGTTGAAGATAGCCTTTACCGTTTCCTCGAACAGAACAAGGGTAAAGTCTGCCAGTTTGCCGCTGCCTGACTTGATTTGACGGGGATTGCGGTATTCGTTACGCATATAGCTGAACAGACTGCTTACCATGTCCCTGTCCACCTCTTTTAGCAGAATGTCCGTTTTCCTTGCCCGTTTCAGATAGGCGGCAATGCGTTTGCGCACAACGCTCTTGTGTTGTATCATCTTCTTGCAGTCGCCTTTCTCGATGGCACATTGCAGATACTCGTCACACCAGCCGAGCCATGTCATCGTTTTTGCCCTCTCATTTTCTTCCGGCTTCTTCTTGCTTTCAAAAGTCGGTGGGTTGAGTATGCGTTGAGCCTGTATCTCCCGTGCCCTGTTATAAGTCCGTTCGTTGAGACTTTTTGCGTTGGGCGCATCATCAGGAACAAGGTACAGGTGCAGGTTCTCCTTCTTGCGGAATCCGGTTTCGTAATATTCCAAGTACAGGCTGCGGTTCCCGGCGGTCAGTTTCCTTTCTTTTATCTCCACTTTCATAGATTTATCTCATTTATGGTTATACGAACATGTTGTTTACGAGGTTCATGGTCTCGATTTTCTTCTTATCGACAATCTTTGCATAGACTTCCGTCATTCGGATGCTCTTGTGTCCGAGTATCTTGCTCACGGTGTAGAGGTCTGCCCCCAAGGTCAGCAACAGGGTAGCTGCGGTGTGGCGGCTGCAATGGTAGGTGATGTGCTTCTGTATTCCGGCTTCCTGCATCCATTCGCCCAAGACGACTTCTACCGTGGTAGAGGTTATCCGCAGCTGATGGAACACGGTGTCAATGTCTTTAGCCTTTCGGGGCATCCATTTCAGGGCTTCATCCGAGAGCGGGATAGTCACCCTGTTTCTGGTCTTGACCTGCTCATGCTCGATGTAGAGCGTCTTGCCATCCGCAGCCTTGTGTATCTCGCTCCATTTCAAGGTTATCATGTCGCTGTAACGAAGTCCGGTGAAGCAAGAGAATAGGAATGCCTTTTTTACGATGTCATAGCGGCACGGCGTGGCTATCAGTTGCCGCAATTCATCTATGGTAAGAAATTCTCGCATGGCATTTGCCTTTTGCGGTTTCTCTTTGGTTTCCAACAGTTTGAACGGATTGCGGTCAATCAAGCCATCCCTTACAGCCTTGCTCAGTGCGGCAGCCAGACGATTGACGAAGATGCGGCAGGTGGTACTTCCCAGCGTCTTTTTCCCGTTGTTGAAGGTGCAGGTTTTCAGAAAAGCGATGAAGCCCTTGCAGAAATCCTTATCGACTTCCGTCAGGGCGAGGTCGGGCTTGCCAATATGTAATAGGTATTGCTCCACCCTTGTCTGCGCATTGCGTTTAGACCGCATACTTGCCGGAGAAAGACCGCAGTCCTCCGTGGCACATTGTTCCACCCATGCGCTAAGTGTCATCTTCGACCTCTTCACGTCTTCCCAGCTCACAATCCCCTGCTGCTGGATGTCAAGTATGCGCTGTGCCTTGATTTGCTCTGCCAGCTTACGGGTATTCGCATTTTGCAACTTCGCAGCAGAATTGACTTCCGGCACAAGGTAGAGTTTCAGCCCCTCTTTCTTCCTCGCACCCCTGTAATAGATGTCGAGATAGAGGCTCACATTACCGTCATTGAGCCTTTTCTCGCGTATGCGTACAGGCTCTTTCATCTTGATTTCTTTCTTCTTTCGTCCCATTTTCTATCTGTGTTATCTTTTTCTTTGATTTGTTACTATATTGTTTATCAGATATTTATGCTCAATGCAAAGATAATTCATGACGGGACAAAAACGGGACAAAACAGGCGTTTTTATATCCAAAATTAGGCAAATATAACAATGCAGTCAAAAATCAGCCTTGTATCATAACTAATTATAAATCAGTTATATTTACCCCATTTTGTTTGATTTCTTTCTATATGGTTTTACCCGCTTGTGATAATTGGTGGTTACTGGAGGATAATGATAACTCATGCGGGCATATCAACCAAGATATGGCATTGTTCCTGAAAGCGCGTTTCTGCCTGTTCGAAGGAACTTTCCGTAAATATCACACGGAACTGAATCTGCAATCTACAGCCAATGAATTATTAGGCCTGAGTCGTGATGCTGCCTGGAGGATTATTGAAAAGAAAAGATATTCGCTCTTTAAACATGCCACAGCAAAAGATTCGTACTGGCAATTGTTCGTGCAGAAAGGTTCTCCCGAGACCGAAGGTAATAACGAGACTATTTTGTCGCGCGTATATGATGGCGTAAAGTTGGGACATGACAATCCGCGCTATTGGGGAATGAACAACCACACACGTTATTGTCTGGGGGCTACGGTCGCCATGCTTGAAGATTATCTGTGCGAAGACGGACGTCCTGTTTACTTGGGAGGTACGGAAGGCAACTATGAGACGAACCCGTTGTTCAAAGGGTATGACGGAATGTGGGAAGAACTGGATAACCGTGACCCCCGCTTGACACAAACGGTTTGCAAGCCGGGTGAGTATGCTTCGATCTTTGATGCGGACGATAACACATATAGCCTTGAGGAATCCGGCATTATTTATCCGATGATAACTTATGATACAGGAGGTGGCTCACCGATGAAAAAGTATAATTCTACGGTAACGGGTTATCGTTTCATTAAACACTGGATGCCTGATTACGCAGAATGGGAAGCTAATCCCAAAGGTGTGCAGACGGCACACATGTTCCGCTATGGGGAATTATTACTGATTTATGCAGAAGCCAGAGCCGAATTAGGTGAAATCACCAATGAAGACTTGGACATCACCGTCAATGCATTGAGAGAGAGAGCCGGATTCGACTTCGCAAAATATCCGAATGCAAAGTTGACCTTATCCAATATTCCTGCCGACCCGCGTTTGGATGCTATCTATGCACAGAAACTGGATTATTCCGTATCTCCGATTATCCGTGAAATCAGACGCGAACGTCGGGTAGAAATGATGATGGAAGGTATGCGTTATGAAGACCTGATGAGATGGAAAGCCGGTAAACTTTTCACAGTTCCTGTGAGAGGTATGAAGATGACACAGGAAAAGACTGAACTGTATAGCAAGAACCGTAATGATGAAACGTATAAGGATTTTCCATACAAAGTAACTGTTCCTATCGGAGAAGTGGGCAATAAGGTAATTGTGGATGATGATGGTTTCATTATTCCTTATCCTACCTCTACTACCGTTATCAAAGGTGTGCAACCTTGGGATGATAAGCGTTACTATTATCCGATACCTTTGAGTGAGATGCTTATGAATCCGCTACTGATACAGAATCCGGGTTGGAAAGACATTAATAGATAACCGATTAAATAGCGTAAGATTATGAAAAAGAATATATATTTCTTAGTAGGGATGCTTTCGTTCGGAGCACTGTTTACGGGGTGCGATGACGATGACTTTGGAAAGGCGGTAAACATTACCGTTGAAAATGCAACGAATCTCGAAAGTGACATTTTTGGTGTGGTTGTGACGGAAGGACAGCCTTTGCAACTGAAACCGTTCATTATGCCTGAAAGTGCAAGAGAAAATACCGTTAGCTACCACTTTGCGGGTGAACCTACCGGTGCCATTGATTTGAGTGCGGATGGTTTGATCACTCCTAAACTGACAACACCCGCTACAGGTGCCATCCCGTCTCCGTTGGGTACAGACACCATTATTGTGAAGGTTGACGACGGTTCGGGTACATTTGTCAGATATCCCGTCAGGGTGGTTAGCAATATAGTGCTTGTCTCAAGTATCACGATTCAATCCGGCGGACAAACCGCAGAGGTGGAAAGCGGCAAAACCTTTAATCTGGCCCAGTATGTCACCATTAATCCGGCCAATGCTACCGATAAGAGCGTTACTTACTCTTCAGAAGATGAAACAGTGGCGACAGTTGACCGGAATGGCTTGATTACTGTAGTGGGAGAAACCGGAGCGTTGACAAATATTTTGGTAACAGCTAATGATAGAGGTAAACAATCGGCCGTTTGTAGAGTGAAAGTTGCTGCTGAAGCTCCGTTGTATGTGGGCTTCCCGTTCTCGGACAAATGGAGCTACTCTTGTAATCTGGGAACGAAGGAAGGTGATATGAAGAATCTGTTTGATGACAATAATACTACATTCTGGTGTCCCGATATTTTAGTTCGTCCTATTTATGACCCGGCGTGTTATCTGGATATCGATTTAGGAGAAGTTATCAAGTTCGGCCAGTTAGGTTATAGACATCGTGTTTTGAATTATGCTCATTTGCAATGTCATACTTTCAAGCTGGAGGCTAAAAAGGCGGAAGGTGAGGCATGGACAGACTTGGGCGAGTGCGTCACAACACCTTTGAAGGTAGATGACTATCAATTGTTCCAGGTTGAACCTATTGAAGCCCGATATATCAGAATAAACTTTATCAAGGGTCATTTGAGAGATGGAAAGACTGATTGGAATTATTCTGAATCCGGCAATGTTTCCGTAGGAGATTTACAAGTATTTGTTTATAACAGGTAACTGCTTTTGATAAGTGGATAAAATTGAAGGGAAGTCTTTTGGTAAGAGTTCCCTTCATTTTTCTTTTTTCTATACCTCTTTTTTAATAATTTAGTGCCCTTTATGAAGTTTAATCTTTAATCCGATAGAATTCTTATGAAAAACAGACTATTACTGCTCTTACTGACTCTTTTTTACATAGTATCGGCTTCTGTAGCCACTGAAAAATATAAATTCAGGACCATGTCGCCCGACGGTGGCTTTTACTATGACGGAGTAAAAGCGATAGAGCAGGATAAGGATGGTTTTATCTGGGTGATGATGGATTATGAACTCTATCGTTTTGATGGCTATCACTACAAAAAATACTACCCTTATTTTGCTGCGATGGCTCCCATCAAAAGGTGGATATTCAATAACATGGCATCCGATTCTTCCGGTTATTTATATGTAAATACAAATAATGGATTATACCGCTATGAGCGAACTTCGGACCGGTTTGAAAAAATCTATGATGCGGTTACGCACGTTCAGGTTGATAAACTGGATAATATCTGGATCAGATATAATAGCAAATGGAATATACTGGACACAAATACGGGAGCGCTCAATACTCCCAGCTATGATGGAAAAGCATCTGCTAATAGCAATACGGCCTTTTGCTTTCATAACAAGGATTTATACACATTTATCAATCGAAAAATTTATCGCTTCAATTATGCGGAAAATGATTTTGTACTTTGTCTTACCCTGCCAAATTCCGGTAACGGGAATATCCGCTTTGCCCAAACGCATATGGGGAAATTGTGGGTGTTCATTAATAAAGACGGGTTGTATAAGATAGATTTATCTTCTTTTAAGGTTGAAGATCACTATAAACCTCTTCCTGAATACGATGGCAGTTCATTGCGTACATTCTATATAGACAAGAAAGGAAAGATATGGCTTGGAACCATAGACGGACTGTATATACTCGATCCTTCTACAAGAAAACTGGCGCAATATAAACATTCCGGAACAGATCCTTTTAGCTTACCTAATAACTCTATTTGGGAAATATACGAAGACAGGCAGTCTAATGTCTGGGTCGGCACATATTCCGGAACTTTATGCTATGTGAACATAAACGAGAGCAGTACTTTTAAGACTTATCATACCCGGAACAGCGGATTGAATTATGCTCCGGTAAGTGCATTTGCCGAAGAACGGGATTATCTTTGGATAGGTACGGAAGGAGGAGGAGTTAACCGGATGAACAAAGCTACCGGAGAGTTCAGCTCCTTTACCGGCAAGAATAGTGTAACATCCAATAACATAAAGTCATTAGTGATAGATGCCAATCGCAATCTTTGGATTTCTACATTTAGAGGCGGTATAGATCTTTATAATTCAGAGCAGCGGAAAGTCGCTAATTACAAGTCTTCTCAAAGTGGCGTCGGTTCTTTGCTGGTGAATGATGTCCGGAAAACGATTCTTGAAGGAGACTCCGGTATGTGGGTGGCTTATCAGTACCCCATGCCGAAAATATCTTATTTCTCTTTCCGTAGTAAGTCGTTTACCCATTTCAGTTTGGACAGTACGCGCAACTATGCCTACCTGTTCGATATTTTGCGGCAAGGAGAGAAGACGTTGTGGGCCATCAGTAATGAAGCACTTTACCGCATGGATATCAACACGCGTGCTGTGGAGAAAATAATTCCCAATGACTCTACGTATCTGGGGTTGTTCACTTTCTGTCTGGATGATTCGGGCAATATCTGGATTGGTACCATCGGTAACGGACTTATCAGGTTTGATACCAATACCTCAAGTTTTGTCTCACTTAAAGATGTATTGCAGCAGGATATCTACTCTGTTTATAGTATTTGTTATGACGATGGAAATGTTTGGATGGGAACCGACAACGGACTGTATTGCTATAATATAGCCGGTAACAATCTGATGAAATTCGATGAAAGGGAGAATACGCAGGGACAGGTCTATTATCCGTTGGCATCCATGAAGGGGAGTGACGGATTATTGTATTTCGGAGGAACGAGCGGATTTACAGTCATTGACCCGAAGACAATTTCATATAATAGTTATAAGCCTAAAGCCATCATTTCCGATTTCTACATCGACCACGAATCCGTGCATCCCAATTATACGCCCAATGATTCACTCAGCACCGTTATTCTTGACTATGACCAAATGAACTTTGGTTTTCAGTTTTCTTCTGACAATTATTATATTCCCGAGAAGAATCGGTTCAAGTTCCGGCTGAAGGGATATAATGATTCTTGGATTACCGTGAATTCTCAACAACGCATGATTATGTACTCCAAAGTACCGGCAGGCACTTATTACTTTGAAGTGTGTGCCGCCAATAATGACGGCGTATGGAGCGACAAGCCTACGGTGATAAAGGTAATAAGAAAAACTGCTCCGTGGTTCAGCTTGCCCGCATATCTTTTTTATATACTGACAGTGATGGGGATTGCTTATCTGGTTTATCGCCACTATGCCGAAAAGAAGAAGTTGAAGCTGTTGCTTTATCAGGAAAATATAGAGAAAGATAAGAAGGAGCAAATCCATCAGGCGCAACTGCGTTTCTTTACCAATATATCGCATGATTTCCGTACTCCGCTTTCTCTTATCCTTGCAGCTTTGGACAAGTTGCGGCGTGAGGGTTTGAAGGAATACTATTATCGGATATTGAATGGCAACGTGCAGCGTCTGCTGAATCTGGTGAACGAACTTATGGACTTCAGGACGATAGAGAATGGTATGATGAAACTGGAATTACAACCCTTGGACATCAATCTTTTTGTGAAAGAAGTAGCCAATGATTTTATTGATTATGCACGGCAACGGGGCATTGACTTCCAGATAAAATGTGATGAGACGCTGCCGGAGAATATTTGTGCTGATAAGAACATTATTGAGAAGATTGTTATGAACTTGCTGAACAATGCTTTCAAATATACGCAGGGCAAGGGAAAGATTCTTCTGGAAACAAGATGCGGAAAGGATTTTGTATCTCAGTACAAGAACAGTTACACAGTAGGTGAAAGCATGAACGATGTTTTTTCCATAATTGTCAGCGATACGGGAGTAGGTATATCCCGGGAGTCTATAAGCAGTGTTTTCGAAAGGTTTTATAAAGTGAATACTGTAAATGCGGATTCACATCTGGGTACGGGAATTGGCTTGGCGCTTGTAAAAAGCCTGGTATTGTTGCATAAAGGCAATATCTCCATCTATAGTGAAAGGGAGATGGGTACGGATATGATTGTCTGCTTACCTCTCGACTGCAGTGTCTTTAATGATACGGATTTCATGAAACAGAAAGAAACTATTCAGGAAACAATAGTGAAATCGACGGGGGAAGAGACTATACCTATTGCTATAAAGGATATGGAGGAGGAGTTCTTGCCTTCGAATAAGAAGAAAATACTGATAACCGAGGATAATGACGACCTGCGAATGCTGATTGCCGAGTCGTTATCGGATGAATTCCAAGTGATGCAGGCAAGTGATGGAATTGAAGCATTGAAACTGATGGAAGAGGTGGATTTTGATTTGATTATAAGTGATATCATGATGCCCAACAAAGATGGGGTTTCTTTATGTAATGATATAAAGAAAAACATGAGCACTTCACATATCCCCGTTATATTACTGACTGCTAAAACCAGCCTTGAAAGCAAGATTGAGGGAGTTGATTCGGGGGCGGACCTTTATTTTGAGAAACCGATTGATTTGACTTATCTGAAATTGTCCATTCAGAATATTTTCAGAAACCAGCAGCAATTGAAGGAGCATTACGCCAAGAATTATTATGCGGATAGCAGTGAGTTGTCTTCTAATGAACAAGATGGCAAATTCCTTAAACAGCTTATTGCTTTTATCGAGGCTAATATGGATCAGCCGCAAATGGATGTGAATCTGATAGCTGAGGAATTGTCAATGAGCAGGAGTAAACTTTATACGAAAGTTAAAAGTCTGACAGGAAAATCGGTTGTGGAATTTGTGTTGAATTGCCGTTTGCGTAAAGCTGCCAGATTGATTATCGAAGAAAATATGACGATGCGGGAAGTGATGATGGAGATAGGCATAGAGAGCCAGGCATATTTTACCAATTCGTTTAAGAAAGTGTTTGGTGAAACCCCTACATCCTTTGCTGTAAAGCATAAAAAATAGCTCCGGGGTGATTTGGATAAAACAAATAGCAAATAGAGCAAAACGTTGAGGGGAGAATTGGCGTCCTTTGCAAAAACATTTAAATTTAGTAATTATGAAACACGTTTTGCAATTAACGGTTTTACTGTCATTATTCGCTGTTGGCACATTTGCTCAAAAGCAGATATTACCTGCCGATCAGGAAATCTCTTTAAAATATGGAGCCGACCGTCTGGGAAAGCGTCAGGATGATGCTATGCAGAAATTCCGCGATAATAGACTGGGGGCTTTTATACACTGGGGGCTTTACGCCATTCCAGGAGGAGAATGGAACGGAAAAGTATATAATGGAGCTGCCGAATGGCTGAAGTCATGGGCGAAGGTTCCGGCAGACGAGTGGCTGAAGCTGATGGATCAGTGGAATCCTGAAAAGTTTAATGCCAAAGCTTGGGCGAAAATGGCGAAGAAAATGGGAGTGAAGTATGTCAAAATCACTACGAAGCACCATGAAGGTTTCTGTTTATGGCCAAGTAAATACAGTAAATACACAGTGGCACAAACACCTTATAAAAAAGATCTTTTGGGCGAAATGGTAAAAGCCTACAATGATGAAGGTATTGATGTGCATTTCTATTTCTCTGTAATGGACTGGAGCAATCCCGACTATCGGTATGACATTAAGTCGGAAGAAGATGAGGCTGCTTTCAGTCGCTTCTTGGAGTTTACGGATAATCAACTGAAAGAACTTGCCACCCGTTATCCTACCGTGAAAGACTTCTGGTTTGACGGTACTTGGGATGCCAGCATCAAGAAGAATGGTTGGTGGACAGCCCATGCAGAACGAATGTTGAAAGATATGTTGCCGGGTGTGACTATTAACAGCCGCTTGCGTGCCGACGATTATGGTAAGCGACATTTCGACAGTAACGGTCATCTGATGGGGGATTATGAATCTGGTTATGAACGCCGCCTGCCCGACCCGGTGAAAGATTTGAAAGTGACCCGCTGGGATTGGGAAGCATGTATGACGATTCCCGAGAATCAATGGGGCTATCACAAAGATTGGTCTATTAGTTATGTAAAGACTCCTTTAGAAGTGCTGGAACGCATAGTACATGCCGTTTCTATGGGAGGAAATATGGTCGTGAATTTCGGACCGCAAGCCGACGGAGATTTCCGACAGGAAGAAAAGGATTTGGTTGATGCTATTGGCCCGTGGATGAAAGAAAATGGCGAATGCATTTATGGCTGCGATTATGCCGGTTGGGACAAACAATCCTGGGGCTATTATACCCGCAAAGGAAAAGACGTATATATGGTTGTCTTCAATCCTCCTTATTCAAAACATCTGGTTGTAAAGACACCGAAAGACACTAAAGTCACAAAAGCTGTTTTGCTGAATGGAAAAGAAGTACCCGTGAAGGAAACTGCACGTAATGAGTATAATGTGGATATGCCTGCAAAAGAACCCAATGGTCCTTTTGTCATCAAGTTGCAGATAGAGGAAAATGCAAATGCTGCCGATAGATATCGTGATGCATTAACTTGATTCTTATAAGTTTGCAGTCCTGTTAATGCTAATTTCTTTAGCCACAATATTCTAACCTTTAAATTATATATATTGTTATGAAGAAGCTTCTCCTTTTTCTTTCTTTCTTCTTAATAACTGTAATGCAGGCCGCAGCACAGCAAAATTTTGACAAGGCTGCCATTAAATCCATTATGAAACGGGTGGCCGACTGGCAGATTGCCAATCCTAACAAGGAAGCGGAACACGATGATTTAGACTGGACGCATGCCGCCTTGTACATGGGCATGCTGGATTGGGCCGAACTCACAGAGAAAGAAGATAATGACGATTCATATTACCAGTGGTTACTCCGTATCGGACGACGTAATCATTTCCAGGTAGGGAAGTGGATGTATCATGCCGATTTTATTGCCGTTGGACAGCCTTTTATCGACCTTTACTTAAAATATGGCAATAAGAAAATGATAGCTCCCGTTATGGCACGTGCCAACTGGGTGGTAGAAAATCCTGCTGAAACGACCTTGGAACTCGACTATAGCAAGCTGGAGACGCTGGATCGTTGGTCTTGGTGTGATGCATTGTTTATGGCTCCCCCTGTTTATGCCAAACTGTATGTGCTGACCAAAGACAAAAAATATCTGGACTTTCTGAATAAGGAATATAAGGCCACCTACGATTATTTGTACGATAGGGAAGAACATCTGTTCTACCGCGACCGCCGCTATTTTGCCAAACGTGAAGCTAATGGCAAGAAAATGTTTTGGGGGCGCGGCAATGGCTGGGTGTTGGGAGGACTGGCCGAAATACTACAAGTACTTCCCCAGGACGAACCTTCACGTACTTTTTATCAAGACTTGTTTGTGACATTAGCCACCCGCGTGGCCGGTCTGCAGAGTCCGGACGGGTACTGGCATGCCAGCTTGCTCGACCCTGCATCTTATCCATCGCCTGAAACAAGTGCAACGGGTTTTATCGTTTATGCTTTGGCTTATGGTGTGAACGAGGGACTGCTTGATGAAGCTACTTTCATGCCGGTTATTGAGAAAGGCTGGCAAGCGATGATAGATGCGGTGGAGCCGAATGGAAAACTGGGCTATGTACAGCCGATTGGTGCCGATCCTCGTAAAGTGACGCGAGATATGACCGAAGTCTATGGAGTGGGTGCATTCCTGTTGTCCGGTTGCCAAATCTATAAGATAGCAGGTAAATAACCCTTCTGTCAGTGATTAATGTAGAAAGTGAAATAAATCAATTATCTGATAATGAAAAATAAGACATTGTTTTTACTGGTCGTTTTGTTGATGTTAGGCATATCCGATAAGGTTGATGCGCGCGATGTGACATCGTTTAACGACGGTTGGGAATTTAAGAAAGGCCCGTTTTCCAAAGAAGCCATGCAAGCTGCACAGAAGTGGAATGCAGATTGGCAGGAGGTAACTATTCCCCATACTTGGAATGCGGATGATATGCAAAAGAAAGCGTCGGCTTTTTATGAAGGTGCGGCCTATTATCGGAAAAAATGCACTTTTCCCGAAAGTCTGGAAGGCAAACGTATCTTCCTGCGCTTTGAGGGTGTAGGTTCTTGTGCCGAGGTTTATATGAACGGTTATCTGGTTGGAACGCATAAGGGGGCTTATTCTGCTTTTGTATGCGAGATTGGTTCGCAGGTGAAGTTCGGCAAAGAAAACGAAATAGTAGTGAAGGCGGACAATACTGCACGTCCCGATGTTATTCCTACGAATCACGTATTGTTTGGTGTTTACGGTGGAATCTACCGTCCGGTGTGGCTGGTGGTGACGGAACCTTGCAGCATTGTTGTGAACGATCATGCCTCTTCCGGTGTGTATATTACTCAAAAGAATGTTTCAAAGAAATCGGCCGAAGTGACTGTAAAGGTGAAAGTGGACAATGCAACGTTGGCTCCGGCTCCCTTGGTGCTGGAGAATGCTGTGTATGACATGGACGGCAAATTGGTGAAAAAGCATAATCAATCTTTTGAACTTACTCCACAAGGCGTGCAGGTCTATTCTTCATATTTTAAACTGAACAGTCCTCACTTATGGCAGGGACGTGAAAATCCTTATTTGTACAAAGTCGTATCACGCCTGCTGCAGAACGGACAGGTGATAGACGAGGTCGTTCAACCGCTGGGGCTTCGCAAGTATGAAGTGGTAGCGGGTGAGGGCTTCTTCCTGAATGGAAAGAAATATCCGATGTATGGTGTGACCCGCCATCAGGATTGGTGGGGATTAGGTAGTGCCCTTACCAATAAAGAGCATGATTTTGACTTAGCGCAGATAATGGATATCGGTGCAACTACCGTTCGCTTTGCGCATTACCAGCAGTCCGATTATATTTACTCGCGTTGTGATACGTTGGGATTGGTTATCTGGGTGGAGATTCCTTTTGTGAACCGTGTTTCCGGACAAGAGTGGGACAATGCCCATCAGCAAATGCGTGAACTTATCCGCCAGAGTTTCAATCATCCTTCCATCTACGTGTGGGGGATTCATAACGAGGTGTATCATCCGCATGGTTATACTGCATCCCTTACGCAGTCTATCCATGACCTATGCAAACAGGAAGACCCGGACCGCTATACGGTATCGGTCAACGGCTATGGGCATGTCAATCATCCGGTCAACCAGAATGCGGACATACAAGGCATGAATCGTTACTTCGGTTGGTACGAAAGAAAGATACAGGATATCAAGCCTTGGGTGGAGAAGATGGAGAAAGAATATCCTTGGCAACGCTTGATGCTGACAGAATATGGCGCGGATGCCAATATTGACCATCAGACTGAAATCCTGGGCGATGCCCTGAACTGGACAAGTCCTTTCTATCCGGAGACTTTCCAGACTAAGACGCACGAATATCAATGGAGCGTTATTGCTCAGCATCCTTATATTATAGCTTCCTATTTATGGAACATGTTCGATTTTGCAGTACCTACGTCGAGAAGGGGTAGTGTAGAGGCCCGTAACATGAAAGGTATGATGACTTTTGACCGTAAAATAAAGAAAGATTCCTACTTCTGGTATAAAGCCAATTGGAGCAAGGAGCCGGTTCTCTACTTGACGCAACGTAGGAATGCTTTGCGCGAGAGGAAAGAGACTTCTGTTACAGTGTACTCCAATATAGGTACTCCAAAAGTATATCTCAATGATCAGGAACTGACGGGCGTAAAGAAAGGCTATACTGATGTGCACTATATATTCGACAAGGTAGTGTTGAATGACGGTAAGAATGTATTGAAAGCAGTCATTTCTTATCAGGGAAAAGAGTATTCGGATGAGATCGAATGGAATTATAATGGAGAGTGTAATCGGGAGGCTGAATTCTTTGAGTTTAAGAAGGAGCATGGCAGCTGGTAAGTTTCTTGTTGTTTGGGCAACTGAAGCCTCGTTAACTAAAGTTGAATACTGACGAAACTGAATAACTTTAATTTAGATATTGAAATATGAACTTTAAATTTTTATTATTAGGGCTTTGTGCTATGATGTGCGCATGCTCACCGCAAACTTCCACTCGACAGACTAATGAGTATGGCACGAATTGGCAGTGGGAAAAAGGAACTATTGTAGTGGAAACTCCTGAACGTCCGGCCGGACAAAAAAGTGTGTTAGGCCTGACTACTCCGAAGATGGAGTTTGTGCGTGTAGGATTTGTTGGCTTGGGCATGCGTGGTCCCGGTGCGGTGAAGCGTTTTACGTATATACCGGGTACACAGGTTGTGGCGTTATGCGATTATGAACAATCGCGTGCTGAGAAATGCCAAAAGTATTTGAAAGAGGCGTCCATGCCGAAAGCTGCCGTTTATTCGGGAGAGAAAGGTTATGAAGAACTTTGCAAACGCGATGATATAGACTTGGTTTATATTGCCGCCGACTGGCTGCACCACTTCTCTGTGGCTAAATGTGCTTTGGAGAACGGCAAGCATGTAGCTATAGAAGTGCCTTCGGCCATGAACCTGCAGGAATGCTGGGATTTGATTAACATGAGCGAAGCCAACCGTAAGCATTGTTTCATCTTGGAGAACTGCTGCTACGACTGGTATGAAATGAATACACTGAATATGGCGCAGAATGGTGTGTTCGGTGAGGTAATCCGCGCTCAAGGCGCTTATATACACAACCTTGCTCCATTCTGGAATCATTACTGGAAGGCAGGCGAGAACGACAAATTGGGCTGGCGTCTGGATTACAACATGAAGCATCGGGGTGATGTATATGCCACTCACGGTCTTGGTCCGGTGGCACAAGTACTCGATATTCATCGTGGCGATCGCATGAAAACGTTGGTAGCTATGGACACCAAATCGGTTATCGGCAAGGGATTGGTAGAAGAAAGAACAGACTCTATCTGTAATAACTTTCGTAATGGCGACCACACTACAACTATGATTCGCACGGAGAACGGTAAGGTCATTGAGATCCAACACAATGTAATGACACCGCAACCTTATAACCGTCTTTACCAGCTTACGGGTACGAAAGGTTTCGCCAATAAATATCCGGTCAGAGGATATGCTCTCGATGCGGAACAGTTGAGTGCTTCGGGTGTTCAGCCTAAGATAGATGACTTGAATTCACACGGATTCCTGCCGAAGGCCGAAATGGATGCGCTTGTAGAGAAATACCAGCATCCGATATTGACGAAATACGGTGAGTTGGCTAAGAAGGTAGGCGGCCACGGAGGTATGGACTTCATTATGGATTGCCGTCTGGTGTACTGCCTGCAGAACGGTTTGCCGCTGGATATGGATGTCTATGACTTGGCGGAATGGTGCTGTCTGGCCGAACTTGGAACTCTTTCTATGGATAATAATTGTGCAGCCGTGGCATTTCCTGATTTTACCCGTGGAGAATGGAATGTTGTGAAAGGCTACAGACATGCTTATGCAAGTCCTGAAGATGAGAAGATTGCTGAAGAAAAGGCGGAAGCTTTCACTGCCGAACTGAAGAAGCGGGGAGCTAAAGAATGGGCGGAAGCCGAAAATTAAATAATAGCTGGTTTTTGGGGATGAGTGGTTAGTAGGAAGGCGTTTGCCGGTTATACTAACCACTCATTTTTTATGCATATGAAAGTGATAAAATAAGATTTAAAAGCGGCGTTTACTTACGATTAATCATAATAATCTCATTTTTTTCTTCAAATTGTTTGGAGTTTATAAAAAAGCCCTTACCTTTGCAGCACGATTAACGAAAACAGTAAAGTAAATAAAGTTATGAACTTACATACATCTATTAACCTGGCAGTCTTGCATATTATTCGCGTCGTGGTCCTGGAATCAAGAGCGTGAGAAAGGTTGTGTATGTATTCGTACGTTAAGATATCAATTTAGGAGCCTTTCTCACTATTATGTGAGGAAGGCTTTTTAATTAAAAGGAGATTTGAAGATGAAACACCAATTACGCAGTTCGTTCAGCACGCAAGGCCGCCGTATGGCAGGGGCTCGTGCGTTGTGGATGGCAAATGGCATGAAGAAAGAGCAATTAGGAAAACCTATTATCGCAATAGTCAACTCATTTACACAGTTTGTCCCGGGACATGTGCATCTGCACGAAATCGGACAACAGGTGAAAGCTGAGATTGAGAAGCTGGGATGCTTTGCTGCCGAATTTAACACGATTGCCATTGACGATGGTATTGCGATGGGACACGATGGAATGCTTTATTCGCTTCCTTCACGTGACATCATTGCCGACAGCGTAGAGTATATGGTGAATGCGCATAAAGCGGATGCGATGATCTGCATCAGTAACTGCGACAAGATTACTCCGGGTATGTTGATGGCAACAATGCGTCTTAATATCCCTACTATATTCGTTTCAGGCGGACCGATGGAAGCCGGCGAATGGAACGGTCAGCATCTGGATTTGATTGATGCTATGATTAAGTCGGCTGATGAAAGTGTAAGTGATGCCGATGTGGCTCAGATAGAACAACATGCTTGTCCTTCTTGTGGTTGTTGTTCCGGTATGTTTACCGCTAACTCGATGAACTGTCTGAACGAAGCTATCGGACTGGCATTGCCAGGCAATGGTACGATTGTGGCTACTCATGCCAATCGCACGCAACTGTTCAAGGATGCTGCCAAACTGATTGTTGAAAATGCTTATAAATATTATAAAGATGGGGATGACAGTGTGCTTCCCCGTAGCATCGCTACCCGTCAGGCTTTCTTGAATGCCATGACGCTGGATATTGCGATGGGTGGTTCAACCAACACAGTGCTTCACCTCTTGGCTGTAGCGCACGAGGCAGAGGTAGATTTCAGTATGGATGACATTGACATGTTGTCACGTAAGACTCCCTGTCTGTGTAAGGTTGCCCCGAATACTCAGAAGTATCACATTCAAGACGTAAATCGTGCCGGAGGCATCATCGCTATTATGAGCGAGCTTGCCAAAGGCGGATTAGTCGATACGAGCGTAAAGCGTGTAGACGGTAGGTCGCTGACGGATGTAATCGATAAATACGGTATTACCAGCCCGAATGTTTGCGAAGAAGCTGTGAAGAAATATAAGAGCGCTGCTGCCGGAAAGTTTAATCTGGTACTGGGTTCGCAGGATGTCTATTATAAAGAATTAGATACTGACCGTGCCGGAGGTTGTATTCGCGATCTGGAACATGCTTACAGCAAAGACGGTGGTTTGGCAGTACTGAAAGGTAATATCGCTCAGGATGGTTGTGTAGTGAAAACAGCAGGTGTGGATGAAAGTATCTGGAAATTTACGGGTCCTGCTAAAGTGTTCGACTCACAAGACGCTGCTTGCGAAGGCATCCTTGCCGGAAAAGTGGTCAGCGGTGATGTTGTGGTCATCACACACGAAGGTCCGAAAGGCGGTCCCGGTATGCAGGAAATGCTCTATCCGACTTCTTATATCAAATCGCGCCATCTGGGCAAGGAATGTGCACTGATTACTGACGGTCGTTTTAGTGGCGGTACGTCAGGATTGAGTATCGGACATATTTCTCCCGAAGCAGCTGCCGGAGGTAATATCGGTAAGATTCAGGATGGTGACATCATCGAGATTGATATTCCCGGACGCGCTATCAACGTCAAACTGACGGATGAGGAACTGGCTGCCCGCCCGATAACTCCCGTCACCCGTCAACGCGAAGTCTCAAAGAGTCTGAAGGCATATGCCAGCATGGTAAGTTCTGCCGATAAGGGCGCAGTGAGACTGATTGATTAACCGAGAATTGACAAATGAAATAGAATTCCATTATCCATTAATAGAATGAAAGATATAATAACAGGCGCTGAAGCATTGATGCGTTCCTTGGAACATCAGGGAGTAAAGACCATTTTCGGATATCCGGGTGGCTCCATCATGCCGGTATTTGACGCTTTATACGACCATCGGAAGACATTGAATCACATCTTGGTTCGACACGAACAGGGTGCTACTCATGCTGCGCAAGGTTTTGCCCGCGTATCAGGCGAAGTAGGTGTTTGCCTGGTGACGAGTGGTCCCGGAGCGACGAATACGATAACAGGTATCGCAGATGCTATGATAGACAGTACCCCTTTGGTAGTAATTGCCGGTCAGGTAGGTACGGGATTCCTCGGGACGGATGCTTTCCAGGAAGTTGACCTGGTAGGTATTACGCAGCCTATCACGAAGTGGAGCTATCAGATACGTAGTGCCGAAGATGTGCCTTGGGCCGTGGCCCGTGCTTTTTATATTGCCAAAAGCGGTCGTCCCGGTCCTGTTGTATTGGACTTTGCCAAGAATGCACAAGTAGAGAAAAGTGAATATACCCCTACAACGTTAGATTACATCCGCAGTTACCAACCTGTTCCTGAAATGGATGAAGAGGCTGTGAAACAGGCTGCTGAACTGATTAATAGCGCTGAACGTCCGTTGGTATTGGTAGGGCAGGGCGTTGAGTTAGGTGATGCGCAACAAGAACTGCGTGCCTTTATCGAAAAAGCTGGAATGCCTGCCGGTTGTACCCTGTTAGGACTTTCTGCTTTGCCTACTGCGCATCCTTTAAATAAAGGTATGTTGGGTATGCATGGTAACTTGGGACCGAACATCAATACGAATAAGTGCGATGTACTTATCGCCGTAGGTATGCGCTTTGACGACCGGGTAACCGGAAAGTTGGATACGTATGCCAAACAGGCGAAAATCATTCATTTCGATATAGACCCTGCTGAGATAGATAAGAATGTGAAGACAGATATTGCCGTGTTGGGTGACTGTAAGGAGACTCTTGCTGCCGTTACGGCACTTCTGAAACCTGCTACTCATCCGGAATGGCTGGATAGCTTCTTGCCTTACGAAAAAGTAGAGGAAGAAAAGGTGATCCGTCCTGAATTGCATCCGGCAAGCAAATCGTTGAGTATGGGAGAAGTGATCCGTGCCGTAAGTGAGGCAACGAATCATGAAGCTGTATTGGTAACTGATGTTGGCCAGAATCAGATGATGTCTGCCCGTTACTTTAAGTATAGTAAGGAACGCAGCATTGTAACTTCGGGTGGACTGGGTACAATGGGCTTCGGGCTTCCCGCTGCAATCGGTGCTACTTTTGGACGTCCTGACCGTACTGTATGTGTATTTATGGGTGATGGTGGTCTGCAAATGAACATTCAGGAGATGGGAACCATTATGGAACAGAAGGCTCCCGTTAAGATGATCTTGCTGAATAATAACTTCTTGGGTAATGTACGCCAGTGGCAAGCGATGTTCTTCAATCGTCGTTATTCGTTCACTCCGATGCTGAATCCGGATTATATGAAGATAGCTTCTGCCTACGACATTCCTTCACGCCGTGTAATGACGCGTGAAGAACTGAAAGGGGCAATAGAGGAAATGCTTGCTACGGATGGTCCGTTCCTGTTGGAAGCCTGCGTTATGGAAGAAGGTAATGTATTGCCGATGACGCCTCCGGGTGGTTCGGTAAACCAGATGTTGCTGGAATGTTAATTCTTCATTCATCATTCTTAATTCTTAATTTAGTATGGATAAGACATTATATACGATAATCGTTCATTCGGAGAACTTCGCCGGTTTGCTGAACCAGGTAACCGCAGTGTTTACCCGTCGCCAGATCAATATCGAGAGTCTGAATGTTTCGGCTTCGTCCATCAAGGGCGTACATAAGTACACCATTACCGCATGGACGGATAAAGACACCATTGAGAAAGTAACCAAGCAAATCACCAAGAAGATAGATGTGCTGCAAGCACACTACTTCACGGATGATGAGATCTATCAGCATGAGATTGCATTGTATAAGATAACAACCCCGATACTGGAAGAAAAACCGGAAGTATCTAAAGTGATCCGTAAGTATAATGCACGTATTGTAGAGGTGAATGCTGTGTTTGCTATCGTTGAAAAGAACGGTATGGGTGAGGAAATCACCAACCTTTATGATGAATTGCGTGCCCTCGACTGTGTACTTCAGTTTGTTCGTTCGGGACGTGTGGCCATCACCACCAGTTGCTTCGAGCGTGTGAACGAATATCTTGCTGACCGTGAAACGAAATATCGCTTGAAAAAAGAAAGGGAGCAAAATAATGAGTGAGAATAGTAGTAAGATAGGAAAATATCAGTTTGTAGCGGAACCTTTCCATGTGGACTTTACTGGGCGTCTTACCATGGGCGTGTTGGGAAACCATTTGCTGAATTGCGCCGGTTTTCATGCCAGCGATCGTGGATTCGGTATAGCTACATTGAATGAAGACAACTACACATGGGTTCTCTCCCGCCTTGCTATCGAACTGGATGAAATGCCTTTTCAGTATGAGGACTTTACCATCTGGACTTGGGTGGAGAATGTGTATCGCCTTTTCACGGATCGTAACTTTGCTTTGTTGGACAAAGACGGAAGGAAGATTGGCTATGCACGTTCCGTGTGGGCTATGATTAACCTCAATACCCGCAAGCCTGCCGACTTGCTGGCATTGCATGGAGGTAGCATTGTAGATTATGTGTGCGATGAACCTTGCCCTATCGAGAAACCTTCACGCATCAAAGTGACTTCTACCGAACCGGTAGCTACACTGAAAGCTAAATATAGTGATATCGACATCAACGGACATGTGAACAGTATCCGCTACATCGAACATATCATGGACTTGTTTCCGATAGAGATGTATAAGGAAAAGCGTATCCGTCGTTTTGAAATGGCTTATGTAGCCGAAAGTTATTACGATGACGAGCTCACTCTTTATAAAGATGAGTTGGGAGACGGAGCTTTCGATATTGAAGTGAAAAAGAATGGCAGCGAAGTCGTTTGTCGTTCGAAAGTGATATTTACAGAGAAATAATTTTATTAATCATTAGCTGGCGCAAGCCACAAATAAAAAACTAAAAAAGAAAATGGCACAATTGAATTTTGGCGGTGTTACTGAGAACGTAATGACCCGCGAAGAATTTCCTTTGGAAAAAGCACGTGAAATTTTGAAAGATGAAACAATTGCAGTGATCGGTTATGGTGTACAGGGACCGGGACAGGCGTGCAATCTGCGCGATAATGGTTTCAATGTAATCGTTGGACAGCGTCCGGGTAAGACTTATGAGAAGGCAATTGCTGACGGATGGGTGCCGGGTGAAACACTGTTTGGCATTGAGGAGGCTTGTGAGAAAGGTACTATCATTATGTGCTTGTTGTCTGATGCAGCCGTAATGTCTGTATGGCCTACGATCAAACCTTACCTGACTCCGGGAAAAGCTCTTTACTTCTCTCATGGCTTTGCTATTACTTGGAACGACCGTACAGGTGTAGTTCCTCAGAAAGATATCGATGTAATTATGGTAGCTCCTAAAGGTTCGGGTACTTCATTGCGTACCATGTTCCTCGAAGGTCGTGGCTTGAACTCTTCTTACGCTATCTATCAGGATGCTACAGGCAAGGCTATGGATCGTACCATCGCATTGGGTATCGGTATAGGTTCAGGATATTTGTTTGAAACTACTTTCCAACGTGAAGCTACTTCTGACCTGACAGGTGAGCGTGGTTCATTGATGGGAGCTATTCAGGGATTGCTGTTGGCTCAGTATGAAGTATTGCGTGAAAACGGTCATACTCCGTCAGAAGCATTCAATGAAACTGTAGAAGAATTGACTCAGTCATTGATGCCGTTGTTCGCAAAGAATGGTATGGACTGGATGTATGCTAACTGTTCAACTACTGCACAACGCGGTGCTCTGGACTGGATGACTCCGTTCCACGATGCTATCAAACCGGTAGTTCAGAAATTGTATGCAAGCGTTAAGTCTGGTAACGAGGCTCAGATCTCTATCGACAGCAACTCTCAGCCCGATTATCGTGAGAAACTGAACGAAGAACTTCGTCAGTTGCGCGAAAGCGAAATGTGGCAGACTGCTGTTACGGTTCGCCAGTTGCGTCCGGAAAATAACTAATCTTTCTTGGGAGAAATGAGAGGAGTAATGCAAGTTGCTCCTCTCATTTTGTATAACAAAGTATGAAATTGCCGGAAGCATAACTTCTTTTGGGGTAAAACATATGTAATTACCCAAAACATACGATCTGTTTGGACAAAATAGACTCTGTAATGTGAGCAAATACATTATCTATTTCGGAAAAAGAGTAATTGTTGATCATCTTTTGCTAAAAATTGCATATTATAATAATTTATTTTTCGAATAATATAATAAATGAATATAATTTGCTACTTTTGTATCGAATTAACAACATAAAACATATTTCTATGACGAAGAGAGCAAACTTCTATGCAATACATGGCGTATTCTACTATTTACTATGCAGTGTATTGGTTATTTTGATGGTATCGGGATGTACCCGTGATGTTTATGATCCTAATGGTGGTGGTGATGAAGATAAACCTAATTCTTTTGATTTTGCCACTACTTCTACTATTCAGTTGAATGTGAAGTATGATGTTCCTGAAGGTTATAAAGTGCTTTTCAATGTCTATTTTGAAGATCCGTTTACTACAGATGAAAATGGACAGACTGTTTTGCGTACTGATATAAACCCTGCGATTACCCGTATGACTGATGAGAATGGTGAGTATCACGCCAAAGAAATTGTGGCGGCAGATCACGGAGCGGATGCTTATATCTATACTTCGTATGTTGGAGTTCCGGGATTGGTGCGGACTACTATAACGGACAATGTGATTAATGCTGATATTGAATGGGAATTGACTAATAATACTCCGGAGACACGCGCTGCTGCAGTTACGTGGAATGCTCCTAACGGGTTTGGTGTTCTGGGAACGTGGCAAACTAATGGTCGTCCGAATTATCTGAATACTGAAGGAGAACTGAAATTATCCAATACTATATTGAATACTATTAGAAAAGTGATTCCAGAAGGGGGAAATTGCCCTGTTGATTATCGCCAGTCTGTAGATTTTGAAGTGAATGATCCTGAAAAAAGAGATGTTGAAATTTCCGTTCGCTTTATTGGAGGAACCAGTTCAGCTGCAAGTGCTTTTGGTTACTACTGTTATAGGGGTGAAGCTACTAAAGCGAAAATAGCAGCTACAAAGAAGTATATTATATTTCCTAATACGCATACCCGAGATGCTAAAGCAAAACCTGTTGGTTTGAAGGGGGGAGAATGTGTCAAACTGCATTATATTGATGAGAATGGAGTAGATCAGGGTACTGTATTTCCTAATGGAGTAAAGATAGGCTGGTTTCTTTTTAATGATTCTTTTAAGAAGAACGGTAATAAAGGAAATATAACTCTTTATTCAACTCCTAAAGCGAACTCTAATGGGCGTACATATACGGCTGCTTTCCGTATCAATGATTTTGTAGTGCTATCATTTGAAGATTATACGATTGATCAGGATTATAATGATGTACAGTTTAATGTCTGGTCCAATCCTATAGAAGCGATAGCTCCTGAGGTTCCGGAGGTAAAACCTGATCCGGGAACAGATGATGACCGTTCTGTCGCCTATCGCATGACTTATAAAGGAATTTTAGCTTTTGAAGACAACTGGCCCAATAAAGGTGATTATGATTTGAACGATGTTATTGTGAAGTATAATTCTGTCCTGTCGTTTAATACGAGTAACCAGGTACTTTCTACAGAAGATACATTTACAGCACTTTGGTCTGGAGCTTCCTTTAAAAATGGTTTTGCTTATCAGATGAATACGGATCGTTCGAATGTAGTTACTGAGTTTGACAACATTTCAGATACCAGTCAGGGTTTGGACCGCGAACTTGCCAAAGCTACGGTTAATGTGTTTACTAATGCTCTTTCGGCTACAGAGAATAATACAAAGACAGCATCTTATAAGATTAAAAATACCCTGACTACTCCTGTAGATCATGAAACTTTCGGAGTAGCTCCTTATAATCCGTTTATCATGGTTCATGAGAATTTGGGTAGCAATCGTTGTGAAGTTCATCTGGTAAACTATAAGCCAACAGAAAAAGCTAATATGAGTTTGTTCCATACAGGCAAAGACTTGTCTTCGCCAAACAATGGTATCTACTATGTGGCGGCAGAGAATTATCCATTCGCCATTCAGTTGGTTGATGCGGAAGATTTTAGTACCACTGAAACCGAAAGTGTAGATATTACTTATCCGGAGTTTATCAAATGGGTGAAATCTAACGGTAGCGAGTATAAGGATTGGTATAAGAAATAAAAGCGGGAGGCTTTTCTGGGAAATAAGAGATTGCGCAATTTCATGCAGGAAATGACTTGTATGAAGTTGCGAAATCTTTTTTATGTTTTTGAAATCTGTTGGATATACTCAATAAGTTTGTGATAGAATTTATGATGCTTTAGTGTATTAGCTTCACCCAGTATCACCAGCTTCATTCGGGCACGGGTTATGGCGACATTCATTCTTCGCAGGTCGTTGAGGAAGCCTATCTGTCCTTCTTCATTGGCACGTACAAGGCTGATGAAGATGACATCACGTTCCTGTCCCTGGAAACCATCTACAGTGTTAACAGTGAGTAGACTGCGATAGGGTTTGAGTGACCCGCTTGCTTTAATCTTATTACGGAGATATTGCACCTGCGCTTTGTAAGGAGAGATGATACCGAAATCAATCCGTTCTTCTAAGACACGCTTTCCGCCGATCCGGTTAATATAAACTTTTAATTCCTGAAGCAGTAAATCGGCTTCTGCTTTATTGATACGCCCAAAGGTTTCACCTACGAATTCTTCCTTAAAGTCCATTTCAGAGGTATCTATCCAACTGATAGGCGTATCCCAATCGAGAATGCCGCGGTATCGTATTTCCGGAGCCGCTTCCAGTTCTCCGTTGTAAAACCATTGTGAGGGGAATTTCATGATCTCCTCATGCATACGGTATTGTACTTTCAATAGGGAGACGGTACTGGGTTTATTGGCAACGACTCTTTCCATCAATGTAGATTCCAGTCCTCCACGGGCAGCTTCATAACATTTTATAGTAGGTGGAAGCTGGCAATGATCGCCTGCCAGCACTACACGGTCAGCCTTGCGGATAGCTATCCAGCAAGCAGCTTCTAAGGCTTGAGCGGCTTCATCAATAAAGAGTGTACCGAAGCGACGTCCGTTTAATATGCGGTGATTGCTACTGATGAGGGTGGAGGCTATGACATGGGCATTGTCGAAAAGATCGGCATTGATTTGTATTTCCAATTGTGTGGCACGATCACGCAGACGGCTCATGCGATTGCGGGCACTTTCCCGTTCCTCATAACTGCCCCGATGTTTTCTGCCCATTTCACGTATGGCTTTGCGGATACTCCATAATTCAGAGTAAGCCGGATGTCCTTCAAAGCGGCGTTCATACGTGAAAGAAAGCATCTTGTCATTTACTCGGGTAGGATTACCAATGCGCAGAACATTCACACCACGGTCTACGAGTTTTTCACTGATCCAGTCGACAGCTGTATTACTTTGGGCGCAAACCAGTACTTGAGGTTCGCGGTGTAATGTTTCATAGATGGCTTCTACAAGAGTAGTAGTTTTTCCTGTTCCCGGAGGGCCGTGTACTATAGAGACATCACGTGAGTACAACACTTTATTCACTGCATTCTCTTGTGTGGAGTTCAGCCAGGGAAAACGGACAGGGTAAAGTTCACGGAATCCGGGTTTCAGAGTTCCCAACATAATATCTCTCAATTCTGCTAATCGATTACCCTTGGCACGAATTACATCGGAGAGGGCTTCGAACATAGTGCGGTAGGACGTTTCATCAAAATAAAGCTGCACTCCGAGGTTTTCGGCAGATTGCACTTCCAGTATAGCACCTGCACCGGGCATCGCAACAACCATGCGGGTTTCGTTGGCATAGCTGATGGTACCGATGGAATTGAAATAAGTAATCTTCCCATCATATCCTTTGCGGAAAAAACAGACGGGACGCCCGAATTCAAAATTATGTTCTATATCAGTATCTTCCGTATGTGTAATTTCTATTACTAATTGATTCAGCGAATTGTAGTAACTTCGTCCGGGAGTGGCAGGATACCAACAGAGTCCCCGTTTCACCTTGCGGGCGATACCCATGGTTTCAGTCTGCCTTTTGAATTCTTCTTTTTCGAATTCATATTCCATACGCAGGAGCAGTTCTTGTCGCTGAAGATGGTCGGTTGGAGAAGGGAACTTGTTATTCATATATAATAATGATAGAGGCTGATAAATTATCATTTATCGCCCAAATTTTTCGCAAAGGTAATCATTCTTCGCTTTTGGAGGAAGAAAAGTTTTAATTTGTTAAACCTTTAACGATTTTAGTTTGTTTATTATATTAATTTGTAATCTTTACAATATTGAAAAACTAAAAAATAAATGTGATTATGGTGTATGACGTAACTATGTTAAAGGCCTTTTATGCTTCTTATAAGGGGAAAATGGAACACGTGCGGGCGGTACTGCAACGTCCGCTGACATTAGCAGAAAAGATTTTGTATACTCATCTGTTTGATGAGAAGGGAGTAAAAGACTACAAACGGGGAGAAGATTATGTAAACTTCCGCCCTGACCGTGTAGCAATGCAGGATGCAACCGCACAAATGGCATTGCTGCAATTTATGAATGCAGGTCGCGAACAAGTTGCCGTACCTTCGACAGTACATTGCGACCATCTGATACAGGCCTATAGAGGAGCCCGGGAAGATATTGCCACTGCTACCAAGACAAATGAAGAAGTATACGATTTCTTGCGTGATGTTTCTTCCCGATACGGTATCGGTTTCTGGCAGCCGGGTGCGGGTATTATACATCAGGTAGTATTGGAAAATTATGCATTTCCTGGTGGAATGATGGTAGGAACGGACTCTCATACACCCAATGCAGGTGGTTTGGGTATGGTTGCTATCGGTGTCGGCGGTGCCGATGCGGTGGATGTGATGACCGGTATGGAATGGGAATTGAAAATGCCTCGCTTGATTGGTGTACATCTGAAAGGTGCACTAAATGGTTGGGTGGCTCCCAAAGATGTAATTCTGAAGTTGGCAGGTATCCTGACGGTTAAAGGTGGTACAAATGCAATCATTGAATATTTTGGACCGGGCACGGCTTCTTTGTCCGCTACCGGTAAGGCAACTATTTGTAATATGGGTGCCGAAGTCGGTGCCACCACGTCACTTTTTCCTTATGATGATCGTATGGCTACTTATCTGAAAGCTACCGGAAGAGAAGAAGTGGCAGAGATGGCTGATTCTGTGGCGGGTGATCTTCGTGCAGATGCCGACATCATGATTGCCCCGGAGAAGTATTACGATCAGGTAATTGAGATTGACCTTTCCAGGCTGGAACCTTATATTAATGGTCCTTTTACTCCCGATGCCGCTACGCCTATTTCTGAGTTAGCAGAAAAAGTATTGGTTAACGGTTATCCGCGTAAGATGGAAGTCGGATTGATAGGTTCATGCACCAATTCATCCTATCAGGATTTAAGTCGTGCCGTTTCCCTGGCCCGCCAGGTTGAAGAGAAACATCTGAAAGTAGCTGCTCCCCTGATTGTGAACCCCGGTTCCGAACGGATACGTGCTACGGCAGAGCGGGATGGGATGATAGATACTTTTGAGAAAGTCGGTGCTACAATTATGGCAAACGCCTGTGGTCCCTGTATTGGTCAGTGGAAACGTGAGACAGACAACCCTACTCGTAAGAATTCTATCGTAACCTCTTTCAACCGTAATTTTGCCAAACGTGCAGACGGTAATCCGAATACGTATGCCTTTGTCGCTTCCCCCGAATTGACGATGGCACTGACGATTGCCGGAGACCTTTGTTTCAATCCGCTGACAGATGTATTGGTGAATCGCGAAGGAGAAAAGGTAAAGCTTTCCGAGCCCGTGGGTGAAGAATTGCCGCCGAAAGGATTTGCCGAAGGTAGTGAAGGGTATATGGCTCCCAGTTGTGAGAAGACGGAAATCAATGTGAACCCTCATTCACAACGACTCCAATTGTTACAACCATTCCCTGCCTGGGAAGGAACTGATTTGCTTAATATGCCATTACTGATTAAGGCACAGGGCAAGTGTACTACAGACCATATCTCAATGGCAGGTCCGTGGCTTCGGTTCCGTGGACATCTGGAGAATATCTCAGACAATATGCTGATGGGTGCTGTGAATGCTTTCAATGGAGAAACTAACAGTGTCTGGAATCGTTCGACTAATACGTACGGTCCGGTTTCCGGTACGGCAAAGATGTATAAGTCTGAAAGGATTTCTTCCATTGTAGTAGCCGAAGAAAACTATGGTGAAGGTTCCAGTCGTGAACATGCTGCTATGGAACCCCGTTTCCTGAATGTCCGTGTGATCCTGGCAAAGAGTTTTGCCCGTATCCATGAAACGAACCTAAAGAAACAAGGTATGCTGGCATTGACTTTTGTCGATAAAGCCGATTATGATAAGATTCAGGAACATGATTTGATTTCGGTAATCGGATTGACGGACTTTGCTCCCGGCCGTAATCTTAAGATTGTCCTTCACCACGAAGATGGTACTAAGGATAGCTTCGAGGCTCAACATACGTATAATGAACAGCAGATAGGCTGGTTCCGTGCCGGTTCTGCTCTTAATGCAAGATAGAAAGATGGATAAAATTACAGTACCTTTTATTACCGGTGATGGGGTAGGAGTTGAAATTACTCCTTCTATGCAAGCTATTGTGAATGCTGCCGTGCAGAAAGCATATAGCGGCCAACGGCAAATTGAATGGATGGAAGTGTGGGCAGGCGAACGGGCTTTTGAAAAATGTGGCCTGTGGTTACCTGATGAAACGATGGAAGCTTTCCGTGATTACAAAGTGGGTATCAAAGGTCCGCTGACTACACCTGTCGGTGGTGGTATCCGTTCACTAAACGTGGCATTGCGCCAGACACTGGACTTGTATGTATGCCTGCGACCGGTTCGTTGGTATCAGGGCATTCACTCTCCGGTTCGTCATCCGGAGAAGGTGAACATGTGTGTATTCCGTGAAAATACGGAAGATATTTATGCAGGTATCGAGTGGGAAGCCGGTACACCGGAGGCAGAGAAGTTCTATAAGTTTCTGCACGATGAGATGGGGGTAAAGAAAGTACGGTTCCCCAAGACATCTTCTTTCGGTGTGAAACCTGTTTCAAAAGAAGGAACGGAACGATTGGTGCGGGCTGCATGTCGGTATGCACTTGAGAATAACCTGCCTTCCGTGACATTGGTGCACAAGGGAAATATTATGAAGTTTACCGAAGGTGGTTTCAAAAAGTGGGGCTACGAATTGGCTGAACGTGAATTTGGAGAAGCATTGGCTGACGGAAAGCTGGTGATAAAAGACTGCATTGCGGATGCTTTCCTGCAAAATACCTTGTTGATTCCTGAAGAATACTCTGTGATTGCTACTCTTAATCTGAATGGAGATTATGTTTCCGATCAGTTGGCTGCCATGGTGGGCGGTATCGGCATTGCTCCCGGAGCAAATATCAACTACCAGACCGGACATGCCATCTTTGAAGCCACCCATGGTACGGCACCGAATATTGCAGGCAAAGATATTGTGAATCCCTGTTCCATCATTCTGTCTGCCGTAATGATGCTCGAATACTTCGGTTGGAAAGAATCTGCTTCCTTGATAGAACATGCCTTGGAACAAAGTTTCCTTGATGCCCGTGCTACCGCTGACTTGGCGCGCTTCATGCCCGGCGGTGTCTCTTTGTCCACTTCTGCCTTTACTCGGGAGATAGTGGAAAGAATTGAAAAATAATACTAACGATTAAAACGATACGAAAATGAAGAAGGAATATTTAGTTTATAAGCTTTCCGAGAATATGAAGGAAGCGGTTCGGATTGATACCGAATTATTCTCCAAATTTGATGTGAAACGCGGTTTGCGCAATGAAGACGGCACGGGTGTTTTGGTCGGGCTCACCAGAATTGGTAATGTAGTGGGTTATGAACGTGTTCCGGGCGGTGGCTTGAAACCTATCCCGGGTAAGTTGTTCTACCGTGGTTATGATGTAGAGGATATTGTTCATGCTTTTGTTAAAGAGAAGCGTTTCGGATTTGAAGAAGTGGCTTATCTGTTACTGTCCGGTAATTTGCCCGATAAGGAGGAGTTGGCTTCTTTCCGTGAACTGATTAATGATAATATGCCGTTGGAGCAGAAAACCAAGATGAATATTATCGAACTGGAAGGGAGTAATATTATGAATATTCTGGCACGCAGTGTACTTGAGATGTATCGTTTTGATCCTGCTGCCGATGATACTTCCCGTGACAATCTGATGCGGCAGAGCATTGATTTGATTTCCAAGTTCCCGACTATTATTGCTTATGCATATAATATGCTGCGCCATGCCACTTTCGGGCGTTCATTGCATATTCGCCATCCGCAGGAAAATCTTTCTATTGCCGAAAATTTCCTCTATATGCTGAAACGTAATTATACACAGTTGGAGGCGCGTACGCTCGACCTTTTGTTGGTGCTTCAGGCTGAGCATGGTGGTGGTAATAACTCCACTTTCACGGTTCGTGTTACTTCTTCTACCGGAACGGATACATACTCATCCATTGCCGCAGGTATCGGTTCGTTGAAAGGCCCGCTTCATGGCGGTGCAAATATTCAGGTGGCCGATATGTTCCATCACTTACAGGAGAATATTCAGGACTGGACAAGTGTGGATGAGATCGACACTTACTTCACCCGTATGCTGAATAAGGAAGTTTATAACAAGACGGGATTGATTTATGGTATCGGACATGCTGTTTATACGATTTCCGATCCACGTGCTATCTTACTGAAAGAATTGGCTCGTGATCTTGCCCGGGAAAAGGGTAAAGAGCGCGAATTTGCTTTCCTTGAACTCTTGGAGGAACGTGCTATCGAAACCTTCGGTCGTGTGAAGAACAATGGAAAGACGGTATCGAGCAACGTTGATTTCTATTCCGGCTTTGTTTATGAAATGATTGGGTTACCACAGGAAATTTTTACGCCGTTGTTTGCCATGGCTCGTATCGTCGGCTGGTGTGCGCACCGTAATGAAGAATTGAATTTTGAAGGTAAGCGTATCATTCGTCCGGCATACAAAAATGTACTCGAAGATACGGTTTATGTACCTATTAAGAAGCGATAAATAGGAGTAAAACGGGAAAGTAATGAACTAAATGCTGATAATAATTTAGGCGCGGATTACACGGATTCTTTTTCTGTAATATAGTGTGATAGCGCAGCCATTAATCCGTGTAATCCGCGTAATCCGCGCCTAAAATTATATTCATAACCGCTCAGAAATGAGTTTTTAGTCCGTTGATGGCGACTGCTTTCGTGTAGTCAATTATAA
>ERZ1026940.74-NODE-74-length-39341-cov-11.454844_pt1 | contig 39341 bp, 30 predicted proteins | sample MGYA00519306_ERZ1026940 | MGnify/ENA primary metagenome ERZ1026940 (study PRJEB26926, sample SAMN06164613) | human gut metagenome | biome: ENVO:00009003; feature: ENVO:2100002; material: ENVO:00002003 | host: Homo sapiens | place: USA | collected 2012 ...
TTTAGTTGCGGAGATCCGACTCGAACGAATGACCTTTGGGTTATGAGCCCAACGAGCTACCAACTGCTCCACTCCGCGATGTTTAACGGGTGCAAAGGTACGGCTTTTTGTGGAATAAACAAATAAAATCCATCTTATTTTTCCTAAAAAGTGTAACATATAGCCTAACATGTTGATAAGTAGCTTTATAGTAAATATGCTTTTTTATCCTCTTCCTGTGACCGAATGTTAATAAAATCTGCGTTTTCTTGTGTGGTATACAGAAATGTTTTACTTTTGCTCAAATTATTAAGCAATGTGCAATTATTAATATATGGCCGTATCGAAGACAAAAGCTAAATTAGTGGATGTAGCCCGTCAGCTATTTGCAAAGATGGGTGTTGAGAATACCACGATGAACGAGATCGCCCTTGCTTCTAAGAAAGGTAGAAGAACGCTCTATACCTATTTTAAAAGTAAGGAAGAGATCTATATGGCTGTTGTCGAATCGGAGCTGGACATCCTTTCGGATATAATGAAGAGGGTAGTAGAGAAAGACATCTCTCCCGATCAGAAGATAATTGAAATGATTTATACCCGCCTGGATGCCGTGAAAGAGGTGGTGTACCGGAATGGAACACTCCGTGCTACCTTTTTCCGTGATATATGGAGGGTAGAGAAGGTGCGAAAACGTTTTGATGCCAAAGAAATACAGCTTTTCAAGGATGTTCTCCGTGAGGGCGTGGAGAAAGGGGTGTTTCAGGTTGACGATATCGACATGACTGCCGAATTGGTGCATTACAGTGTGAAAGGTATTGAAGTGCCTTACATACGTGGGCATATAGGTGCTAAACTGACCGATGAAACACGTGGACAATACGTTGAGAACATCGTGTTCGGGGCACTGCGTAGAAAAGAATAACTTTAATCAATAATTTAAAAAGTATGGGATTATTAGAAGGAAAAACAGCCATTGTAACCGGTGCTGCACGCGGTATCGGTAAGGCTATCGCATTAAAGTTCGCTTCTGAAGGAGCAAATATCGCATTCACTGACCTGGTGATTGATGAAAATGCAGAGAATACGGCAAAAGAAATTGAAGCAATGGGCGTGAAAGCTAAAGGTTATGCTTCAAATGCTGCCAATTTTGAAGATACTGCCAAGGTGGTAGAAGCTATTCATGCAGACTTTGGGCGCATCGATATTTTGGTAAACAATGCAGGTATCACCCGTGACGGTCTGATGATGCGTATGAGCGAGCAACAATGGGATATGGTTATCAACGTTAACTTGAAATCCGCTTTCAACTTCATTCATGCTTGTACTCCGATTATGATGCGCCAGAAAGCTGGTAGCATTATCAATATGGCTTCTGTAGTAGGTGTTCACGGTAATGCCGGACAAGCCAACTATGCAGCTTCTAAAGCAGGTATGATTGCTTTGGCTAAATCTATCGCACAGGAATTAGGTTCTCGCGGTATCCGTGCCAACGCTATCGCTCCGGGCTTCATCCTGACCGATATGACTGCTGCGCTGTCTGACGAAGTAAGGGCTGAATGGGCAAAGAAAATTCCTTTGCGTCGTGGCGGTACTCCCGAAGACGTGGCAAACATTGCTACCTTCCTGGCTTCTGATATGTCTTCTTATGTATCAGGACAGGTGATTCAGGTAGATGGTGGTATGAATATGTAAGAAAGAGTATGACTGTCGTATACGAGGACAATCATATTATTATAGTCAACAAGACCGCTTCCGAGATCGTTCAGGGAGACAAAACGGGAGATACGCCGCTTTCGGAAATCGTAAAGCAGTATCTGAAGGAGAAATACCAGAAACCCGGAAATGTCTTCATCGGTGTTACCCACCGGCTGGACCGCCCCGTGAGCGGTCTTGTTGTATTTGCCAAGACCAGCAAGGCGTTGTCCCGCCTCAATGAAATGTTTAAAACCAGTGAGGTGAAGAAGACTTACTGGGCTATCGTAAAGAATGCCCCGAAGGAGCCGGAAGGAGAATTGGTGAACTATCTGGTGCGCAATGAGAAGCAGAACAAGAGTTATGCTTATGATAAGGAAGTACCGAAGAGTAAAAAGGCTATCCTGCACTATCGGTTGATAGGTAAGTCGGATAATTACTTTCTGTTGGAGGTGGATCTGAAGACCGGGCGGCATCATCAGATACGATGCCAGCTGGCAAAGATGGGATGTCCTATCAAGGGAGACTTGAAGTATGGCTTTGCCCGTTCCAATCCGGATGGAAGTATTTGCCTGCATGCACGTCGTATCAGTTTTGTGCATCCGGTATCTAAAGAAATGATTGAAGTGGAGGCACCTGTGCCGCCGACGAATCTTTGGCAAGGCTTTCAGATGATATAAGAAAGAGCTTACTATAAAATAGAAATGTGTCAAAAGACTATCCTGTCTTTTGACGCATTTCTATTTATGGCTTTATCCTCTTATCAGAAGCGTGGCTTCACATATTTATCCTGAGAGGAAGTAAAACGTAATCCCGGTATGCTGTTACTCTTTCTTGGGAAGCTGATGGACTTGATAAGCGAATAATCATCCGCATCCAGTGCATAATATTCGTCCGCATCGGCTGTTTTCACACAAACTGTCCAGTCGAACATATTTCCGAAGATAGACAGGGCATCCTCTTCAGGGTTGAAAGAAGGAACTCCGGTCTTGATTACATCATAAGTCTTATTGTTCAGCACATAGAAGTTGTTATCCATATCCGTCAGGAAACCCAGCGTCTTGCGGTCCTTGAACTCCGTGATGAAAAGATACTTTGCATTTAAGCCTTCGGGCAGGGAAATGGCACGTACATACGGGCGCCTTTTTGTCTGTTTCAGATGGAAAAGTTTTCCCTCATTATCCAGAATCAGATAACCTTCATCGTACTCCTTGCGAGTGGTGGGATTACCGGCCAACCGGCGGGCAGGGAATTTAAACCCTTTCTTCACCATAGCCTCTGTGAACAGTTGGCTTTTGTCAGCATCTACCGTATTGGTTTTCATACCGATAAATTCAATTCCTTTCGAGGTGACGCGGAATACATCATCGGGCATACTCAGGTCCACACGTCCCGACATACTTTCCAGCAAAGGATAAAGCTCTATCTTGGAGGCATTGATATCCGAAGCTGCCGAGCGGAAGCTGAAATTCGTGAGCTGCACCTCGCGCGGAGTGACGGCAACACCATTGATGCTGTCCGGGAACCGCTCATCCGCCATAAGCTGGCGCATGTAGAAGAACGGGAGAATACTGTCCGTCTGCTCCTGTGTATATACATTGCCGGACTGGTCGCGTCGTACCACGCCTTTGCCATCTTCATTGCCCATGGAGAGGAAGTCGCCGAGGACACTACTGTACATGGAGAAAGGAATTTTCGATGGCTTTGCCGCAAAGAAAGAATAACACCAAGGTAACTGCCAGATAATGAGCAATGCAATGGTGATGTATAAGAATATTTGACTAAAACGTTTCATTGTCTTTTTCGTTCTTAATAGTGAATGTATAACCTGTTAATCTTGTTCGCCTGCCTTGAACCGTGCAATGGAGAGCCATGAGAGACTTGCCGTGAGCAGGGTGTAGATTGCCAGCCAGGGCAGGAAAGCGTTGTAGGCTTCCGGTGCCGGAGCCAGGAAAAAGATACGCAACAGCAATACAGAGATTACCAGATTGAGGACGCGGCGTTTCCAGGTCGGTTCCAGGCATATCCATGAAATCAGAAGATAAGCGGCAATACCTGCCAAATACCAGGGAAGAACTGTCAGCAGAATCCGCGAATAAAGTTCCGGAGCCAGGACGCCTTGCATGTAAACCGTCATCAGCAGGTAGTTGGCGGCAAAGCAGATAAGTAACACTACCAGTCCGTAGAGCAGCATCAGGTTAATCATCCGCAGTTGCGGGTAGGGCAGATGCAATGTCAGTTTCAGGCATTTATGGTGCATTTCGGGTACGAATTGTACCAGAGCAAGCAGTATCCCGACCAATAGAGGAATAAATTCCAGTAAGTCCACGAATACGGTATCCCGTGCCAGCATAACTTCCCAAACGTGTTCCACGCCTTTCATGCTGGCAACACGGTTGATACGCAACATCGAGTATCCGGCAAAACCGAGCGTTACAAGCAGTGCAAGCAACAGATACCAGCGGGTTTTAATCCATTCTTTATAAAATATAGCGTTCATGTTAGTTAATTATGAATTATGAGTTATTAATTATGAATTATGGGTTATGAGTTATGAATCGTGAGGTAGAAACAGACTTCCTGCTCTGCATAGTAATTCATAATTCATAATTTATAATTCATCATTTAATCAGTATTTTCCCGTCAGTCCGATAAAAGCATCTTCCAGGTTTACAGTCTCGCATTTCAAATCGCTGTAAGGCACTTGCAGGGCTTTGAAACGAGTCTCTACTTCTTGTTGAGGCAGGAACGAGAAGGTTTCCAGCGTGTTTCTGATAAGAGACGGATGGTAGAAATCCTTATCTTCCGGCATCTTGTAACCTTCGGGCAACGTGCAGGTATAGCGGCGTATCGTGTCCAGGAGTTCCTTTACGGGCTGCTGGATGAGGATACGTCCGTAATCCATGATGATGCAGTCGTCTACCAGCCGTTCCATATCCTGAATGATGTGCGAGGTCAGGAAAACAGTTTTGTTTTCCGAGCGGGCATAGTCACGCAGATAGTCCACGAAGAGGCGGCGGTAGCCGGGGTCCAGACCGAGAGAGAAATCGTCCAGTACCAGCAATTCCGGGTTTTGCGCCAGGATAAGTCCCAGTGCCACTTGCGAACGTTGTCCGCACGACATACGCGAGATGCGCTGTCCGGGAGCTACTTTCAGCTTATCCATCAGGTCGTAGTACGCTTCTTTGCGCCACTGTCCCGGATAGAAAGCAGAATAAAACTTCTCAATCTCCCGGATGGTCATGAACTGATATTGCACGTGTCCCTCGATGAGCAGGCCGATATTACGGCGCGTCGAAGGATGCATGGCCTGAATGTCCTGTCCGAAGATGGAACATTGGCCGGAGCGGGGTTTCAGGTAACCGCTCAATATATTGATCGTTGTGGTTTTTCCTGTACCATTCTTCCCCAGCAGTCCCAGGATGCGCCCTTTAGGCACGCTGAAGCTGAGGTTTTCGTAAATTAACCGTTTGCCATAATAGTGCGTCAGGTTATTGCATTCAATGATATTCTCCATTGATATCTTTTGTTTTTAGTATTGAACCTATTTTAATTACTCGTTAGCTGCATGGATTGATCTCGGAACTCCTGTAGGTAATTCTGTTTACCCCAAATGGTAACTCCATTTACATGCCGGGGTAAAGACCGTTACATACCGAGGTAAAGAGCGTTACAATACGGGGTAAAGGTCGTTACATCCTGCGGTAAATGCTTTTACCTCTTGTGGTAAATGCTCGGTAAATGCAATGCTTTGATAATTAGATTGCTAACCAATGCTTATACCTCAGGCTATATGCGAAGCTTGAGTCGTTTATAGAAATAGAAAAAGTAGCGGAATCAGTATACCTGTTGCAAGTTCTATGCCTCCGCGTCCCCACAAGCCTTTTGGTCCTTTCAGCATCACCATTCCCGTGACGGTAATAATGATGAGTCCTACGGCAAACACATCTGCGAAGTGAGTCCACCATCTTCCGGGATTGTAATGCAGCTTGGTCAGGGCGCTTATCAACGGACGACGTGTCAGCTTCTCGTAAACGGCTTGCTGGGTCTGCAGATTGACCATCAGGTTGGAACCGCCTTTCAGGAATACCTTCATCTGGTTTTCCTTCGGGAAGTAATGTTTGGTATAGTTCTTTTCTTCACCGAGTGGTGCCAGCAGCTCCAGGACATCATCCTTTTTCATTCCGGCCTGCGGGGGCATCACTTCGGTAATGGTATATTCCTGTCGCTCTACCGAGTAATTGGGATTGATCGTATTCCGGTGGTTCATCACAATTCCGGAGATGGCGTATATCAATACCATCCCCGAAAAGAAGAATGAGAGATCCCGGTGGATTGTCCGGCTCCATTTCCGAAATGCGGTTCCCGCCTTACTGAATTTCATAGTTGGCGGCTTCCATATAATAGAATGACAGATAGGGCTTTCCTGATTCGGCTTGACGCTTGGCTATTTTGGCGCGGAAGTCGGCGATGCGTGCTTCGGGCGTATTGGCTGTTTCGCCGCGTGCTTTCTTCTCGGTGCTGCATCCGGCTTCGCCTTCACCGTGTTTTTCGGCAGCAGCAGCTTTCAAACGTGATTCCCATTGTTGCAGATAAGCTTCGTCCACACGTTGTTCTTTCAGGGTTCCGGTGACGCGAACGATGCTGTTGACGCACTTCGTATCGAAAGAACCCAGTTTGGCTGCTTCTACACGGATGGTCTGTGTGTCGTCGCTACCCATCAGGAAGATTTTGGTGGCGCCGTGCTTGCAGGCATGTGTACATACACCTTCGATGGTGACTTCCTGGTCGGTCAGTGACTCGGCGTTAGCCAGAAGATCGTCTATTTCCATGGCACCGGAGGCCTGTTCGGTGGTTGCGGTTTCTTCAGTGCTCTTCTGCTTGTTGCTGCAAGAAGTTCCGATAAAGAATAATGCCATGATGGCGGCTGCGATTGATAATGTTTTAGTTCTCATTGTTGTTTTTTGTTTATTGTTAATCATTATTGTTGTTAAAAAGTAACTCCCAAAGTCCACGTCAGCTCATGGCGTTGACTCCCTTTCGAATATTCCACGTCGAATGCTTTAGTCATGGCGTAGCGGATAGAAGTATATCCTTTCATACCTTTTGCACCTATTGCATGCGCGTATTTGAAGCCGATTTCCCCTTTCAGCCGTTTGCAGGTAAGGTATTCAAATTCTTGGTGCAGAAACGTATCCATACTTTTGGGGGCGGACTGGCTCTCCGACGGAGTGGCATAGGTTCCGTCTTTTAGGGTGTTTCCATTACCCAAAGCGTATGTTCCACCTAAATATAGACTATACATATCTTTTGAGTGACATATGTTGCGTTCACCTGACAAATGAAATGTTGTGGAGGTGATATCCTGTTTCCGGTAATACGGATACATAGAAGCTGTAAGTTCTCTGCTGAAATAAGAAAAGCTGCCTTTTGCCACCCATGCAGGACATCCGTCTGTTACCAAAAAGTTGCCTCTATATTCAGCACTCAGATTCAAAGTGGTCTTGTCTGTGGTATCCAGCGTTCCGTAATAATCTACATTATTAATACCTCCACCTTCATTGTTATACCGATAAATATTCTCGAAATTGTTCAATGTTTCTTGTTGGAAATCAATGTGCAGGGAATGCAAATTTTTCCGTTCTTGTAAAGTTAGTGTTCCGTTATACGACAGTATATCAGACTCATGTTCGCTATAAACTACCGTGGCAGGAGATTTCTTACCATAATATCCACTACGTGATTTATAGGCAAATTCATTAAAGAATTGAAGTTTTGGAAGAATGTGCCATTTCAATTGTAAGGCTCCTCCATGATATTCATTGAACAATGGTTTTTCTTCACCCTCTTTTGTATATCCGTTTTCTCCGAACTGTTCCATAACCCCGAAGAAACTACCGTAACTGATCAGTGAATTATATATCTGGTCAGTAGTGCCATACATGTCCAGTAACAGTCCCTCCGTACTTCGGCGATAATAATAGTTTGCCCCCAACTCAATTTGCTTGTTGAGTAGATAACTTACTCCGACAGTCACATTCATATCAAGTAGTTTGTTGACATGACGCAAGTCCTTTTGCTTGGCATAATTGGCAGCAGTGTAATCTACCTTTCCTCCGATCGTTATCTTTTTTGAGAGGTCGGCACTGACGGCTCCTACCAGATGATAGTTTTCCAGTTTTTTATCTCCCCGATTTTCATCGGTATATTCTACGATGTCGAAAGGAGTATTCTTCGGATTGATAAAATATGAACCACTCATGTTTTTGCCCGCAAAGTTACGGTAGTCTACTTTCCCGTAGAATACTACTTTGGAATTGAGACGATAGAATGACTCCACCTGAGCACCGAATTCCAAGCTATTGTCCGACTGGAAATAATCAATAAATCCTCCGTTCTGTTTATCTACGTATACCTCTGCTGTAGTGATACGAGGGATAGACAGTGTATGTAGTCCGGCGGCATTCTCACTATTAAGCCAGGCTTCCGATTGCTTGATATACGGAAGATTCTTCCAGCCGATAGAGTCGGAATATTGCACTGCAAAGACGGAGCAGATAGCTCCGCTAAGCAGTGTGAATAGGAGTATTCTTTTATTTATAAGCATCAATACTGGGCTGTTTTCGTAGTTTAATTGTTTAAGAGAGGCAGTTTTAATCTCTCAAAGAAGCTTGTTTACGCTGGTGGAAATCATTTGTCGAATTATTCGTATCCTGGTAAATGATACGTGCTCCATTCTTCAGAGATGCCTCGGCGTCTATGCCACTTGGATCAGTGCTTCCATCTGTTCCATAATTATAGCTGTAAACCAGTTTACCACTATTTCCTTCCACTGCTTCGGTAGCTTGTTTGTCTACGTTACGGTATGAAGTGTAGCCCTGTGCATTGGTCAGGACTGTGTATCCAGCATCAATAGCAGGCGTCAGGCGCTTTTGACTCTTGGCCAGTTGTGCCTGGCTGAAAACTTCCACTGCATCCAGTATCCAGTCTGTAGGAACTTTTGTGCAACGGTAAACAGCATTACCTTCTTTATCGGCTGTGTAATGATAATCTGTGTTGCTGGCGAAGACCTCAGGAGTGACATCGTGAGTCGAGAAAATGAAGAATGCGGGAGACTGGTTGCTCAATACCCATGCTGTTCCTTGCCCATATTTATAAGCTGTAAAATAGTTTGCAGTAGGAATACTCTCTGAAGGAGTGGGGTAATAGTTTGTCTGACTAAAGTCTTCAATATCATATGTACAATAATCTGCAGTGCTTAAATTCACAGAGTTAGAGTAAGTCAATGTGTGGTTGATGGCTCCGTTCAGAGCTATAACTACTTGTTTCCCGGCTTCGATGGTTAAGTTTCTGGGCAAATACCAGATTCCACATCCGGCAGGAATATAGTTGTCGTTGGCATAGGATAGTACTCCGTCTTTATAATCGTTGATTGTAGAGTTTGCGTTGTATGGGTTGACCATTCCTAAGCAGAAGTTTTCCAACGTGGCAGCCTGTTCTGAATTGTTATATAGTATAACATACTTGTCATATTGATAATTTCCGGAACCGTCATCTTTCTGACATCCGCCTACATACAACTCTTTGATAATAACTTGTCCTGATTTGGATTCTGTTAAGGCCACTTCTACGACACTGTCACCAGTCCACGTTTCCGTTACCGTGATGCCGCTTTTAACTCCGTTCAGTATAAAGGAGTAACCGTTTGAAGCGCGTTTTTCAGAGGCAGAAGCTTCATAGATGCCTGCCGGTACAGTGAAAGCAGCTTTACCATTGGCATCGGTAGTAGCATCATAAGTAGTACCTGTACTTCCGGTCAACTTAACCGGAACTCCTTCTACTGCACTTAATTCACTTCCTGACGGATAAGCCAGTTGTACAGTCACCAGATAGGTTTTGTACACATCATTCTCATCGTCGCTGCACGCTGCGCAAAAGAGTAATACACTAAGAATTAGAAAAGCATACTTTTTCATTTTCATTTCTATTTTAATTAAACACTTATAATTTTAGTCTGATTGACAAACCGTAGTAGAACTGCGGAATGTATGAACTGTTGTAGAGTGATGATTCCTGATTGTTTTGTGATGATTTCACCCGTCCCATGTGGTTGAAGAAGTTATTTGCGTAGAATGAAATGGAGGCAAAATCTCCGATCTCTTTTGTCAGGTTAATGTTGGCGGAGAAATACGAGGAAATCTTGTTGGGGTTAAAATAGTAAGATGTACTCGATTTAGTTACGAGTTTTGCCAGCTCATTATATAACGCTGTGTCATTCTCCTTTGCCCATGCAAATTTCTCTGCAAAAGGTATCCGGGTATCCGGATCTTCCCACGTAGAGTAATAGAGCGGGTAAACAGCTACATATTTGTTTTTTCCGTAGATATCATAATCAGTACTAAAGTAATCTCCGGCATTCTCCAGGGCAAAGCCTCTACTTTCTCCGTTGCTGTATTCCGACAAATTCTTCTTATAATTATAGAAGGAACCTTCTATTCTCATAGAGAGGATCATTCGTATTTTGGGAATATGCGTTGTGATAGTCAGATTCATATTAAGCTGTTTAGACAAGCTGCCGTTAGAAACGGAAGCAGAAGTAGAAGAGGAAGTAGAGGTTATGGAGGAACCTCCATAATAACCCACATACTTATATGGGTTGCCATCAGCCATATTCGATGCTGAGCTTGGCATCCATGCAATCAGGTTTTCTTCTATACCTTTATAATAGTAATAATTTCCATCCAGGCGGACTGATGTTCTCAGCGCGGGGATTTGTGCGAAGTCAATAATCCAGTCGAGTCCCATTCTTTCTACCGGTGAACCGTTTCTATATTGGATGTTCGATTTGAATGTATTGCGGGTATTATAAGATAATTCCTGGCTTGGGTATGCACCTGTTTTATCTGTAACGGTAACGATACCTGTCTGCTGGTCAATACTGTAAACCCTGTTTGCCGAAGGAATTTCGCAATTATTCAGATGCTCTTGAGTTGTCAGATTATAAGAATAAGGTGTGTATACATTGGTACGCATGTATGGATTGTACGTTCTGTTCTGGAAAGCTGATACCGAGACCCTTGTTCCTTTGATGGTGGCTTCCATACCGATCTCTGCTTGTCGGGTATATTGCCACTTCAGGTCGGGGTTATAGATGGCTTTTGAGGGAATCGTGCTGTAAGCATAGAAAGTGGTTCCGTCACTCATAGTTCCGGGAGCAAAGGCCAGTTTATCCGAGTAAGAGGGTGATGGGTAAAGGACTTCAAATGAAGGTAGTTTTACGGATTTACCTACACCGCCATATACATTTAAATTGCTGACCCATTTATCTGCATTCTTCCATAATGTATATTGCGCATTGAAACGTGGAGAGAAACTATTTACTGTTCCGTATTCGGAGTTCTTGATATAGGTGATATCCGAACGTACTCCTGCTGTCAATTCCAGGGAAGAAGAGTTTTCTCCGAGAGGAAGTATTATTCTATCTTCCAGATAGCCTGCTATATTATTAAGAAATGGCAATTCATCATAGCGATATTCACGCCAAGTAGGTGCATAGCGCATATCATCGTAATAGAGTCCCCGGCCTTTGTTACCGCTACTATTCAGTTCCGCCCCAAGCATGATTCTGTTGGAAATCTTTCCCCAACGTTTTGCCCAGTCGGCTTTTAGTTTCATTGCATAGCTGACAGGTTTGTTATCGGTATATGCCAGTTGATACCAGTATCCGGTAGGACTGAGGATAATTTCAGCATTTGGATTCTCATCATAGTTACTTGCTATGAAGTAGCCTTCCTGCGTACTATGAATAAGGGGCTGCGTGGATGCACTGCTTTTATTGGTATTTACTTTAGATAGCTTGTCTGAGTATGACATGGAGGCTGTCAGTGAGAGGTTGGTTATCCACGGTCTGTTCAACAGCCAGTTCAGTCCGATGTTTCCGCGAAAGGTGTAATCGCGTGTTTTTGTATAAGTATCTTTAAAAGCATCCGGGTCGGCTTCAGAATTGTAACCACCTATGTTTCCGGTAAAGCCCGCATTCAGTGAAAGTGGACGCTGGGCTTTCCGGTTCAGGGTATTAGAGTAAGTCAATGTTAAAGAATTGCGATCATAGGCAGTATGTGGAGAGGCCAAGTCAGAGGTTGACTTTGTGCGTTCCAAACTGGTATTAATTGTACCTGCTCTGTCTCCAAGCAAAAAGCCTTTACTTATAGCAATTTGTTTTGTTTTAGGTTGGGTGACCAATTCGATGATAAACGGTGTTTTCCCTTTCCGCGTATTTATTTTTACGATTCCGTTTGATAAATCTCCATATTCCACAGATGGGATTCCTGTAATGATTTCTACTGATTCAATGTTTGAAGAACCTATATTGCGCAGACCGACACCTTTTGTTTCACTCATCTCCGAGTTGTTTTGCAGGCGTACACCGTCTACTGTGATGGCAGTGCCGAAAGAAGCATTTCCCATTTCGCTGCTTCCGCTTCGTAGAGCGATACGTTCGTCAGAGCTTGCCAGATTCTGATCACCGGTTGATTTACCGCCCGGCAATAGAGTGCTGAGACTGCTGACATTTAATATTTGTGCATGATCCAAAGTGGCACGATCTATCGTATATGAAGTTGTTGGATCACTTATTTTTTTCTGTGCTGTAACCACCACTTCATTTAGCGTCAGATTATTTTCTTGTAGTGTGATTAGTAGGTCTTCGATGTTTTTCTGTACATCTATATCCAATGTCTGCGTAACGTATCCCAAATATTGTGCAGTGATTTTTACTTTGCCGGCTGGTACTTGATTGATAGTGAACGCTCCTTTTTCATTACTAATGGCCCACAATTCGTATCCGGGCAAGTATACTGTAACGAACTCCATTGGAGACTTGTTCTTGTTATCAACAACCCGTCCCTTAATTGTATAATGCTGGCAGAATCCTGATTGTATAAAGCCTAAAGTGAAAAGAAAGAATAATATATATCTGTTAGCCATCGGGGATGTTATATTAAAACGGTAGTGCTACTACTATTTTTTTTGCAAAGGTAAAGAGATGGCGACAGGTAGGAAATCGCTATTTGTTGGTAATTTAAGGATGTCGTTGGGGGATGAAGTACTTATAAGTAGGTATTTAAGTTTCTGCAAGAAGATAGATGATAGGGTTGGGGCTAGAAACGACAAAAGCCGTTCCCCAGAATAGACAAGGAGGGAACGGCTTTTGTGGCAGTGTGCTTACTATTATTCAGCAGGCTGTGCAGGTGTTTCCGTTGCAGGAGTACCGTTGGCGGGAGCGTTGGCTGCGGGTTGTTCAGCTTTCGGTTCCTCTGCCTTTGGTTCTTCTGTTTTGGGTTCTTCCTTGGCAGGCTCAGCGGTTTTGGGCTCTTCAGCGTTTCCCGTTGCCGGTTGTTGCTGTTGAGTTTTCACCGGGTCCTGAGCGTTTGCCACGAAAGAACCACCACAAACAAACATAAACAGGGCTGCTACTAATACTAACTTTTTCATAATCATTTGCTTTTTTAGTTATACTAAATATATATTTTATAGTTAAGAGTTTAGGTTTCCTTTTTTCAATTTAGGAAGCTTGACGCTTACGTAAAATATAGTTGCAAAGCTCGTGCCAGTGAGAAGGCTGATTGAACAAGTTGTTGATTATTAGTGCTATTGAAGATTTTGGAATCTGTGGCACAGTGTGGAATTGTGTGGAAAGTGTGGAATCAGGTGTGGAAAAATTCCACACTAAGGTACTCTGTTGCATACCAAGTCCGTACCAAGTCCGTGTCAAGTCCGTACCTATTCTAACTGTATAGATACGGAGCAGATATGGACTTGATGCGGTTGGGATACGGTGCAAAGAGCCTCTTTAGCTCTCTATTTCGTAAAGTTTCAGCTTATTATACAGGGTTTTGCGGTCTATACCCAACAATTGAGCTGCCCGGCTCTTGTTATTTCCCGTTTGCCGTAATGCTTCGATTATCTGATGTTTTTCTGCTTCTTCATTACGCAATGGCAGACCTACGTGGGGATGAGTGATTTGCTGCAACTCGGTCAATTCTTTCAACGTGATAAGTTGGTTCTGTGCTAATAGGGTGGCACGGCGTACCACATTCTTCATCTGTCGCAGATTTCCTGGCCAGTGGTATTCCAGCAATGCCCGGGATGCTGCATCATCAAACCCGATCAACTGTTTATCCAGTTCCCGATTGGCTTGGTCGAGGAAGAAGTTGGCAAAGAGAAGGATGTCTTCTCTCCGATCCTTGAGTTCGGGCATGCGTAGGGTGAACTCATTGATGCGGTGGAACAGGTCCTGGCGGAAAGTTCCTTTCTCGATAGCCTGTTCCAAATCTTCATTCGTAGCGGAAACCAGGCGCACATCTACAGTGATTTCTTTATTGGAACCTACCGGGCGGATTTTCCGTTCCTGCAAGGCACGTAACAGTTGTATCTGGACTTCGTAACTGAGATTGCCTATTTCATCGAGGAAGATGGTTCCTCCGTTGGCTGCAACAAAGGCTCCTGTTTTGTCTGTCAATGCTCCGGTGAATGAACCTTTTACGTGTCCGAAGAACTCCGATGCGGCAAGTTCTTTTGGGATGGAGCCACAGTCGATGGCAACGAAAGGCTGACCGGCACGCTTGCTGAGTTGATGGATACGGTGGGCTACATATTCCTTACCCGTTCCACTGGCACCATTGATCAGTACCGACATCGTGGTGGGGGCAACCAGTCTTACATAATTATAGAGTTGTTTGGCTGCATCACTCTCTCCTTCCAGATAGTCGGAAGACGGAGTGCCGCCTGCATTTTTCTGATGGGTACTTTCTCCTTTCCCGAAACTGGGGGCTTGTCTGGGAGAAGCAGCGGGTTGTTTCACAGCCTCACTGATTTTCTTTAGAAGTTCGTCCGGATTTACAGGCTTGGCAACGTAGTCGCTGGCACCTAATTTCATAGCTTGCACCGCCGATTGTATATCGGCATAGCTTGTCATCATGATGAGCGGAATGGACAGACCTTGCTCTCCCAACCACTTCAATAGGTCGATGCCGTCCTTGTCGGGCAGACGCAGGTCGGACAAAATCAAGTCGGCACCCTCTGTTTCCAAATGTTTCTGGGCGCGGGCGATACTGCTGACGGAAGCTACCTGAAAGCCTTTTTTGCCTAACCAGGTCTTCAGCATCATACCGTAAGTAATGTCGTCTTCAACGATGAGTATAGATTTCATTGCCTTATCTTTTGTCTCTTTTAAGACACAAAGGTAAACCGATTTGTCTGAAAATCGTATATTTGCAAACTTAATTTAAATAAAAAGCGTTATGAAGAGGAATTTCATTGTATTATTAACCATACTGATTTGCAGCGTTACAGCCTGCCAATCGGGACAAAAGAAAGATAGAAACATGGATCAGGAAACTAAATTGAAGATCGAAACAACTGCGGGTGACATTATCGTGAAATTGTATAATGAGACGCCGCAACATCGTGATAACTTCATCAAACTGGCGGAAGAGGGTACATACGAAGGTACATTGTTCCACCGTGTCATCAAGGATTTTATGATACAGGCAGGTGACCCTGACTCAAAGAATGCTCCGAAAGGAAAGATGCTGGGTGCAGGTGATGTAGGTTATACGATTCCGGCTGAGTTCGTTTATCCGAAGTATTTTCATAAGAAAGGTGCATTGTCTGCTGCGCGTCAGGGTGACAATGTGAATCCGGAGAAGGAATCGTCGGGTTGCCAGTTCTACATTGTGGCGGGTAAAGTGTATAATGACACTACGTTGCTGGGCATGGAGAACCAGATGAACCAGAATCGTCTGACTACTGTGTTCAATGCTTTGGCACAAAAACACATGAAGGAAATCTATAAGATGCGTAAGGAAAATGACCAGGATGGTCTGATGAACTTGCAGGATACACTGTTTGCACAGGCTGAGGCGGAAGTTGCCAAGCAACCGGAATTCCACTTTACACCGGAGCAGGTGAAGGCTTATACTACGGTAGGTGGTACTCCGCACCTGGATGGTGAATATACTGTGTTCGGCGAAGTGATTGAAGGCATGGATATAGTAGATAAGATACAGCAGGTAAAAACGGACCGTAGCGACCGCCCGGAAGAGGATGTGAAGATTGTTAAGGTCAAGGTGATAAAATGATAGGATGATAAGATGGTAAGATGATAGGATGATGGAGAAAGAAGATATTATAAAAGATAAGAGTATGGATTTTGCTATACGTGTCGTGAATTTATGTAAATATCTTAAAAAGGAAAAGCAGGAATATGAGATATCCAAACAATTAGTTCGTATAGGTACAGCTATAGGTGCTTTACAACGCGAAGCTATGCATGCTGAAAGTCAGGCGGATTTTATTCATAAGTTTGCTATTGCGCAAAAAGAATGTAATATTACTCGTAGTATTAAAACTGCGGAAAGTCATATACCTAGCTAATAATCCTATCATCTTACCATCTTATCATCCTATCATTCAAAATAATATGAAGATAAATAAATATAGTCTTAATAACGGTCTGCGACTGGTGCATTACCAGGATCTCAGTACTCAGATGGTAGCACTGAACATCGTTTATGATGTAGGTGCCCGGGACGAACATCCCGAACATACTGGCTTTGCCCATTTGTTCGAACATCTGATGTTTGGCGGTTCTGTGAATATACCCGACTATGATGCTCCTTTGCAGTCGGCAGGTGGCGAAAACAATGCCTGGACGAACAATGACATTACAAACTATTACCTCACTGTTCCCAAGTCGAATGTAGAGATTGGCTTCTGGTTGGAGTCCGACCGTATGATGGAACTGGCATTCAGTGAACAAAGCCTTGAAGTGCAGCGCGGTGTGGTCATGGAGGAGTTCAAACAGCGTTGTCTGAACCAGCCTTACGGAGATGTGGGACATCTTATCCGTCCGTTGGCTTATGAGGTGCATCCGTACCGCTGGCCTACCATCGGAAAGGATTTATCGCATATTGAACAAGCTACACTGGAGGAAGTGAAGTCATTCTTCTACCGCTTTTATGCACCTAATAATGCTGTACTTGCCGTTACCGGAAATATATCGTGGGAAGAAACTGTCCGATTGACAGAAAAGTGGTTTGGCCCGATTCCCCGCAGGGATGTGCCTGTGCGACAATTGCCGCAGGAACCCGTACAGACAAAGGAACGCAGGCAGGTGGTGAAACGGCCTGTCCCCCTGGATGCGCTGTTTATGGCTTATCACATGTGTAGTCGCGAGCATCCTGACTATTATGCTTTTGATATCCTTTCAGATATCCTTAGTAACGGACGTTCCAGTCGCTTGAACCGGCGGTTGGTGCAGGAACAGAAATTGTTCTCCGGCATAGACGCTTATATTTCGGGTACGCGTGATGCGGGATTGCTGCATATCAGTGGAAAGCCATCAGCCGGAGTATCACTGGAACAGGCTGAGGCCGCTGTACGCAAAGAGTTGCAGGAGTTACAGCAAGTGGCGATAGAAGAACAGGAATTGGAGAAAGTAAAGAATAAGTTTGAATCCACCCAGATATTCGGGAATATCAATTACCTGAATGTAGCCACAAATCTGGCATGGTTCGAATTGGCCGGACAGGCAGAGGATATAGACCGTGAGGTAGAACGGTATCGCGCAGTGACGGCAGTGCAGTTGAAGGCAGTTGCACAAGAGACTTTCCGTGAGGAAAACTCGGTGGTATTATATTATGAGAAAGATAAATGAATAGATTAATTGCTATATACAAGGGGCATTATAAAGCCCTCTTTTACTTAGGACTTCCCATCGTTATCGGCCAGATGGGTGTCATTGTTCTCGGATTTGCCGATACTCTGATGGTGGGACACCACAGTACGGCCGAGTTGGCAGCTGCTTCTTTCACCAATAATCTTTTTACACTTTGCATTATTTTCAGTACCGGTTTCTCTTATGGACTGACGCCTGTGGTGGGTGAGTTCTACGGTAACCGTCGTTTCATGGAGGCCGGACAAGCTTTGCGCTCAAGTCTGCTTGCCAATGTTTTGGTAGCGCTGTTGCTGACACTTATTATGACTGTCGTCTATTTCTGTGTGGAATACATGGGGCAACCCGAAGAACTGATTCCCTTGATAAAACCCTATTTCCTGATTCTGTTAGCATCCCTGGTATTTGTTATGCTATTTAATGGCTTCAAGCAATTTACGGATGGCATCACCCAAACACAGACAGCCATGTGGGTGCTTCTTGGTGGAAATGCATTGAATATCATAGGTAACTATATATTGATTTACGGAAAGTTCGGCTTTCCGGAATTGGGGTTGTTGGGCGCGGGTATCAGTACCCTGTTCTCGCGTATTGTTATGGTCATTGTTTTTGCACTGGTTGTTTTCCGTAGTCGCAGATTCTTAAGATATAAGGCGGGGTTCTTCCGTTTGGGATGGTCGAAACAAATGTTCAGGAGACTGAATGGACTTGGATGGCCGGTCGGCTTGCAGATGGGCATGGAGACGGCTTCATTCAGTCTCAGCACGATTATGGTCGGTTGGTTGGGAACCATTGCTTTGGCATCACATCAGATTATGCTTACTATTTCTCAGTTCACCTTTATGATGTTTTACGGGATGGGGGCGGCGATTGCCGTTCGTGTCAGTAACTTCAAGGGGCAGAACGATATGGTGAATGTCCGCCGTTCAGCATATGCCGGTTATCACCTCATCTTGGCAATGGCGGTGGTGCTTCTGAGTATTGTGTTTCTGTTGCGCAATCAGGTTGGGGGCTGGTTTACAGATAGCGTGGAGGTTTCTGCCATGGTATCTTCTTTGTTCCTTCCATTCTTGGTTTACCAGTTTGGTGACGGATTGCAAATCAGCTTTGCCAATGCCCTGCGTGGTATCGCAGACGTAAAACCGATGATGTTCATTGCATTTATTTCCTATTTTGTTATATCTTTGCCTGTAGGATACTTATGCGGTTTCGTGCTGGGTTGGGGTACGGTCGGCGTATGGATGGCTTTCCCATTCGGACTGACGAGTGCAGGCATTATGCTTTGGCTGCGTTTCCGTTATAAAACGAGATGAAGGAAAGTGATACTATCACCCTATCACTATAAATATATAAATATGAATAATGTCTCCAAGAAGAAGATAGCTGCCGGTTATGTGGTCCTGTTGGCAGTCTTGCTTTATTCCCTGTTCTTCGTGCACCGGGAAATGGAGAATCTTATGAGCTCGGATAATAGTGATATCCTGCGTACGGATAGCCTGATAGGGCTTTTGCGGGAAAAAGATGCTAATACGGTCCGCTTGCTGCGTACGCTGAGCGAAGCCAATGACAGCATGATTTCCGCTCGGGAGGTGGAGCAGATTATAGCTGAGCAGGATACCATTATCACCCAACAGCGTGTGCAACGTCGTGTTACTGCCCGTCGTGATACCGTTGTGACACAACCTAAGAAGAAGGGTTTCTTCCGCCGTCTGGGGGAAGTTTTCGTTCCACCACGCAAAGATTCTGCTATTCAGGTACAAACTACCCTTGAAGTTGCTACGGATACTGTGCTTGATGCTTATAATCCTGTTGATTCACTGCACGCGAAATTGCGTACCGTTGCCCGGCAAAAGAAAGCAACCAATAGTGTGATACAGCGCCGTAAGCGAACTTTGCAACGCCTTGATCATGCGCTGAGTGCCCGTATTGATAGTCTTTTGAAGGGATATGAACAGGAAACTCTGCTGCGTGCCCGTGAAGAGGCCGAGTATCAGAAAGCGGTACGACATCGTTCTGCTACGATTATTTCAGGCATTGCTGCGGGGGCTGTTGCGTTGTCCGTTATCTTTCTTGTTATGATCTGGCGGGATGTTACTCGTAGTAACCGTTATCGGCGTCAGTTGGAAGAAGCTAACCGCTTTGCCGAAGAGTTGCTTGCCTCTCGCGAAAAGCTGATGCTTGCCATTACCCACGATTTCAAAGCTCCCTTAGGTTCTATCATGGGGTATGCCGATTTGCTTTCCCGGCTCACTGTTGATGGGCGGCAACGCTTCTATCTCGACAACATGAAAACCTCCTCGGAGCATCTGCTGAAACTGGTTACCGATTTGCTCGATTTTCATCGCCTCGACTTGCATAAAGCTGAGATAAACCGTGTTACTTTCCATCCTGCACGCCTGCTGGAAGAAATATACGTCAGCTTTGAACCGCTGACTTCTGCCAAAGGATTATCTTTGAAATGTGAGATAGACCCCGAACTGAAAGGAACTTTCATCAGTGACCCTTTACGCTTGCGTCAGATTGTCAATAACTTGCTTTCGAATGCAGTGAAGTTCACTTCGGAAGGTGGCATTACACTGACTGCCAGTTTTGTGCCGAAGGGTGATTCGGTTTTCTCCGGAAATCACTTGAAGCTTTCTGTTATCGATACGGGAAAGGGAATGGAACCCGGTGACCGTGAACGTATCTTCCAGGAATTTACCCGTTTGCCGGGAGCACAGGGAGAGGAGGGATTCGGCTTGGGATTATCTATTGTCCGTATGCTGGTGCAACTACTTGAAGGACGTATCGAAGTGGATAGTGTACTTGGAAAGGGGAGTACGTTTACGTTGCGGGTACCTTTGTATCCGGTGGCTTTGAATGATACTTCCGAGGTGAATGAACAGAATAATGCGAATTCATCCTCTTTACCTGCTCAAACTCCTGCTTTGCATATCCTCTTGATTGATGACGACCGTATCCAACTCACTCTCACTTCTGCTATGCTTGCACAGAGTGGCATCACTTCTGTTTCTTGTCTGCAATTGGATGAATTACTGGAAGCTCTCCGTACCGATACTTTCGATGTATTGCTTACCGATGTGCAAATGCCCGCCATGAATGGTTTCGACTTACTGAACCTGTTACGTGCTTCGAATATTCCGCAAGCTAAGACTATACCCGTGATTGCTGTGACTGCCCGTAGTGATATGCAACGTGAAGAGTTTCTGAAACATGGTTTTGCCGGAAGCTTGCACAAACCATTTATGGTGAATGAACTGTTTGCAGAATTGGATATTGAAAAGAGAGAAACAGGTCTTGTTACTCCACAGAATCATGTAGAAATGGATGCTGTACAGACGGATAGGATTGCAACTGAAGCAGTTCCTGTTTCTGCATTAAATTTCTCTGCTCTCACTGCTTTCTCAGGTGATGATCCTGATGCGGCAAAATCTATTCTGGAAAGTTTTGTCACAGAAACACGTCTGAATGCTGATCGCTTGCGACAGGCATTAGATGCTGAAGATACAGATGGCATAGCTGCCATGGGGCATAAGATGCTTCCTCTGTTTACTTTACTGGGAGCCGATGAACTTGTTGCTTTATTGAAAGAGCTTGAAGACTCACGCGGGCAAGTATTCAGTGAAAAGATAAAAGAGAAATCCTTCTCAGTACTCGCTCTGATTGAAGATGTCGTGGCACAGGTAGAGGAATAAATAGCCTTTTTCTCTTCTGCATCAACCAAATGTCGTTAGAATTTGTTTACTTTGTAACGATTTAAACACTGACTATCGATTGACGTCCTAATGAAAAGAAAATGGTTGAAATGGGTAATGTGGATACTACTTACCCCTATCATATTATTTGTAGTACTGATGGTATTGCTTTATATCCCTCCTGTACAGAGCCTGATACGGAAGCAAGCCACTGCCATTGCATCCGAAGCAACGGGTATGGATATATCTGTTGACCGCATCGACCTCCGCTTTCCGCTGAACTTGCTGGTACGCGGTGTGCAGGTCATTCAGCCTATACAGGCAGATAAACAAATGCCTTCTGCTCTCGGTGACTCCCTTGCCGTGAAACAGGTTTCCGATACTCTACTGACACTGGAAAGCCTGAACGTGCGCGTGCAGGCATGGCCGCTGATACGCGGACAAGTAGAAGTGGACGAGGTTACTGTGAACGGAGTTTTCCTGAACTCTGCCGATTTGATAGAGGGTATCCGCATACGTGGTGTGCTGGGGCGTTTCTTTCTTGAAAGCCATGGTGTAGACCTGAAGAAAGAAGATGCTGTCATCAACCGTGTGGAGCTGAGTGATACTCATATGCTTGTTGTGATGAACGACACTACCACTACCGAACCGGATACCACGACTACCGCCCTTAACTGGAAAGTGGCTTTACACAAGTTAGCATTGAAGAACGTTTCTGTTGATTTGCAAATGCCGCTGGATTCCATGCGTCTTGCTGCCCGTCTGGGTGATGCAGAGGTGGATGATGCGGTTGCTGACCTGGGCGGACAGATGTACGGTCTGAAGAAATTTGAATTGAGCAGTACTACAGTAAACTATGATACGGGTAGCCAATTGCTCAGTGCTATTAATAACTTGATAGATACCGATAGTCTTGCGGCTACCGATAGCACCGGTGTGAAACCTGCCTCGGGCTTCGATGCTTCGCACATCGCTTTGCGGGATATTCGCATTGGGGTGGACTCCGTGCTTTATCATGGACGGAATATCAATGCTGTTATCCGGGAATTCTCCATGAACGAACGTTCCGGGCTGAGCATCACTTCACTGACGGGACGGGTATTTGCTGATTCCACTGTTATTCAGGTGCCTTCTTTAAAATTGCTTACCCCACACAGTGAAATGGATTTCATCGCCCAGACTTATTGGGAATTGGTAGAAATTCCCACTTCCGGACGACTCTCTGCCCGTTTCAATGCCCGCATCGGCAAGCAGGATGTAATGCTCTTTGCAGGTGATTTGCCTGACACATTTAAGGAGGCGTATCCTTTCCGTCCCCTTACTATCCGTGCCGGTACGGAAGGTAACTTCAAGCAGATGCAGATTTCCCGCTTCAATATCGACCTGCCGGGTGCTTTCACCTTGAATGGTGGTGGTGAGATTTGGAACCTCACCGACAGTTTGACGCGCAATGGAAGCATTGACTTTGATATCCGGACACAGAACCTGAATTTCCTTACCGGATTGACTGGTGTCACCCCCGATGGCTCTATAGTTGTGCCGGACAGTATGCACCTTGCTGCGCGACTTGGTTTGGATGGCCCCAATTATGATGCCAGCCTGAAATTGAAAGAGCGTGAAGGGCTGTTGAATCTGCTGGCTCGTTACAATACCTCTACCGAAGCCTATCAGGCAGACCTTCATGTAGATGCCCTGCAAGTGCACCATTTCCTGCCTAAAGATTCTATCTATACCCTTTCGGCCAAGGTTGCCGCCAAAGGAAAAGGATTTGATCCTGCCAACCATCGCACTGTGGCTGCTGTGCAAGCTTCTCTCGGTGAATTACAATACGGACACTGGAATATTTCCGGCATTGACCTGACAGCCGGATTGAAATCCGCTCTTGCCACTGTACACATGACGAGCGACAATGCCCTGCTGAAGATGCAGGCGGATGCAGATATGCGTCTTGACCGTAAATACCTGGATGGTAAGATGGCTATGAATGTGGAGAATGTCGGTCTACATGAGTTAGGTATTTCTCCTAAACCATTGAAGCATCCTTTCGCTTTCACTCTCGGTGCCGAGGCACGCCATGACTCTATCAAGATGAACATGGATGCAGGCGACCTCGACTTTCAGTTCCGTGCCCGCACTACCTTGCAGAAACTGATGGATCAGGGCACTGCCTTTGCCACACTTCTTACCCGGCAGATAGAATTGAAGCAACTCGATCATGCAGAATTACGGAAAGCACTGCCCTCAGCCGGTATGCAACTGAAAGCCGGTAAGCAGAACCCTGTCAGTTATTTCCTGGCAACCAAGGATATTTCTTTTGATGACTTTATATTGCGTTTCGGCACTACGCCCCGACGTGGTATCAACGGACGCACTGCTATACATGGTCTGCGCATGGACTCCTTGCAACTGGATACCATTTTCTTTGCCATCAGCCAGGACACTGCACGCATGAAGTTGCAGGGTGGTGTCATAAATGGTCCGAAGAACCCGCAGTTTGTCTTCCGCAGTACACTGACGGGTGAAATCCGTAATGAAGATGCCGAACTGACCCTGAATTATGTGGATGCGAAGGGAGATACCGGACTTGATCTGGGTATCAATGCCCGTCCTTTGATAGAGGGGCGGGGTAGGGGGAATGGTATTGCCTTCCGCCTGACACCTGCTGAGCCTATCATTGCTTACCAGAAGTTTCACTTTGTAGATAACAGCGATTGGATTTATCTGCACAAGAATATGCGCGTCTACGCTAATGTCGATATGGACAGTGAGGACGGTCTCTGCTTCCGTATGCAGTCCGACCGGTCTGACACCGTTTCCTTACAGAATATCAATCTGGAATTAATTCGTTTCCGCTTGGATAAACTAAGCGGCATTCTGCCTTATATGCCCCGTATCACGGGACTTTTCTCTGCGGAAGCAAACTATATACAGACGGCAACTTCACTGCAAGTCTCCGCTGAGGCCGATGTGGAAAAGCTGACTTACGAACGCCAGCTGGTAGGTAATATCGGACTAGGTGCTACATGGCTTCCGGGTGATAAAGGCACGCACTATCTGAACGCCTATTTCCGGTCGGGAGATCAGGAGGTGCTGACTGCCGATGCCGTATTAACTCAGAAGAACGGACGTGATTCGCTTGAAGTCAACACCACTTTCGAGCATTTCCCGCTTTCCCTTGCCAATGCCTTTATGCCCGATCAGGTCGTTACTTTCACAGGTGACATTGACGGTGGACTTTATATCAATGGAGATATGGAGAAACCAAAGATGAGCGGCGATCTTTCATTAGACAGTGTCTCTGTCTACGCCCGTCAGGCAGGTGCTCGCTACTGGTTCGACAATCGTCCGTTGAAGATAGAGAATAACCAGCTTATATTTAATAAGTTTGCTATATATACCACCAGTCGTAACCCCTTCACGATAGACGGAAACGTGGACTTCCGGAATATGGACCGACCGACAGCAAACCTGACCTTGCGTGCACAGAATTATACTCTGCTCGATGCACCCCGCACACGCGAGAGTATGCTTTACGGTAAAATCTTCGTGGACCTGAACGCTACCGTACGAGGTCCGCTGGATGGACTGACCATGCGCGGAAACATGAATCTGCTGGGTAATACGGATGTAACCTATGTGCTGACCGATTCGCCCTTGACAGTAGAAGACCGTTTGGGTGAACTCGTTACATTCACTTCCTTTACGGATACTACTTCGGTACAGGCAACGGAAGTTCCCACTATGTCGCTTGGCGGTATGGACATGTTGATGTCTGTGCATATTGATGATGCCGTACGCTTACGTGCCGATCTCAGCCCTGACCGCAGCAGCCGTGTGGAATTGGAAGGTGGAGGTGACCTGAATCTGCAATATACTCCGCAAGGCGATCTCACATTGTCCGGTCGCTATACGCTGATCGGTGGTATGATGAAATATGCCCTGCCCGTTATTCCTCTGAAAGAGTTCCAGTTTGTCAACGGAAGCTATGTGGACTGGACGGGTAATCCGATGAACCCTTCGCTCAACCTGACTGCTACGGAGCGTGTCCGCGCTTCCGTATCCGATGGTGATGACGGTGGTTCGCGTATGGTGAACTTCGACGTTTCCATCAGCATCAAGAACCGTTTGGAGAACCCTGATTTGAGTTTTAATCTGAGTGCCCCTGAAGATGCCACTGTGCAGGGTGAGCTGGCAGGAATGAGCGCCGATGAACGAAGCAAGCAGGCCATCACCATGCTTGCCACCGGTATGTATCTTTATAACAGCGGAAAAGGTGGTGGTTTAACCATGGGTTCCGCACTGAACAGTGTGCTGCAAAGCCAGATTAATTCACTGACCGGGAACCTGAAGAATGCTTCCCTCAGTGTGGGTATTGAAGACCGTACTGCCGCCGAAACGGGCGATAAACAGACGGACTACAGTTTCCGTTATTCGCAGCGTTTCTTCAATGATCGTGTACAGATCATTATCGGTGGAAAAGTGTCCAGTGGCGCCAATGCAACGAATGACGTAGAATCGTTCATCGATAATATTTCTTTGGAATATCGTCTGGATAATAGTGGTACACGCTATGTCCGCGTATTCCACAACAAGAACTATGAAAGTGTGCTCGACGGTGAGATAACCGAGACAGGTGTCGGCCTTGTGCTTCGCCGGAAAATGGACCGCCTGAGTGAGCTGTTCATATTCAAGAGAAAGAAGAAAGTAGAACCTGTAAGCGAATAGTGTAAAAGAAATAGCAATAGTATGATGCCTCTTGAATCATTCTCAGTTCTCCTCCTCCCGGGAGGAGGAGTACCCGAAGGGGGAGGTGGTAGGCACATACATAAATTCTTAATACATAGAAGAATAAAATGAAGAAACTTGTATATATACTCCTTGCAACCCTGCTTCTGGCAGCCTGCTCCACTACTAAGCACCTGCCTGAAGGCGAAGTGCTCTACACCGGTCAGAAGCCGATGATTGTAGAGAACCGCTCCGATACCAAGGTAGGCGAGACCGCTATGGAAGAAGTGGAAGCCGCCCTTGCCAAAGCCCCCAATAACTCTCTGCTCGGTAGTTCCGAATGCCGCATTCCTTTCCCTTTCGGACTGTGGGTGTACAATGGTTTTGGAAAGTACAAGAAAGGTTTCGGAAAGTGGATATTCAACCGCTTTGCCGCTACTCCCGTGCTCATATCCTCCGTTAATCCGGACATCCGACAGAAAGTAGCGACAAATATCCTGCACGATTATGGGTACTTTAATGGTACAGTAAGCTATCAAACTTTCGTTAATCCCAAGGACAGTCTGAAAGCCAAGTTGCAATACACGGTCGATATGCGCAACCCGTACTTTATTGATACCGTTTATTATAGGGGATTCAACAGTACCACCATGCAGATTATCAACCTCGGTCGCCGTCGCTCCCTGATCAGCCCGGGTGAACAGTTCAATGTTACCGATCTTGATGGTGAGCGTACCCGCATCAGCGGCCTGCTGCGTAATATGGGGTATTACTATTTTCGCCCTGACTATCTGACTTACCAGGCTGATACAACCCTCGTTCCCGGTGGGCACGTCAGCCTGCGCATGATCCCCGTTCCCGGTATGCCGAAGGATGCCGAACGTCCTTTCTTCGTAGGTAAAACCAATTTCTACCTCCAAGGGCCACAAGGACAAATGCCCAATGACAGTCTCTACTACAAGACTTTTTGGATACACTATTACGATAAACTGAAGATACGTCCCAATATGCTTCACCGTTGGCTGAACTACCAAGGTTATCAACGGAAACGGCAGGAACTGGACAAGGGAGGTATGCGCCGTCGTCCGGAAAAGTTGTATAGCCAGTATCGGCAAACACGTATCCAGGAGCGTCTGGCAAGTGTAGGTATTTTCCGTTATCTGGAGATGCAGTACACGCCCCGCGATACGGCGCTCGTTTCCGATACGTTGGACGTGAATATCCGTGCTATGCTGGATAAACCGTATGATGCCGAACTGGACTTCAATGTTACGATGAAAAGTAATAACCAGACCGGCCCCGGTGCCGCCTTCACCGTAACGAAGAACAACGTCTTTGGCGGTGGTGAAACCTGGAATGTGAAAGTAAACGGCTCTTATGAATGGCAGACGGGTAAGAACAGCAGTTCGCTGATGAATAGTTACGAGTTGGGCTTATCTTCTGCACTTACCTTTCCGCGTATCGTCTTTCCCCGGATGGGTACCAAGGAATATGACTTCCCGGCTTCCACTACCTTCCGTGTCTATATAGACCAGATGAACCGTGCCAAGTACTATAAACTGCTTGCGTTCGGTGGAAACGTTACGTATGACTTTCAGCCTGTGCCTACCCGGAAACACAGTATCACGCCCTTCCAATTGACATTTAACGTGTTGCGTAATCCGACTGCGGCTTTTGAGGAAATACAAGCTCAGAATCCGGCCCTTTACATCAGCCTCCGTAATCAGTTTATTCCTAAAATGGAATATACATACACTTATGATAATGCTTCTCTCCGCACAGTCCGTAACCCCATTTGGTGGCAGACTACATTCGGCTCTGCCGGTAACCTGACCTCTTTGGTTTACAAGGCATTCGGACAGTCGTTCAGCAAAGAAGATAAGAAACTGCTGGGAGTTCCTTTCGCACAATTCCTGAAGCTGAATTCGGAGTTCCGTTATCATTACAGGATAGATAAGAACCAGATGATTGCTTCCCGTATTGCAGGAGGATTTATCTGGTCCTATGGAAATGCGACGACTGCACCATATACCGAACAGTTCTACATAGGTGGTGCCAACAGTATCCGTGCCTATTCTGCACGCAGTATCGGCCCCGGTGGCTATCCACCCGATAAAGAGAAAAAGTATTCCTATATCAACCATGTGGGTGATATCCGTATGGAAGCAAACGTGGAATATCGTTTCCGTATTCTCGGCGATCTGCACGGAGCTGTCTTCCTCGATGCAGGTAATGTCTGGTTGATGCGTAAGGATGAAAACCGTCCCAATGGGCAACTGACGTTGAAGAATTTCCCGAAACAAGTTGCTTTGGGCACAGGTGCCGGTCTGCGCTACGACCTGGATTTCCTTGTATTCCGTTTCGACTGGGGTGTGGCACTGCATGATCCGTATGATACAGGAAAAAAGGGATATTATAATATTCCGAAGTTTAAAGATGGTATGGCATGGCATTTTGCTATCGGCTATCCGTTCTAACGGTGAGTTTTGTACGATAGAGCTAAAATATGAATCAATTGTCTACCTCTCTTGACTTTATTTTTTGTAATTTTGCCCCCGTAATCAAAACAAGGATACACTAACCTTTTTAAATAATAACTAAGTATGAAACCAACTTTATTCTTATTGGCAGCCGGAATGGGCAGCCGTTACGGTGGTTTGAAGCAATTGGACGGACTGGGTCCGAATGGCGAAACTATTATGGACTATTCAATTTATGACGCCATTAACGCCGGATTTGGTAAGCTCGTTTTCGTAATCCGTAAGGATTTTGAGAAAGACTTCCGTGATAAAATTATTTCAAAATATGAAGGTCATATCCCGTGTGAACTGGTGTTCCAGTCTATCGACGATCTGCCCGAAGGCTTCACTTGTCCCGAAGGTCGTACGAAACCCTGGGGAACCAACCATGCCGTAATGATGGGTGCTGATGTAATTCAGGAACCGTTTGCTGTTATCAATTGCGACGACTTCTATGGTCGTGACTCTTTCCAGATAATGGGTAAATTCCTCTCTGCACTGCCCGAAGGTTCAAAGAATGTATATTCAATGGTAGGTTTCCGCATTGGCAATACACTGAGCGATAGCGGTACTGTATCTCGCGGTCTTTGCGGTACGGATGCCAACAACCTGCTGACTTCTGTTGTAGAACGCACTAAGATCCAGCGTATGGATGGCGAAGTGAAATACATTGACGATAATGGCGAATGGGCAGCTACCCCCGAAACTACTCCGGTAAGTATGAACTTCTGGGGCTTTACTCCTGATTACTTTGCATACAGCTTCGATTTCTTCAAGAGCTTCCTGAGCGATCCGAAGAATATGGAGAACCTGAAAAGTGAATTCTTCATCCCGTTGATGGTAGATAAATTGATTCAGGACGGTATTGCTACATGCGAAGTCCTCGATACTACAAGCAAATGGTTTGGCGTGACTTATCCTGAAGATCGCCAAAGCGTTGTAGATAAAATCCAGGCTTTAGTGGATGCAGGTGAATACCCTGCCAAGCTGTTCTAAGTCCGGGAACTTTGCGAAAGCAAATTTAGAATTAGAAATAGAAGGGAGTTATCGTAAGATGATTCCCTTTTTTAATTTCACGGCAATGTATCTTTTAAAGTTGTATCGTAGCTTCGCAAGCCTCGGCTACTGCCGGATGATGTGTGATGAAGATGAATGTCTTGCCTGTGCAGTCTCTGCGCAGGTTTTTAATTAATTGTCGTTCCGTTTCGGGATCAAGGGCAGAGGTGGCTTCATCCAGCAGCAGGATGTGTCCGGGACGGAGGAGGGTGCGGGCGATGGCGATACGCTGGGCTTGTCCTTCGCTGAGGCCGCCACCTTGTTCATTGAGATTGGCATCTATTCCATCTGGTAGAGAGAGGACGAAGTCGGCACAGGCGGTGCGGAGAGCCTGGAGCATTTCGGCTTCAGTGGCATGAGGATTACCCATTAGCAGGTTGTCACGAATGGTACCGCTGAAGAGAGTGTTTCCCTGGGGAACATAGACGAAGTTGGAACGGGTTTGAGGGGAAACTTCAAGAGTTGAGAGTGAAGATTGTGTTATGTTTGCAGGTGAAAGGGTAATACTTCCTTCTTGCGGGTCAGCGAGTGCGAGAAGCAACCGGATCAGGGTGGTTTTTCCGGCGCCAGTTTCACCTAATACGGCAGTACAGCTTCCGGCAGGGAAGTTGCAGGAGAAGTGATTTAGTATAGGGCGGTCACCTGTTGAATAACTGAATGTGACATCTTTCAATTGTAAATCCGGGGTTTGGAGGAATAGTTGTGATGCTCCGCTTGCTTCAGCGGGAAGTTCTTCCAGTTCTATCAATCGCTCTACAGCGGTGAGGGCATTGATAAAGGAAGGTAGCAGGCGTGAAAGATCGAGTGCAGGCCGTTGTACTTTTCCTACCAGTTGCAGGAAGGCAGTCATTGTTCCGAAGGTGATACTGCCTGTGCTGAGGCGCACAGCACCCCAAAGAAATGCTGTAAGATAGCCGCCGGAGAACGCAAATGCCACCAGCATACGTGCAGAGAGTGAAAAGCGGGTACGACCGAATATCTGACTACGGAGTACATCTTGCAGGTCATCCAACTTTCCGATATGCCGGTCGCCTTGTTCCAGGGTTTTGATGACGGTGCGGTGTTGCAGGCTTTCTTGTATAACGGATTGGATGCGGCTGTCGCTCTGCCGGATTTCACGGGTGTAGCGACGCATTCGTTTCATATAGAAGCGGCTACCTAATAGGAAGATAGGTAGAATACCTACCACTACCCAGGGCAGGGACGGATCGAGAAAGCAGAAGAATACAAATGCGGCTATCAACTGAGCGATGGTAACTATGAAAGCAGGGATTGTGCTGGTCAGTAACTCCACGATGGAAGCAGTATCCTGTTCCACTCGGTTTACGATGTCGCCGGTGTGAAAGCGTTCCAATTCGTTCCAACGGCTTTGTAATAGACGGGAGAAGAGGCGATGGCGCAGTGCATTTCCTGTTTCCACTTGCATACGGGTACTGAGCCAGGTATCGACGGTTCCACACAGAAGTTGAGCGATTAACAAAGCAATGGTAAGGATGGCGGCATTGGTCAGGCTTCCGATGGCGGCGCCTGTGGCAATGTCGATGACGACCTTGGAGGCATAAATAAAGACAAGAGAGACCGCTACCCCAATGATGCCTGTGAGGCAGGAGAGGAGAATACGTCCCCGTTGTCCACGAGATACTTCCCAGATGTACTTTATTTGCTTTGTCTTCATAATGAATCAGCTTGTAACTCATTTACTTTATGATTCCGGCTTCCAGCCAATTCTTTATCAGTTGTTCTGCATCCCGCTTTGCGGTTTCAGAGTCTACTTCATAATTTTCCATAAGGAAGTCGGTAAGGGTGTCGGCATTGAAATCCATTCCTTCCACATGTTTCCAAAGATGGGCTGCTGTAGAGTTCAGACTAATGATGTTATTGAAATCCACATTTTGAGTGCCGTTGTACATGATGATGTATTCGTCACCAATCTGATGTAAAGTAAATCCGTCCTTGATTTTCATAGTTCGTACTTATTGGGTTGTTACTCTTCTGATTCTTCTGAATATCGCCAGTAACCATCGCCTTACAGGGGTTAGTTTCAGCCACCAGAAAGAATAGCGCTGCCAGATACGGCCATTGCACGGATATTCTTTTTCTTTACGGATGGCGGCAATCATTATTCCCATGACATCGTCTACGCTCGTTTGTTCGGTTATCCGTATATTACCGTCGCCTTGCAGTGTTAGCTCTTTGCCGTTGCGGCGGGTGATGCGGTGGAAAACGATACGTCCGTTCGTATCTCTGGCGAGTACGACCGTATTCAGTTGCAGATCGTTATCGGTAAAAGGGCCTAAAACAATGCGGTCGCGACGATCCACAAGAAATGGGTTCATACTATTTCCTCTGACTGTCAGGGTTACGGTATGTCCTTCGCTGATGAGGCGTGCTACTTCGGGCAACAGTACCTCGTTGGGGATGATTCTTTTTCGTCCGTTATCTATCATAATAATGAATTAGTTACAAGCTACAAGCTACGAGTAACGAGTGCCTTTCGGTTTATAGTGCAGCCACTTGCAGCTCGTAGCTTCAAAACAAACTTCCGCCGCCTCCTTGTCTGGTAAGCATTTCAGAAAATACACCGGAGTATGGGCCGCAAGATATTTCACTGTCTCGATGACACCATTATTCAATTCTCTCACTTCCTTCAGATTAGAGCACGACGGCAATAGCGATGCGAATGCCCGTGCCGGACTCTCCCGCTGAATCTCATTCATCGGCGCCTGTTCCAATCGTACAAATGCCCCTACAGGAACAGAATCATTCTTGTAGCAAGGTGTCTTTCCGCTCCAGGGTGAACCGTAAACTGTGGCTTCCCCTGTTTTCCGGTTGAAGTGTACGATGGGATTATCGTCGTTCAGCAGTTCACAGCCGGGGATATGTTTTAGCCACAACCCGCTGTGCGTACTCTTTCCCGTTCCGCTTTTGCCTTGGAATAGATATCCCTTTCCATCTTTCTTTATGACGGAAGCGTGCATTAATACAGTATCGGAACAAGCCATGTTGAAAGCATAAATCATCATCAGAATATTGTTGAGAACAAATGCATCCGCTTCTGTTTCGTGCAGGAACAGGACACCTTTGGTAAATCCGTAGAAGAAATAGGCTGTGTACTCTTTCGGATCGTTGGGAGCGAGGATGGTAATGAGATAAGAGTCTGTATCCGGAATCACACTGATCCTGCACGTGGCACCTTCCCATTCAAACTCGACGAGTGAGCGATATTTAGCATGGTCTTCTTCGCGGCTTTCACTCTCCGGCTGGACGGCAAGTGAGAATGCTATTTTGAGTTCTTTCTTTTTGTATGTATCTAAAGATAACAGGAAAGGTTTCAGGGAGGGAATCAGTTCTTCCGTTTTCCAGTGTGGAATGGTGGAGGAAGTACCGAATAGACAAGGCCCTACTTGATATACCTGTGTGTTACGCTCTCCTTTCATAATCTATAATATTTGATGTGTCGGTGTAAAGGTAGAGGAATTCTTCTGATTGGACAACTGAATTTTATACAATATTACAGGTATCGGTTCATTTCTCCAGTCTTTTTCGTTTCGGTATGTTCCGGAGATGCTATATCTTTGTAGGCAATGAAATCATTAATCTTGAATAAACCATGAAAACTGTACTTATCTGGTTGGCTTTATGCTTCGGCACCCTGATGACCACTTGTGCCAATGGAACGGCTTACCTTTTTTCTTATTTCATCAATGACAGCAGAGACGGACTGCATCTGGCTTATAGTTACGATGGCCTGAACTGGACCGCCCTGAACGGTGGCAAGTCATACCTGCTCCCTGTCGTGGGGAAAGATAAACTGATGCGTGATCCGAGTATCTGCCAGGCACCCGACGGCACCTTTCACATGGTCTGGACTTCCAGTTGGACCGACCGGATTATCGGTTATGCCTCTTCCCGCGATCTGATTCATTGGAGCGAGCAGCGAGCCATCCCCGTCATGATGCACGAACCGACTGCCCACAATTGCTGGGCGCCCGAACTTTTCTACAATGAACCGTCGCAGACATATTATATATTCTGGGCAACTACCATTCCCGGCCGTCATAAAGAAGTAGTAACCAGTGAGAGTGAGAAAGGGTTGAATCATCGCATGTACTACGTAACTACGAAAGATTTCCAGACCTTCTCGAAGACCAAAATGTTTTTCAATCCCGATTTCAGTGTCATTGATGCTGCCATCGTGAAAGACCCGAAGAATGAGGACCTGATTATGGTGGTGAAGAATGAAAACTCCAATCCGCCGGAGAAAAATCTCCGCATTACCCGTACCAGAAATTTGTCGAAAGGATTCCCCATTAAAGTTTCTCCTTCTATCACCGGAAACTATTGGGCAGAAGGACCTGCCCCCTTGTTTGTGGGTGATACACTCTATGTTTATTTCGATAAATACCGTGACCACCGTTACGGTGCAGTCCGTTCACTGGATCATGGCGAGACTTGGGAAGATGTGTCCGATCTGGTTTCATTCCCCCGTGGCATCCGTCATGGGACGGCTTTTGCTGTGGATGCTTCCGTTGTGGAAACTTTGATAGCAAATCGTAATTATAATCCTCTGATTCCCGATAATCTGGCTGACCCTTCACTTTCTAAGTTTGGCGATACCTACTACCTCTATGCTACTACTGACCTGGACTATGGTCTCGGTCGTGCCGGAACGCCGGTAGTGTGGAAGTCGAAAGATTTTGTGAACTGGAGCTTCGAAGGCTCGCACATCCAGGGCTTCGACTGGGCGAAAGGCTATGATTGGGTGAATGACAAAGGAGAGAAGAAAACTGGTTATTTCCGTTATTGGGCTCCCGGAAAGGTGATTGAGCAGAACGGTACTTACTACCTCTACGTCACCTTTGTGAAACCGGATGAAAAGATGGGTACGTATGTCATGATAGCTGATCGTCCGGACGGTCCTTTTCGTTTTGCTGAAGGTAACGGGCTTTTTGCTCCGGGAGTGGAAGGTGTGGATAGTCCGTTTATCGTAAATGACATTGACGGGGAACCTTTTATAGATGACGATGGCAACGGTTATCTCTTCTGGCGCCGTCGGTTGGCTGCCCGTCTTTCTGCGGACAGGCTTCATATAGAAGGTGAGCCGCTGACTATGCAGACTGCCCGTCAGGGATATTCCGAGGGTCCGTTGATGTTTAAGCGGAAAGGTATCTATTATTATGTATATACGTTGAGTGGAAATCAGAACTATGTCAATGCTTATATGATGAGCCGTGAATCTCCGCTTAGTGGCTTCGTCAAGCCGGAAGGTAATGATATCTTCCTTTTCTCCGCTCCCGAAAACCAGGTTTGGGGACCCGGTCACGGGAATATCTTCTATGACGAAAAGACGGATGAATACATCTTTCTCTATTTGGAATATGGCGATGGTGGAACTACCCGCCAGGTATATGCCAACCGGATGGAATTTAATGAAGATGGAACCATCAAGACCTTAGTGCCCGATATGCGTGGCGTAGGCTATCTGTCCGCGCCTCAGGAGACACGCCGGAACTTGGCGTTGCAGGCTGACTTCCGGGCTTCCAGTGAGAAAGCTCCCCGTACGGCGGTGGTAGACATCGAGACACAACCGAATGATCCTCTGCCGGAGAAAGCCTCGGTGAAGAAATATACCCGTACACATACTTATCAGGCTGCCCATGTAGGCGATGAATCGAACGGAACCCGCTGGATGGCTGCCGTCACGGATAGCAGTCCGTACATTACGGTGGATTTGAAAGAGATGCGCAACGTTGGCGAATGCCAGTTCTATTTCACCAAGCCCACAGAAGGGCATACATGGAGACTGGAAAAGTCTGTCGATGGCAAGCATTGGCAGGTGTGTGCCGAAGAAAAGAAACTTCAGGCACGGTCTCCCCATGTGGCTAAGGGTATTGGCGAGGCACGTTATCTCCGCTTACATATTCTGCGGGGAGATGCGGGGATGTGGGAATGGAAAATATATGAGTAAGGCAATGGTGATGCCTCTCTATCAATATTTATAGTCAGCATAATACGCCCTTCCGAAGTATTGGAAAAGACATTGGCGTGATACCTGTATTTGGTATCGCGGGTGTAGTTCATAAATGTGCTGGTGAGGTACAGTTGCTTCCGCAATTTCAGGTCCAGCCGGAGGCCGACTGCATGGAGAATGGCCCTCGAACGGTCGCCCTGTGCATTGAGTGTCTTCGGTTCCACTTCGTAGGTCACTTCCCCCAGGGCCATACCGCCAATGGGGGTGGCAATGATGTCGTAGGTAGAGGGGTACTCGTTTTCCATAAACATCTCCTACATGAAGCTGCCGCCGAAGGCAAAGAACCCGGACTGCCAGAAATTGTATCCGTTGGATCGGGCTGAGTTGAAGTACAGGCTACCGTGGTAGGGGTGCATGAACATATTGGTACCCATGGCGTCATTGTCCCACACGAAACCATGCTTGAGGTTGTCCTTGATGGTACGCCCATTGATGTAGGCAAAGTCAGCCTTACGGATATAGCGGTCGAAAGCCCAGACTCCCATATTGATGCCGAAGACATGGTGCCCGCCTGAAGCCCCCTTTTGTGGGAGTAATAGTCTATATCGAGCGAGTCGGCAGGTTTTGGAGTGGCTAACCGGTGGCGAATGGCGAGTTGCGGATAAGCCACATCAATGGCTATCAGGAAAGCGAACAGAGTCAGCAGTAACTTTTTCATGATGCAAACATAGGGATTATTATCAAATGCACGTAGTTGTATTTTTCGTAAGAAGTCTCTATAACTTCTTATTTAACTCGTTTGCAGCATAAAAGGTTTGCGATAGGGACACTTTTCTGTATACTTGTTTCTCCGGACAGGACAGAGAGGAATTGAAAAATAATGGCTTGTGGTGCATGAGTTTGGGGGAGTTTCTTTATCTTTGTCGCAGCTGCTGCGGTGAAAATGTTAGCAACTCTAAATTCTTACTAAGAATATGCTGAAGGAGAACCGCGTTATTGTTGCTGAAGGCGGTCCTACTCTTCCGACACGGATGTATGAAGTAGAACTCTTTAAAACCATAGAAAGTTATGTCAAACGATGAGTGGAAGGAATTAAGCGAGAAATTGCACTATGGGTTGGCACTGGCCTAGCAACGCATGCTTGAGAAAAAAGCACAGCGGAACGAAACTGTGATAGTGGGTACACCTGATGGTGAAATAAAAGCCATTCCTGCCCGACGTCTGCTTCGTAAGGCAAAGCAGCGAAAGATGAAATAAATATCTTCGCTTGCTGGGAATGTGGAGATATACGTTCTTTTTCTGTATCCCCGCTATCTCACCGAATTCCGAAACATCTGCGGCGTCACCCCCGTATGTTTCTTAAAAAACTTATTGAAGAAAGCTGCATTATTGAACCCCAGACCCAGTGCAATATCCTTCACCGGTGTATTCTCCGTGCGCAGTTGTGTCTTGGCATCCATGATGAGTGTCTGATTGATAATTTCCATTGCCGTATGCCCCGACTCTTTCTTGACAAGCCGGCAAAGGGCTGATGGCTGCATATTCATCTGCCTAGCATAATGCGCCACCTGATGCTCCCGGGCATAGTCTGCATGTACCAGTCTGACAAAAATCCGGTACTGCTGGAAATGCCTGCTACCCGGCGTTTCTATCAGCTTCGCCTGTTCCGGACAAAGCTCGGACACCCCCTGTAACATCAGGCTCAGGAACGACTGGGACATAGCTTCACTCAAATTCTCCCCTATCTCTTTATAAAGGTGCGATAGAAACGTAAACATTTCCGCATATAGCATGGAAGCCACCTCCGACAGCGGGAAAACATAGTGCTTGCCGATGATGTGGAACTTATCCATCATATTCTTACCCATCCCCGCGTTCTGGATCAGTTGTTGTGAAAACATGACAGCATGGATCTCCACATCATCCGACGCTGCCAGCAACTGTACGAAACTCTCTGGCGGAAGCGCTATCAACTCATTCGCCCGAATCCGGTATTCGGTATGATTGATGATTGTTTTCAGGGAACCTTTGCTGCAGAGGACAAAAATACCTCCCTCTGTCTTATAGGATTTCTCCAATAAAGGTTCCAACTTATGAACTGTGATACACTTGTAAGCAGTGAAGCCTGCATGTATATTGAATTTACTTATGCTCATCTCTTTCCTTTTAGGTATGCAAAATTGAAAGATATCGGTATATAATCAACAGGAATAACCGTTAAATCCGACTCTTTATCTCTTTCTGTCCCGTTAAAAGATGTAAAGGTGTGAACGATGGAATATATCTGTGCCAAAATGGAATATTGATTTCTTCCGGTTTGTTTGCCAACTACCTGTTTATGCCCGACCTTTGTCACCCTACACGATAAACATAATCCTATGAACCCCGATATACCTCAGGAAGTACGGATAGTGAACGCCATTGCCGAACAATTGTTCGATGTATGGCCCGTAAGCATTGTCATGATCGATCTTGAAGACCGCATCTGGCGTATGAACAAGCAGATGAGTGATGAACTTCAACAGGATGCGGACATCATTGGAAAGCCCGTCGTCGACATGCTAGAAGTGGTGCAGGACCGAGAGAACGTCCTGCCCCGTTACCTACAGGATCTGCATGAAGGCCGTCAGAGCATTATCCACTTGTCTTCCAATTGCTTCATGCTTGAACCAAAGAGACATATTAGTTTTCTTATACAAGGTGCTCTGATGGGCATATATGAGGAAAACCGGCTGGTAAGAATCGTACTTTACTACCGCAACGTGCTGGAAGAAAGTACCCGAAAACATCTGCTGAACATCGCCCTGAGCCGCACGCAGATATTCCAATGGTCTTACGACATGGAGCGTAACCTTATGATTATCGATCCCCGCTACTTCGAATATTTGGGTATTCCCACAAGAGATTATACTCTTACTCCTGAAGAATTTGCTTATTTGATGCATCCCGATGACCGTCAGTCGGTATTTGACGCTTTGACCCTCCAACTGGATGGCAGTCTGTATGAAGCCCCCGTGGAATACCGTCTTCGCCGTGACGACGGCAGTTGGGAGTGGTTCGAAGCCCAGTCCACCTACGTCGGGCAGTTGAAAGAAACCCCTTTCCGCGTTGTCGGTATCTGCATGAGTACCCAGAAATATAAGGATACCGAAGAAAGGCTGAATGAAGCCTTGCGCAAAGCCCGGCGCAGTGACGAACTAAAAAGTATCTTTCTTGCCAATATGAGTCACGAAATACGTACGCCACTCAATGCTATCGTAGGTTTTTCTTCTCTGCTGGCTTATGGCGAATCGGACTTGACCAAAGAAGATATCATCGAATTTACCTCTCTGATTGAAAAGAACAGCCGGCTGTTGATGGTCTTGATCTCCGATATCTTGGACCTTTCCAAGATAGAGTCAAACACCATGGAATTTAGTTTTTGCAGTGTTTCCCTCCATCGGGTATTGAATGAGATAGGCAGTGCGCAAAGGATAAATATGCGCGAAGGAGTGGAACTGCTGCTGGACCTTCCCGGACAGGAGGTGACTGTTTATACCGATCCCGCCCGGTTGAGCCAGGTGATAAACAATCTGGTGAACAATGCGATAAAGTTTACTTCCGAAGGAAATATCCGTATCGGATACCGACCGGCCGCTTCCGGGTATGTAAATATATTTGTGGAAGATACCGGAACAGGTATGTCAAGAGAAGTGCTTGAACATATTTTTGACCGTTTTTACAAAGGAGACTCTTTCAAGCAAGGCACGGGCCTGGGGCTGTCCATTTGCAAAACAATCGTTAAACGTTTTGAAGGCAAGATCGAAGTGACGTCCACACCCGGAAAGGGTACATGCTTTACAATCACTTTGCCGCTGAAAGTAGAAGAATAAGTTGGTGCATACCGGAAAAGAAAAGAATACAAGAGTGATAAGGTGGTAAGGTGATAGGGCGATAAGGTAGCTGCGCTATATACCACAGAGCGTTAT
>ERZ1026940.98-NODE-98-length-35209-cov-11.094669_pt1 | contig 35209 bp, 37 predicted proteins | sample MGYA00519306_ERZ1026940 | MGnify/ENA primary metagenome ERZ1026940 (study PRJEB26926, sample SAMN06164613) | human gut metagenome | biome: ENVO:00009003; feature: ENVO:2100002; material: ENVO:00002003 | host: Homo sapiens | place: USA | collected 2012 ...
ACTTCGCCAGTCGAATGATATGAGAATCAGGCAGAACGGCGCAATCAAAACCGGATAGGTTAAATCTGTAGGGTAAAGTAAGATTCCCGGATGGAAATACCTTTTAACTGACAGTTTATCCCTTGATTGACTGCATCTAAATGAAATGAAAACAGGTAATGACTTGGTAGCTGAACAGGTTCGTTATTCTACCTGTTTTTGCTATTTACCCAACTGCGCAAACCAACACAATTTTGCTGCTTTACAACGAATTGCAGTTCTTTTGCCGGATTCCTCTATTGGTTGCATTGATAGTTTTCTATCTATATACAGGTCTTGCCTTTGTGGATATTTCCACACTGACCCACGACCAGATAGGGACTGATGAAAACGGCGAGAAGTGGATACGCAAGGCACGTCAGAAAACAAACGAGATGAGCGTCATACCGATGCTTGAGATACCGCTGAAAATTGCGGAGAAATACCGCAACCATCCCAAAGCGGTGGCAAAGAACCTTGTTATTCCGGTTATCTCCAACCAGCGCATGAACTCCTACTTAGAGGAGATTGCAACGAAAGCGGAAATAAAGAAGCACCTGACAACCCACATCGCGCGCCACACATTCGCAACCATGTCGCTCAACAACCATGTGCCTCTGGAAACCGTGTCCAAGATGCTCGGTCACTCAGACATTTCCACAACGCAAATCTATGTGACCATGCTCGACCAAACCGTATCTGAAGATATGGAGCGCATGAGAGCGAAGTTCGATACCATGCCGGTGGAGATCCAGCCGTTGCCGGAGAAACCGACAACATTCGTGCCGACACCGCTACCAAAACGAGGACGGCCACGAAAAATAAAATAACAACGCCTGAAAATAACAGTGGCGGCAATCGGGTTAATCCCGGCTGTCGCCACTGTCGCATTGGATTAGTGGATTATTCGTTGTAACGTGGATGATAATTCTCATCCATCAGTTGCTGTATCTCTCGCTCGGCATACAGACATTTGCCGCAGAGCTTGTAATATGGTATCAGTCCCAAGTCGCGGTAGTTCTGGATTGTGCGCCGGGTGACATTCAAAAGCATCGCAACCTGCTCGTCTGTCAAAAAACTTATGCCGCCGAGTATCGGGTGATGGTTGTCGCGGATAATCCCGACGGCTTCAAACGCCTTCCGGGTTTGTTCTCTTGCCGAGATAATCCGCGCATCGGATTTATTGATTATCTCGTCAGCCATTGGCAAAGGCATTGGGTGAAACACCGTTCCGCTCCAGATAGCCGATGACCTCACTGCAAGGATAACCGACACGGTTGTTATCTTCTCTGACAAAACCAATCTTACCGCTGTTACGGAGCGTCTGAAGCGTGGTTGTGCCTATATTGAGGAAATCGCAGACTTCGGCGGCAGACATCAGTTCATCAGGCTTCTTCTTCCGAAGATGTGTCGCAAGATTGACGACCATGTTGCATAGAAGCTCGTGCTCGTCGAGGATACAGTCAAGTGTTTCCTTCTCAATTAGTAATACTTCCATAAATTATTGTGGATTTGTGGTGGTTGGATATGAATGTTAAAAAGGCAGCGGGTATCCCTCCCGCTGCCTCACCACTAAATCCACAATCAAATAAATTATGACTGCGATTCAGTGGCAAAGTTAACGATTTCTATCCGATTTTCAGCTATGTAGAGCTGATTATTTTCGGATAGAGCCGCTGTTTGAGGGCTTTTCAGTCTTCCGTATCGGGGTCAACTATTTCAACCATGCAGAGTAATGAGTTGCTGAACCCATCGATGACGGAGCGGCCTGTCTGGACGCCTTCGTAGAGGTCGTTTGCCTCGAACTGCCATGTCAGCAACACTTCGCTGATCTCGCTGCCGGAAAGCTCGTCATAGATTTCCTGCCCCTCTGTGGTAAGATACAGCTCGTTGTCCTCGATGGATACCAGCCCTTTCTTGACAAGACTGCTGATAACGCTGCCGTAGTCCTCGGTTGCCTTGGTGAACGGCACATTTGTGTGCATCACATCATCAACATACTCGGCATGGGCGGTCAGACTCCACATCACATTGGAGAAATCGGTTGACATTTGTAGTGCCGGGTCGCAGGGATAGGCTGCGGCATCTTCGATTTTCACAGTGGTGTCGAATGTACCTGCATCGGTCACATCGTATGCCTCGCCTGTCAGTTCCCATTCGTGGGCGAAAACAGCATTGCCGATTGTGAACTCCTTGACCGCAATCTTGCGGGTTGGCTGCTGCTCCACAACTGCCTTCATGCGGTTGAAGATGAGATTGTAGAGCTGCACCTCGCTGGCGGTCATGCCGTCCTCTCCGGCGCGGAGGGTGATGATGGCGTGGTTGTTAAGTGTGGCTTCGTTGTCGCCCCACGGATACCCGTTGGTTTCGCCAAACACTGTCTGAAGATGGCCGCGCAGTTTTTCTGGCAGGTGTGAGCATGAGGTCATGGGCGATGATATAAGCCCTTTTGAGTAGAGTTTCTCTGCTACTCTTGTGGTCTTTCGCGGTGTGAAGCCGAGATTGTTGAAAGCATCCATCTGGAGTGTGTGGAGCGTATGAAAGCGCAGGTTATATGCCGTGGTTTCCGTTACCGTCAGTGTCGCCGGGATTTCATCACCGACCTTGACAGACGAAAGGATTTCGTTGGCGGCCTTCTCGGAGTTCCAATATGATTGCGACTCATAGCTCTCGCGGCTGTTGACATTGACGCAGATTTTATGGTTCTGCGAGGTTGGAGCATCGAAAACGACACACATATTGCCTATGTGTTCGAGGGCTATGGTTTCCTGACGAGTGAGGTCACGGGCAGGAAGTCCGACATGGAGGAACGCCTGATTGATGTTGTATTCAAACATCATGTCCATGCCCTTTGACACAAGCCCTGTCTGGGCGAGACGGTAGAGATGACGTCCGGACTCGCGGTAATGGAACGCTCCACGGATCGCACCGTAGCAAAGACGGGTGAGCCACATACGGCTTGTGGTGCAGCCTACCCGGAAATGGCGGCAGATATTGAAGAAACGTGCCTGTGCGTCCGCGCCGCCGTCTGATGCGAATACCACTTCGTTAGCTTCGCGGAACAGCGGTTTGAGGTCGCGCTCCAGCTCTTTATCGGTGACAGACATCTTGAATTTATCCGGGATGAAGGGATAGCGTCCGTCGGCCATTTCGCAGAGCGGAGTCTGGCGGATGAATTTTTCTGGGATAGTGGCGACGACGATGCTGTTTGAGGCGTAGATACCGTAGGCGGTTTCGGTGTTCGCTCCCATTGCGAGAGCTACGTTCTCGGATGTGCGATAATTTTCGCAAACAATTAAAATCATAATTTAAGGGGATTTGTGGTGTTGTTATGAAAGGCACGGGGACGGCGAGTGCTATCCCCGTGCCTTGGGGATACTACTTTGGTTGAATCGCAGTCAGTGCTGACTGTGGAATTAAATGTTCAGTGGTGACGGCAGCACATCAGAGTTTGGGGCCTTTCGGCTTTTTTTGCTGTTGCTGCTGATTTTCGTCTTTGGGAGCGGTCTGTCCTCGCTGGAGAGGCTCGTTCACGTTCTTGGTAGCCTCGTTGGTCTTACCGTCGTTGTTCACGGCAAGCTGCGTCTTGCTTTCCTCCGCGACGCCCACAACCTTGTCACGGTCGGGATATACCCGTGTGGTTTCGGGCTGGCGAAGTTCGGGATTATACTGGAAATAGATGGTGCAGTCGTTGCCGTCGCGGTCTTTGCTTTCGCCGACAAGCACTTTCTTTCCGGCGAGATAATCCGCCTGCTGCTGTTCGTTGAGAGGCATCTTGCACCAGTTCTTCAACGGCTTGATTGAGCCGTCGGCGAGATGCCATGTGTCTTTGACCTGCTCCTGCTGTTTGTTCTCCTGCTTGTTGTCCTGCGTCTGTTCCTGACGGTATTTATCAGAATTGACAAAGACGATGTCGCGCTTGGACGCGCTGTATTGCAGATCGGCGGTGAATTTCGCGCCGTTGGGAAGTTCAACGTGCTGCTCCCTTATCAAGCCTCCATTTTTGAGTATGCCGATGGCTCTCATGTCGAGGTCGATGTTGGCGACCTTCTGCTTGATATAAATCTTATCAACCGGCAGTGCCTCAATCTCGTTTGTGAGCTTGTCGATGCTCACAAGGCATTTGACCTTTTCCCCGGTCTTGGGGTCGGTAAGCTCGACAGGCTTGCCGAGGTTGCCGGTCTTGTGGAGTTCCGCCTTGTCCTCCTTGGTGAATGAATATCCCTTGAACTCTTGGTCGAGTTGCGGCTCGGTGCGGACGAAGTGAGGCACGAGTGAATATGAGCCGTCGGGATTGGTTCGGAACGAGAGTTTTGCTTCAAGAGAATACTTCTCGTCGCCGAATTGGGGCGTAACTGTGAATAGCTGCGGCGACTTGTGGTTATATACCATCTGACTGAGTGCCCCTGATTTTTCAAGGTCGTCGCGCTTGATGCCCCACTGTTTCTCGATTTTATCCCAGTCGATGAGGTCGGGATTTATGGGAGCCAGCTTGATGCCCGTCGGCTTCTGATGCTCCTGCTTGGGTGCTTCTTCCTGTTTCTGCTCAACCGTCTGTGCGGGAGCTTCAATCTCAACCTTGTTCGGTTTGAGCATCTCGGCATTTTCGTCGGCTTTCTGAATGAGGTCTGCCATTGCCGGGGCTATTATATCATATTTGTCATCGGCAGGGAATTTGAAGAAGCTGAACATCGTGGGGTTCTTTGCCTGCCGCATGAAGTTTGACAAGAACGCTTCGAGGGGGTTCTGCCCTTTGTTGAACTTTACGAGTTCACTGAGAGGCGTTGACTTTGCGTCAGCCATCCGGGGAGTGCCGTCAGGGTTCTGTCCTACGACTGCTCCCACCTGCCCGCTTTCGTTGTTGCGGGCTATCAGCACTTCCTGCTGATCCGTGGTCTGGTCCATAATTTAATTTGGTTTGGGGATTTGTGGTGGTGTTGGCGGTTGAGCCGCCGGCTTTGGGTTTACGCTTCAAGGTTCTGTATTCTGGATGGGAAGAACTTATGAAGGTCTGTTCAAGAAAACTGTCGAGGTCGCGTTGAAGAACAAACTTGATGTTGCCTTCGATGCTTTCGTAAACCTCAATCTTTCCTGCGTCGCGGTATCTGCGGATTGTCCTTTCGCTGACATTAAGCCCGGATATGATGTCGTCAAGAAGGATTATCGGTTCGCCGTGAAAGAAAAGTCGGGGTTTGTTTCCTGTCGGATATTGGCAGGGGCTGCGGGCCCGTTCTTCGATGAGAGAAACGTATGCCTGTGCCGCGGTCTGGAAGTCCGCTGTTTGCTCTGCGGTCTGTTCCATGCTCTTACTCGGCTGATGAAGTTGCGGGTTGAACGGGGATAGCGTTCATGCCCATCAAAGGAGCGAGAATTTTGGCTGCTGCCATGAGGAACATCGAGCCATAGAGCCATGCGGTTGCCTCGGAGGGCATAGAGGCGTCCATTGTGATGTCGGGAAACTTACGGTAGCCTGAATTGCGGCCACGGAAAGTTTTGCGGTACTTACGGGTGGGCTTCTTCTTGAAGCCGGTAGTGTTCGGGGGAGTTGTTGCTTCCATTCGGTTATGTGTTTTGTGTTAAACTTATCGAGGATTGCGCCTCGTTTGACATTATAACTGAATGGATTACAAAAGCGATTATTTAGGGATTGTTAAATTTGTAACGGTCTGAAATAGTGGAATATGTACCGAAAGAAAATTCAGATGTTAAAATTGGTGGTTTTACCTGATTACTGCCGTGATTGTAGAGTGGTAAAGGATTTGAGTGTTTTTTGGAGGCAAGGTTATGAGCAAAAAAAATAGCGTGCATCACGCTACCTCTATTGAAGGTTCTGGTAAAACCTGTGCCGAAATAGTGTGTATGCACGCTATGCTTAAAGCATAGCATAAGCATCACGCTAAGCTCGGCGATTGTCAATTTTCCAGATTTACAATAGAACTTATGCGGAAGTTATGTTATCCTATATTGTTGTATGCGCCCGCCTCTACGGGAGCTATCTTTGCTATTTTACGCTGCAAAAATACTAATTTTTAACGAGGTTGTCAAGACTGGATTTCACCGTTGCTGTCAATCCCGTACTTTTTGCGAAGACTTATCAGCGTTTTCTCGGTGATATTAAGCAGCTTTGCCGCTTCTTTCCAGTTTCCTCCTCTGCGGTACGCTTCTTTTATGAGAGCGATTTCTTTCCTTGGATTGCGCAAGTCAAGACTGTCGTCAAATTCGGGGTCATTGACATTGAAGGTTATGTCGGACTCTGAGATAATCTCACCGTTGGCGTTGAAGGCTGCCTGAAGAATTACGTTCTTCAACTCACGGACATTGCCCACCCAAAGATGCTGTTTCAAGGCTTTGACTGCCGAAGCGTCAAGTCTTTTACGCGGCTCGTTTCTGTGACTTGCATACACCCGTAGAAAGAAGTTTGCCAAGACAGGAATGTCCTCTGTCACTTCGTGGAGTGACGGGATAACAATCTCAAACTCGCGGAGAATATACATCAGGTTCGGTCGGAAGGATTGTTCGGTCGTCATCCGGCGGAGATATGGCTCTGCGGTGCAGATAACGCGAACATTCGGATGTTCTTCTTCGAGGATATGCAACAGCACTGACTGTTTCTCAAAGTTCAGAAGGTGGAGGTTCTTCACGATGATTGTTCCGCCATCGGCATTCTCGAAGTAGCTTTTGATACGGTTATAGGTTTCGCTCCTTTCCGATGAGGGGTCGTGCTTGCCAATCAGTCCTGCTCCACCTGCATCAACTATGATGTGTGGCTTTTGAGAGCGAGGACTCTGATGATAGATTTCCAATGCGACTTGTTCCTTGCCAGTACCGCTTGCTCCGAAGATGATAACATTGGCGTTTGACTTTGCAATTGATTGAACCTTATGAACTATCTCGCGCCATTCATCGCTTTGTCGTGGTATCAAGTGTTTGCCAAGGGAGAATGTCTTGTTTTCCGCTTTGACGTACTGAGCGACAGTTTCTATAAGCTGCTTGTCTATTGCAGGACGCTGGATAACATCAACAGCTCCACCGCCACGCATAATGCCTACTACATCAGCGTTGTTTAGATTTTCTACAATGGCTATGACTGGGAATTTATAGCCCACGGACTTTAGCCAGTTAATAAACTCTTTAGCGGTACCGTCGGGCAATCGCATTGCCGTGACGATAACCGCGCCGGGAGGCAGTTTTACCACTGCCTCCTTCGCAGCTTCAATTTTCTCTGAAATAATAGGGTCATATCCGGCCCGAACAAGCAGGCTTGACATGACCCTATTATCAGATACCGAAGCATCTACAATGAGAATCTTGTTCATCAATTTGTAAATTGTTATATATTAGATATTTTGAAGGATTTATTTTTTATGTATTTCATTTGCTGTCAATATAACTATCGCACATTCACCCAAACATCTTATTGGAATTATTGTGACGACTAATTAGGCCCAGGACCTAATTAGTCGTTTTCTTTAGTTCAATCAATGTTTGATTATCAGCGTCTTTCAAAAACAAAATAGAATCATTCTGAATTTCAAATGTCGATACATTGGGAAGTATGTATTTTACACTTCCTTCTACCAACATATTGTCACAAGCCAATTCGGTTGATGTAATTTCATCGAAGGCTAATCTATTACCATCAATGACATATTTCCCAGTAACCAAGTTGCAATCGGTGTTACAAATTACATTTCCGCGATTATCGAACTCAAGAGAATAATTATCGTCATCTGTAACTTTTGAAAGACCGATTGGAGATGATGAGGCGATACATTTATACTCCACGATTTGCCATTTTCCATACAATTCAACAGAGGAGTGCTTTTCGCAGGAAAAAAGCAAGAGGCATAATGAAATGATTGCCAATTCTACGATTTTCATTTTTTGCTTCGCTTTATTGTTTGACATCTGCGACAGGTCATTTCCTCTGCAAATGCCATTCTTCCGTGTTCTTTAATATAGTCAATGCAAGCCGGGCGGTCTGAGTTGAAGAACAAGGCGAATACTTTGCTTATGAAGTTGGAATAAATTTTACAGTTCCTAACCTCCTGCTCACAGTCAGCACAGTTACTGTACCCCTTGTCTATGCAACATTGGCGGATTTTACACCACGATGCTTTCTCGTTATTCTTGCAACCGGGACATTTTCCAGACAAGAATTTGCGACACGCTCCACAATATAGCCCACAAGCTGCTATATTGTTTTTATCTGCTGTTATATTTTCCATATATTCAATGTTTTCTGTCCATGTAATTTTTGCCACCGCCATAACATATACCGTCATGCACGGATATGACACCACTGCAATTTGAGCGGATCCTACGCTCATTTTCTTTTTGAAGGAATTTTTCAATACCGAATCTCCAATAAAGGCAAGATTGCCCATAAGCGATTCTGTCATCGGATAAGCGTTGGCATACCAACATTCTTTTTCGTAATGATTTATCCATTGTCTTAATTCTATTCGTTCAAATCATTTTTATCGTTAACTCTTGCTGACGTTTATACCGCATATATACTGCAACCGTTAAAATGCAGGCGATGAAATCAGCCAAAGGGATACTTAGCCAAACTCCGTCAAGCCTCAAATCAAATATTTCAGGCAGCAGAAATATGAGGGGAATGAAAAATCCTATTTGGCGTATGAACGACAAGATAATACATGTTTTCGGCTTGCCAATAGACTGGAAAAAGTTCGTTATCGTAGCCTGCATAGCCATAACCGGAAAGGTCCACGCACAGACACGAAGACCTGTTATTGCAATATCATTCAATGCAATTTCGTTTGAAAACAACCGTATTATCGGGTCGGTTGCTATTTCACACAGTAAAAACACGGAGAACATGAAAGCAAAAGCTATTGTCAACCCGGTGTTCATGGCTTTGTCCACCCGTTCTGTCAGGCCGGCTCCGAAGTTGTATCCTATTATGGGTTGCATTCCGACAGCCAGGCCGATAATTATCATTGAGAATAGCATATAGATTCGGCTGACTATACCATATGCCCCAATCGCAAAATCACCACCGTAAAATCCTAATCTGTTAATAAGCGCAATGCTTATAGATGCCGAGCAAAGATTCAATAAAAACGGAGGTGTACCCAATTTCATGATTTCTCTGGATAGCCGAAAATTGCATTTGAAACGGCTTTGCTGAAAATGTATTTTATTTGATTTCATAGAGAAGTGCCTTACGACCCATACAAGTCCGACTGCCTGTGATATGACTGTGGACATGGAGGCCCCCTTGATGCCAAACTCAAATACAAATATGAATAGTGGTGTCAAAACCAGATTTAGCCCGACGGTCAGCAAAGTGGACTCCAATGATTTTTTGGGGAACCCGTTTCCGCGAAGCAAGTTATTAAGGCTTAAAAATAGAAATGTTATCGGATTGGCGCAGAGCAATATTCCAATATATTCCCGTGCATATTGAAGCGTGGCTTCACTTGCACCGAAAAAGTATAATACAACATCCAGATTAAGATACGTAATCCATCCCGTCAGGATGCTGATTACGAATCCCAAAATCACCACCGTATGCAGAATATCGGCTGCCTGTTCATATTGTTTGCGCCCCAAACATATGGAGGTCAGCGTAGTTCCGCCGATCCCGACAAGCGTATTGAAAGCAATCAGGCAATTCATCATGGGAAAAGTGACTGCAAGCCCGGAAATAGCCAGTGTACCGACACCGTTTCCAATGAATATACTATCAATAAGATTATACAGTGATACCGCAGCCAGATTGATTATGGCCGGTATGGAATATTGAAGCACCATCTTTCCTATTGGAGCTTCTTGGAACTGGCGGTATTTCTCTTGTGATACGTCTTGCATTGTCCGGATTAACTCTTTCATTATTAATGATACAGGGTATGCTGTGCTGTAAAATACGGCATACCAACGTATCAGATAAGATAATTGTCCTATTGGTATTTCTGCCTGTCTTTACTCGCCGCTTGAAGCCCTATACTGGTTGCAGATATAATAGTTGAACTCCAGCGTATAGCTTGATTCCGCCGGCAGCCCTTTATTGAGTCTGGGGTGGAATTGCGGAAGCCCCCACAGTATAATCCACAAGCAGCGATGCTGTCAGGGTTTGCTATTATCTGCTTCATACAAACCATGACGCACTGAAATGCTTGATTGCCGCTATGATCAAGCCTAAAACAACCGCATTGACAAGAACAATCGGAACAGCTTTCTTTTCATTCTTGGCAATCATAACCACCATAGGCAGTGCCATTAGGACTGATACAATCGACCCAGCCAAAAAATCGTTGACATTCAACTGGGGAAGTGTGGTGTTGAAGATGATGAAAGTTACCACCACATACTGGACGAAAGCAGACCAACAGTTTGCCTTATCCATTTTTTTGAGAAACATCGGGAGTGCATCAACGGCTCCGATAACCACTCCGACAAAGATTGTAAATACTAATTCCATTGTTATTATATTTTATGATACAGGAGATGCCGCATTACATAAAATGCGACATACTCCAGCATCAGATTAAGATCCAATTATACCATTGGTATTTATTCATTCAATCTTATTCGCCATTGGAAGCCCAATATTCATTGCAGATATAGTAATTAAACTCCAATGTGTAGCTCGATTCTGCGGGCAGACCCTTATTGAGTCCAGGGTGGAATTGCGGAAGCATACGCGCCACACGAAGGGCTTCGTCATCAAGTGTCTTTCCGGAGCTTTTCACTATCTTGGCATCTTTTACCACACCATCTTTAGCTATCGTGAGTTGCACGACTGCATCCATGTTAAGAACACCGTCTTTATAGGCAGTTTCAGGGAATTTTATGTTCTTGTTGATGAAAGCTCTCAATTTGTCCTTGCCGCCGGGAAAGTTGGGCGCGGTTTCAGTCTTGATGAACTGAAGGGTTCCGGGGGCATCAGCCTTTTCGGTTACCACGACATCTGAGTTTCTTTCCGTGATTTGGATTGATTCATCAGATTTTTCCGTAACTTTGTAGTGGATATCGTCCACTGGTGTAGCGGAAGACGCTTCGTTAATCACTGCTGACACCGCCGGGGTGGTCAGACCTGCTACTGCAAGTGCCAATGCTGGCACCATGACAAAAGCACGCACACGGGCTATGCCTGTCGGTTTGCTTGATAACATCATAGTTATACGTTTTTTAAGTGAACTGTGATTTAGACAGTTGGAAAGAGTTGCGAACCTTGCTCCAACTGTCTTTTTTATTAGAAACATTTGATAATCCTCTCGTTTAATACCAGAAGCGAGCACACGGCTGTCCGCTTCGTATTCGTGGAGAGTATGAAGTTCATTGCGTAAAAGCCATATTGCAGGACAGTACCATGTTACAATAATTGCAGCTTGCAACATCATTAGATCAACCCAGTGATGACATTCCACATGAGCTTTCTCATGCCGAACTATCATTGCCCCATATTCATACCAGTCTTTTCGTGGCATCATTATATATCCGCCCCATGCAAAAGGAGCAACGTTATTATTTCGATGCAATACGATATGATTTCCATCACTTTTGATATGTTCTCCCTGTATAATGAAAAGCAATAATCGTACTAATGACACTAAGAAATAGATAATCATTGCACCAATTCCAATCAAATACAAAGTGACAATATAATTCCAGACGGGCATTATATGTTCCGTTACAGTCTGAGTTACATTTACAATTTCAGTGGGATTGAGGTCTAATACAATATTCTCAGATTCTATATCAACTATGTATTCGGGTTTAAGAATAAAAGGAGGCAAAATAAAGGCTATGATTATGCTCAACAAGAGAAAAATCCTGTTGAAACGAAAACATCCCGCATTAGCAAGAGTACATTTATATACTGCCCACACCACAGTTAACAGTGTGCTTGCCAAAAGGGAATATGCCAATAAATTGCCTGTCATAGCTATTTTTTCTTGCGATTAGAAATTTGTGCAATGAGAGCCTTTGCATCTTCATCGCTGCAATATTCATTGTTAATAAGGAAATTCACTACATTATGTATAGAATTGTCAAAATATCTCCTTATAACACTGCGTAGATTGTGACCGCAATACTCATTACGTTGTATTATTGGAATATATACAAATCCACTATTTTCAGTCCGATGTTCAAGATACCCCTTTTGCTCAAGGAACTTTACAAAGGTTGCTACCGTGGTCCGACTTGGACGCGGCTCATCATGAAGTTCAACAACCTCCCTGACAGAAAGCGCACCTCTGTCCCAGAAGTAATTCATCACATCTTCCTCTCGTTCTGTTAATGGTTTCATATCATATTCCGTTTATGGTCTAAGTAAATTAGACATATTAACAACGCAAAGTTAGTCTAAATATTTTAGACAACAAAATAAAATCAAAAAAAATTCTTTTGTTGATGATAGTAGTGGAGATAACCAAACGATTATCTCCACTACCACAGTTGTTTATACTTTACTTATTACCATAGAGTCCTATGCGGTTGCCGACTGGATCTGCAATTATGGCGAAGTAGTCCCAGCCATCCACTTGAATCTTGGTCTTGGGAGTGACGAGTGTTGCGCCGTTGTCAATCGCAGTTTTCACATCGGCATCCAAGTCCTTCGCTTTGAGATATACCAACACACCTCCTTTAGATGGTGCAAAACCGGGGAACGATGGCGCGGATGAGATAGAACACACGCTTTTTCCGTCTTTCATTAGACACGCCATTCTCTCGTCGCCGAATTGCGACACCTCCAGCTCCTCACCAAAGAGTGCCTGATAAAATGCCACCGACTTGTCGAAGTCGTTGGTGGGAATTTCAAAAAATACAATCGTACTTTTTGTTCTTTTGATTAGTACGTTGCAAAGTTACAGCGGCATGACAGCCTATGATAGTAAAAAGCGGACATCCATTTTCTTTGAGTACATTCTAATGTCCTTTATCGTCAAAATTATAACTTTTCTGTAACTTGTCACTGAAAGATTCTCTGAATGCAATCCGTAATCCATTCAGGAATGACTCGTTGATGTATATTGATGAAGTCGGACATTTGTCAGCACATAATCGACATTGGATGCAGTTTCGCTCATCCGTCGGTAATACTTTATCCATTTTTGTGAAGATGTGCATCGGGCATATTTTGACACATTTTCCGCAATTCACGCAAGACGAGGCATTAAGGAATACCACCTTGTCACCAAATATTCTATCAGTATCTTTATGACGTATTGGGATGCCATCAGAATATCCGATAACCGGATTTTTGCGTACTGAAGCCAGTGGGTGAAGTTTACGGCGGAGTCCATCTGCAAATAGTCGAGCCTTGAATATATCCCTTTCATTTGGTCTGGCTTTATTGTAACCATCCATCAGAACCCAAGGGCCAGTACGGTCAAAACCCCGGCAAGAAAACTCTCCAACCATAATTCCACCTTTTCTTTCAATGATTTTCTTCAGTGGTTTATGGTATGCCCCCAAGAATGGACGGCAGCGGGTGGAAAATATGAAAATATTTTTTCCATCAAGATTTTGCTCCGAAACAAATCTTTGAAGCCGAATATCGTGAGCGGCAAAGTTTATTGCAGAACCGAATCCAATCAAATCATAGCCCGACAGGTCTATTGTCGGGGTGTTGTCCACTGATCCCAGTTCGGCAGACAGGGCGTCAGCCATACTTTGTGCAATCTTCAATGTATTGCCTTTGTATGACGAGCGATATAATATTATCGTTCTCATCTTGAAATGGATATTTTTGTTTCGGGGGTTCCGGGACCACCATTCACACCCTTGTAGCCAACAAACATCAAGGTAGTAGTATCAAAATAATAGTCACAGCTCCAGAATGCCGACATAAAACCGGTTAGACTGACTTCGATTTTGACGGTGTTCCTACCGTCAAATTTCTCAAATCCCTTCTTGGTAGCCGACATGGTGTAGAGCTTGATGTTGTCAGGGCGAAAACACTCGTATTCCAACGAATTACCATTTTTTAAGGTCAGCCCCGCATTGTAGGCTATATTCTGATACCACGGTTTGCCTTTGCTGTTTACTGTCTTTGAGATTGGTTTACCGTTGAACTTACCGGATATAGAGTATTTGCCGTTTTTTAAGCTGACAGTTAAGTTAGTATTTGAGGCAGGGGTGATTATTTTCCAACTTTCGGTTTTGTATCCATTGTCCAAAATATACTCATGCCTTTCGTTTCCCTGAACTGTATTCAGATATATCTTCCCGTCTTTGTGTTCCTCCGACCACTTGACAGACGTTTTCGTCTTGCCGCAAATGGAAATGTAATTCCTTTCCTGCGCCATAACAAAAACTGTAAGAAACAGCGTCAGTGCTATTACGATGATATGTTTCATAGTTTGCTGTTGTCAAAGATGAAATTAACATACGAGGATTCACTTGAACGATGATTCAAATTTTCTTTCCGATGTAAAACACATACCCGTAGAAATCCTTATACTTATCGTACAAAGATTCTTCAAGATGTTGAAACTCTATAAGCTTGTTTATGGTCTCATTGTTAGGATATTGTTTTATCATCAACTCTCTGGCTTTAACCAATGGCTTATAATAATTTTCCGTCCAACATTCTTCAGGCAGGATGAACGAAGCAACGGGAAGGTATCCAGCTTTTTGCATCTGAGCTACTTTTACAGGAATTGTATCGACTTCCTTATAGCCCTCCATCCAAAAGTCGTAAATCTCATCCGGGCGTTCTTCCGTAAACCACGAAGTTTCTGTAACAGCGATATATCCTCCCGGTTTCAAATATTCACGCCATTCTTTTATTCCTCGTTCGAACCCGATATTATAGATAGCTCCTTCGCACCATATAAGGTCTAAGGATTCTTTCTTAAAAGGAAGATTATCCATTGACCCCACAATCCCTTTTACCCTATGTTCCAGTCCAAGTTTCGTAGCATTGAGATTGAATTTATCTATCATTCCCGGAAATAAGTCCAAACCGGTTATGTCCCCGGATATGTTTTGAGCTAAAATCATTGTTTGCCCACCTGTACCACATCCAAGATCAGCAATCCGAGATGTATCATTCAGATTACCGATAAAGCTCAACGCCTTTAACGTTGCTTCCGGACTTCCGGGGCCTTGTCTTTCCGTATTGAGAAAGAACTTACAGATTAAATTTACGTCAAATCCGTAAAGAGTCTTGTCATCGTTATTCATTTTTATACCTCGTTTATTTGTTTATGAAAAAACTCCCCGTTGATCCAAAAGGTGGCTTCCATGCCTGTGAAGTGAAGAAGGACATAATTGAGGTCACTTGGCCCGTCTGGAAAATGATGAATGAACCAGTCTTGCCACATCTCCATACGGGTTATATCATCCGTGACGACCTTTACCGTGCCACGTAAGGCCACGCTGTCCCCGTAATGGTCATAGCAAAGTCCGGCTTTGTCGTTTGCCTTGAAATCATTCACCTTCACAGAGTCGGCACTTGTCGCCATCCAGACATCTTGGAAGCCTATCGCCCTTATCTTGGACATTTGTACAGGTCTGGGATAGCCGTTGGCATCAATGGAAGCGACAGTTACATTTTCGCATTGGACAAGCAAAGCAGTTGCTTTTTCCTCTAATGTCCGGTTGTCCTTCTCTTTCCAGCGTTTGAGCGTTGGGAAAACCTTACGCATTTGAGCCTTTGCCTGTTCCGGAGTGAGATTCCAGCCTGTTTCCTTGTTTATCTGGTCGGTAAACTGCACACAAAATTCAATCATCTGGCTCATATTGAAGTCTTGGAGAAATACTCCATCCTTGTAACAGTAACCACAATAATCCTCACTTATACTGCCGTCAGCATTAGTTCCGGAATTGGCAGGATTAAGAGGCATCCCGCAACTCTGACAAAATTTTTGTTCCATATATCAATTTATTAAATCATTTTTACTGCTTCGTTATCAACCCATACATTATGGAAATATCTTCAGAAGCCATTTCAAACTTAGATTTCTCTATGAGTATGTTTTGCCCCGTCATTATATAGGAGGGGAGGATACGAATACCGTTATATAAAATCTCTGTCTTGCGCAATTTGTATGTGGATACGCTTGGAACAGCATTTTTCTTGACTGCCCTTTTGCTGATTATATTAAAGATTTTCTTTGCCACATCCCCCATCAGCATTATAACCTTGACGTTGGGAAACAATGCAAGCTCTCTTTCCAGATATGGCAGACTCTCCTCTATACTTTCCTTTGAAACGGCATATTCGGTTTTGGGTATTTTAACAGCGTTGGTAATATAAATTCCCTTGTTGAGAATATCCTGCACAGAGTCAACCTCGATACCTGCTTTTCGGAACAACTGAATTGTCGTTGACATATACGCAGCGTCTTGTTTCCCATAGAAGTCCTCTTCCGAATGTGACGGGACAACCTCATTTATCATAATTGCACGTATCGTTTCGGGTGTAACCTCCACGTTATTAAACCGCAAATGAGTTTCACCTCCAACGAATTGTTTCAACACATCCTCTATATTCATAAAAATTTGAGTATTTCTTCGTGAACTTGTCCGTTTGTTCCTACGACGTGACTTCCTTTATCCGGGTCAAGCGCATTCCCGTTCCAATCAGTCACTTTTCCTCCGGCTTCTTGTACCAGAAGCATTCCTGCCGCATAATCCCACGGATTCAAATATATCTCGAAATATCCACCTTGTCTGCCGCAGGCGGTATATGCCAACTCCAAAGCAGCTGAGCCAAGTCTTCGGACATCTTGGGAATTTTCGTAAACTTTCAGAAATCGGGCAAAGTTTTCTTTCGCCAACTCTCTTTTCGCTGTACCGATGCCTATGATGGTTTCCGATAGTTTTGTGGCAGAGGAAACGTGTATGGGCTTGCCGTTCAAGAAACTTCCTTCTCCCTTGACAGCAGAAAAAAGTTCATCGTGAAACGGATCATAGACAATGCCCATTACTATCTCTTTCTGACTACAAAGAGCTAACGACACCACACTATGCTGATAGTCGTGCATGAGGTTGGTAGTGCCATCAACAGGGTCAAGAATCCAGTAGTTATCTGTAACCATACGCTGCAAGCCGGTTTCCTCTCCGAGAAACTGTATGTCCGGTGCAAGTGTATATAATGCCTTCTTCAAGAAATCCTGAACGGCGACATCCACTTGAGTAACGTAATCGGCTACTCCTTTTTCTTTCACATGGGCTGCCATTTCCCTGTTTGTGATTATTCCCTTAGTCTCTTTAACCAAGCTGATTATACGTTGTATATCCATCTTTATAGGGTTTAATTCAATAGTTTTTGCAAGTCATTGATAGAAACATCCATTCTCTTGGAAACTTCTTCCAAAGTCATTCCATTAGAAATGAATCTCTCTATGACCATTTTCATTTCCTCACCGACTTCTATTAGATGCCCATCCAAATCGTAAAAGCGGATTACTCGCTGTCCCCAATCATGCACAACGACTTCGTCTAAGAATGCGATTGACGGATTGCCTTTCAGCTTTTGCAAAAAGCAGTCAAAATCATATTCCTCAAAGACGATTTCAACATTGTTTGACTTTTTATGAACTTTTTCTTTTGGTACGCCAATAAGCCAATCGAAATCCTGCTGTAAAGCCAGACCGCAGGAGAACAGGATATTTCGTCCATAATCCTGACAGACTTCCAACCCGAATATGCTTTCGTAGAAACTTCGGGCTTTGCTTATATCTGACACGGATAAAACCGTACAACAATATCTCATATTTATTTTTTCCAGCGTTTGAGGTTGGGATAGAATTGGCGCATCATCTCTTTAGCCTGTTGCACAGTCATATTTTCTCCGGACCACTTGTTTATATCATCGGTGAACCGGGCGCAATGCTCAATCATCTGCTCCATTGTAAAGTCCTGCGTGAACCGGCCATCCATGTAACAATAGTTGCAGTAATCATCATTGCGGCTGCCATCGGCATTTATTCCCTTATCGTTGTCAGTTAGCGGCATACCGCAACTTTGACAAAATTTTTGTTCCATTTTGCTGATTATTTATTATTTGTCATTACTTCAAATACCAATCGAGATATTTCTGCAATGATAGAAGATGTGTCGTTCATAGAATGAGCGGAATCGGCGATAAAAACAGCAATAGAATAATGCTTGCCATTCGGAAGATGGATATATCCAACGTCATTCACAGCCATGATTCGTCCAGTTTCTTTATCTATTGGTCCGCTACCGGTTTTATGCCCAATAATTGCATTTGTTGTTAGCATTAGCTTCACAAGTCTATCAACTCCTGTTTCGCATGATTGCATTATGCGTTTAATCTTGATGGAGTTTGGATCATTATAATGCTTGTCAAATTTGAACAATAGTTGAGCCATCGCCACTGGAGTGGAACAATTTTCATAACAACGCTCCAAAGCATTGTGCATATCATTCTCATTCCATTTGATGACAATACCTTCAATTCCTAATTCATGAATATATTTATTTACAACTGATGCCCCTCCAACATAATCCATCAAAATATCACACGCATTGTTATCACTACTTTTTAAGGCATAATCCAATAATTCATATATTGATATGTTATGGTCTTTAGATGCCGTGTATTTGAGTAACATTGGACTATATGTATCAGTATGAAGTTGGCTCTTACAGACAGGTATGGTATCTAAAAGAGATTGATGTTTCTCTTTTACTGTTTCCAATACTGTGAGAGCCAATGGAAATTTCATAACACTGAGCATAGGAAAACTTTCGTGTTGGTTTACACCTATCACGCATCCATCTTCTGAAATGACTGCAACTCCAACTCTGTCACTCTGTTGGCTTATATATTCTCGCAATTTGTCCTCTATGGCGTTGTTGTCAAGTGCAACACAAGACAGGAACCTAAATAGACATAAAAATAAAATTAGTAGTCTTATCATCTCAACGCGCTTTTTATTATACAACTCGCATAAATATGTGCCATCCAATGTTCTGACAACGGCATTAAAATAAGCCCTCTTAGTGTTTCACCGCACCAGTAATCTATTAGCCATCTGGCATTTTCGGACGGACTTACTACGCCAAGTCCTCTAATTTGTTGTTTGTCGTTATCGTCAAAGTGCTTTTCTAAGTCACTGAACAAAAGATGTCCAAGAAATTCATCAGTAGCTGATTTAACCGCTTCTGCATATTGATATAATTCTTCCAGATTCAAAGATTGTGAAAAATCTGCAATCTCTTGTTTGATTAGTTCATTACCCGTTGTTTTTATCGGAGATGATATTCGTCTTTGATAGCCCTCAGAAAAGAATATCTGATCGTCCTTGTTGATTAGAGTATGGATAACAATGTCCTCGATACGGAATATATGCCAAATTGAATATGCAATCGTTTTATTATGAAACCCATTTGCATCTATAAATGGCATAGAATTAAATTCACTCCGGGTCAGTTCTTTTTTGAACTGGAGTATAATGTCAAATAATTGCTTACGAAAAAGCAATAGGTTGGTTATCCCTTGATGAAAAGTATTTTCATCAGCGATTTCATCTTTAATGACATTCAAAAGTTTTACCAGTTCATGTTCCATATAAATGATGATTATTCCTGCTTATTACCTTCAATCACTTGATTTATTAACTCCCTTACCTCATCATCTGACATTTTCCTATCTCTGACAAGAGTGCTGATAACACCGCGGATAGAGTTATTAAAATATCGTTGTACTACACTCTTAAGGTTATTGCCACAATATTCATCCCTTTCTATAAGGGGGTAGTATATAAAGCCGTTGTTTCCTGCCGGTTTATGCCCCAAAAAGCCTTTTTCGACAAGAAACTTCACAAAGGTAGATATAGCGGTCCGGCTGGGACGAGGTTCTGGATATGTGGCGATAATCTCTTTAACGGTAGCTTCGCCTTTCTCCCAAAACTTGTTCATCACTTCTTCTTCACGCTTGGTAAGTTGTTCCATTGTTACATAGTTTTAAGATATGCAAAGTTAGTCTAAATTTATTAGACCACCAAATAATATCCACTAAAAGAACGCACGGACATATGACGTTTGCATATATCCGTGCGAAAAACTCAGATGCCAGAATGACGTATTTGAGTATTACAGGTAGCTCTTATCAAATTGTATTGTGCTACTGGCTCTGCCACCATTGACTTTTTATCGTCGGTGGATTGGGATTGTGAAGATGATGGAGCCTCGATGACTTTGGCTGGCTGTTGCTGTTGGGTGTCGGGCTTGACTTCCTCACCGTCTTTCTCATCGTGTTTGGGGGCTAATTCGGCGGCGATTTTTCGGTCGAGGGCGGCAAGTTCGGATTTGAGCTGCCTCAACTCTTCCTCCTTGCCCCATGTCTTTGCCATGATGCCTTCGAGGATTGGAACATCGGCTTTCAGTTTGGCGGTGCGTTCCTCGTACTGGGCGATTATGCCGGGGATTTTCTCCAGTGCGTTGACAAAGTTCATGCAGGCGGCATGGGTGTCAGCCATTGCCAACTGACCGTTGTTGTACTTGTATTTGTAGTTGCCTTCGACAACAAAACGGTTCTGCACTTTCTCAACCCTGTCGGCCAACACCCTTTCGGAGATTATGCTGATCGGAAAGCCATAAACCTCGCCGATACGCTGATACAGCCCGTGGGTGTCCGTGCGCTGTGCCAGCCCTTGCAGGTGAATACCCATATTCTTTTCATCGGAAAGATTGCAGGTGTCAATCGTGAGATTGTTGACAGGGTTGCCCTCCTTGTCACGTTGCACAACCTTGTCGTAACGCTCCCAGTCAGCTTTCATGCGCTCGATCGCCGCCTCGTTGTTGGCGATGTCATGGGTAATGGTCTGGAGCTTGAACTCGCTGTCGCCGCGACCTTTGTTGAACGACTTACGTTCACTCTCCAACGCCGCTATCCGCTTTTCAAGTTTTGCCTTGTCAAGCAGATCGGTGTTGCCGGAGAGTATCGCCATGTACTCGGAGAAGTTCATGCCGTTCTTCTCGTCCATAGAACCCTCGTCGATTGTTCGCGCACCCAAAGCACCGCTTTTGAGCTGGGCGATGAAAGTTGCCTTGCAGTGCAGAAGGTTGAACTTGTAAGAGTCAAGCGACTTTTCAACCGCATAGATAATCACATCAACCTTATTGTCAGCATATAACTTGGCGATTTCATTACCAGCTCGAATGGCTCGGCCATCGCGTTGAGTGAGGTCTGAGGGTCGCCACGGCGTGTCCAAATGATGGATTGCAACCGCTCTCTTTTGGGCGTTAACACCTGTTCCCAACATCGAAGTTGAGCCGAAAAGCACACGCACATCGCCGTCGTTCATAGCCTGAATGACAGATTTCCTTGCACGTTCAGTCTTGCACTCTTGAATAAACCGTATCTCATGCGATGGAATACCGTAGTCCTCAATCAGCTTTCGCTTAATCTCGGAATAGACATTCCACTCTCCGGGCTTATAAGTGCCGAGGTCGCTGAAAACAAACTGTGTGCCACGTTGAGCATCATACTTGTGATAGTATTCGGCAATCATCTTGGCGCAGTGCGAAGCCTTGTTGTCCGGATCATCTTCGTATGCCGGAGAAATCATGCGCATATCCAGTGCCATTTTACGGGCATAGTCCGTGGCGATGAGCATCTTCGCCTTTTCCTCCGTTTCAGATAACGGCTCGCGCCCCAATATAGTGGCATCGCCAGTCTTGGCAAACTCCATCAGCTTTTGGATAAACTCCTCCTGCTGTGGAGTCGGCGGGATATTGTGCAGTATCTCGTTCTTAGCCGGACGGTCAACGCCAACATCTTCTGCCGTCTTGTAATCCGTAATTTCATTGTAGAAAGCCGCCAGTTCCGGCACCTTGATGAAGTAGCGGAAACGCTCCTTTGCCACGATACTGTTCGTTACGTTAAACTCATAGTCGGTTGTTTTCTTTGCGAAGATAGCCGCCCATGCGTCAAAACACCGGATGTCCTGTCTTTCAAGTTCTTTCGGACGCAGATACTTGAACAACAAATACAACTCTGTGAGGGAGTTGGAGATTGTAGTGCCAGACAAGAATGTCGCGCCGAGGTCTTTGCCTGTCCGTTCCTGAATGGTGCGTATGGCATAGAGAAGATTGAGCGCACGTTGGGAGCCTTCCGAATTGCCGAGTCCGGCAACACGGTCATGGCGGGTGTTGAACATCAGATTTTTGAACTGGTGGCTTTCGTCCACGAAAATGTGGTCTATGCCCATCTGCCGGAAGTCAACGATGTTGTCCTTGTTCTGCTCCATCTGGTATTGGAGCGTTTCAAGTTTGGCGGTAAGGTTCTCCTTGCGCTTGATAAGCCCTTTGAGCATACCGCGTGAAACGTCCTTGCCCTGCTGCTTGACAACTTCGAGGTTTTCCTCCACTGTGTCAAGTTCAGCCTGAAGTATCTCCTGCTGAATTTCCGGCGACTGAGGTATCTTGCCGAACTGGTCGTGCGACATTATCACGCAGTCATAGTCATTGTTCTTTATCTGATTGAAGAAATTGACGCGGTTCTTCGCCTCAAAACTCTTGGCATCGGCGAACAGGATACGGGCGTTTGGATATGCCGCCTGATAGGTCATGGCTATGTCGGCAACATTGGCTTTCAGTCCGATAATCATCGGCTTGTGAGCCAATCCCAAACGCTTCATCTCATGCGCTGCCATACACATTATCAGCGTCTTACCGGTGCCGACTTCGTGGTCGCATATTCCGCCGCCGTTCTGCTTGAGCATCCAAACGCAGTCCTTCTGCGACTGGTATATTGACTTTACATTGCAACGCTCTCCCAACAACTTCATGTTTATGTCAGGGAAGGTCTGGTGTGACCCGTCATAATGCGGACGCACGAAACAGTTGAACTTGCGGTTATACATATCCACAAGCTGCTCCTTGAACTCCGTTGACTGAGCCTCCAGCCATTCAGTAAAGCCGTTGCGTATCTCATCAATCTTGGAGTTTGCTAACTGGATTGCCTCGGCATCGGGCACTTTTATGTCGTGTCCGTTCTCATCCTGACCGATACACTTCTTGATTTCCGGCACAGTGTTGTGCAGGGCATGTTTCAACAAGTTCATGCCGTCGTATGTGCGATAGTGACCTTTGACACAAAATTCCTCCCATATCTTCATGTTCTTATGTTGTGCGTCCACTGAATACTCGTCCATAGACGGTGCATATACGATTTTTACCTCAGTACCGTAGAGGTTGCTCATGTAAGCGGAGTATATGCCTGTCGGTATCCATCGCTCGCCGAAGTTGAAATCAAGTTCGTCAAAGGTAATGCGGCGGGGTGTCGCTTCCTCCAACGCTTTCAATGACTCCTTCGACAAGTGGATGAACGGCTCAACGCCGTTATAACCGGGAAAATCCTTTATGCGTTCTTCCTCACGGTCAATCCACGCCTTGACTTCCTCGGCTTTCTGCACCACGTTTCCGGCGATGAAGCGGTCGGCTATTTCATAGTTCGCAACCAACGGATTGTAGAAGATATGTCCGGCGAGGCTGTCAATCATCGCGTCTTGCTCCATATCGACAAGACCGCCCATATATTCGAGGTTTACCACTCCATATTTATTGAGCGACGCTGATAACGCCTCCATAGGTGTATCGACAGAAGTAACCTCGTCAACGGCGAAGGCTACCGGGTGGTCGAATATATCAGCCTTGACAAAATGCCCGTTCTCGCCACGTTCCAACGCGAGTGCGTCACGGCCGTTGGCATCCATAAGGATAAACTTGGCGTTCTGCTTTTCGTTGAGGTTGCCGTATCTGTCCACGAACTCATCATAATAGTCATTCAGATGCTGACGCAACTCGGTTGAAGCCTCATGCGTTTCAGCCTCATAGTGATAGAGTTGCTGATAAGTTTCCGACATGGTTATATAGAGCATGGCGCGTTTCTCCTGCTCCGGTTTGATTGGGAGCGGAGTGAATGTAGCACCATTCTTACGAACCTCCGAAAGAAAACCGACCTGACCTTTGTCCATGACCATTGAGCCGTTCTGGTGGAAATGCTGAATGTCTTCCGAAAACTTGCGGGGCGACATATCACGCTCGACAGGGGCAGGTGTCGCAGCCTTAACCTCTCTTGGCTGAGGAACAAAATAACCCTCTGTCTTTTCGATGATTGTGCCGTTCTCCGTGATTATCTCTTTCTTGGTAGCTTCCGCCGCCTGCCGTTCAGCTTCCATTTCAGCCATCTGACGGTGGGCGATGCTCATCATCGTTTCGTAAAATCCATTGATGGGCGGATTGTCCTCCCAGTTCAGAGAACCGTAAAACTCCAACTCCTTTTCAGAGAGAGGACGGAATTTCTTTACCTGCTCATCGGAAATCTGGATTTTGGCAACAGGCTTGGGCTTATCTTCCTCGGCCTTTGCCTGTCGTGGCTGACGCTTCGGTTTTTCCAACGGCTCTAACTCTCCGAAAAGATTATAGGCGAACAGACGCGGGTCGGGATTATCGGTATAATCGGGACCACCGTCGGTTTCAATCTCCTTTACTGGCTCCACAGGCGCGGGAGCCGGCTTTGGCTCAACCGTCGGCGGGGGCGTTATTATCTCCGTAGGCTTGTATTCCTCCTTTTGTTTCTGCTTCGGATCTTCAAGCTGCTCACAGATAGCCACACGTTGCCCGGCTCTTACGAGCTTGGGGAGATAGGTGTCGAGGGCATGATGCGGAAAACCAGCAAGTTCAATGCTTCCTGCTTTGCCGTTGCGTCGTCGGGTCAGTGTTATATTCAGTATCTCCGACGCTTTCACGGCATCTTCCCCCATCATCTCATAGAAGTCGCCCACACGGAACATCAATATTGCGTCCGGGTGTCGTTTCTTCATCTCCCTGTATTGCGTCATCAACGGAGTTTCAGTAACCTTTGTTACTTTGGGTTTGGGCGCAGGTATCGGTTTTACAGGGTCTGGCGTAGGCGGCTTTATACCGTGGTTGTTATACAATTCAATGTTAAGACGCAGACGCAAAGAATCTTCCAAAGCATCGCGCAAATCTCTTGCTATACCATAGACACCGCCCTCATGTTTGTAGATGATAGCAGGTTTGCCGTATGGGTCAGTGCCAATTTTCGCCTCGGTGCAGATGATATTCTGCGGATATGCCGCAAAATATTTGTTGGTCGGTGCTTTTGTATCACGATCAATGATTGACTGAATAAAGAATTCCTCATCAGCCGACATTCCTTTCTTACCAGTATGCTTTTGCAGGATAATCAAGTCAGAGCCTGTATCCGTTCCGGCGTTATCAGAGAAAGTGTTGTTTGGCAATCGTACCGCTCCCACAAGGTCAGAGCGTTTCATAAGCTCAATGCGCACGAAGGGGCTGGCGGCGTTCATCACACCCTGCGATGTGATAAAAGCCACAATACCACCCTCGTGCACCGAGTCCAGTGCTTTGAGAAAGAAATAATTGTGGATAGCCTTTGTTGACTGACGGTAGGCAATCTCCTTGCTTGTGGCATATCGAGGGTCGGCGACCGCGAAGTCACCGAAAGGAATATTTGATGTGGCAATATCAAAATAGCCCTCAAAATCAGGGTCAATCCGCTCAAAACCTTTTATTTCGGTGGATATAGACGGATGCAGGGCAGATAGAATCTTACCCGTAAGCAAATCTTTCTCAAAGGCGAGTGCCTCCGTTCCCGGATAGTTCTCATTCTTCAGGAAGGAGTCGATGAAAGCACCTTGTCCGGCAGACGGTTCGAGAAAACGCTTGATTTTCACACCTCTTTCACGCAGTGAAGTGGCAAGTGCATCAACAATAGGCTCAGGAGTATAGAAAGCCGTCAGTACGGACGCTTTCAGAGAGTCCATGTATGCGGCAAACTCCCGGTCGTCCTTTGAATAGTCGTGTATAAGGCGGCGCAGTTCAACCGTAGGGGCGAACAGTTCAATATCGCTCTTGCTCCATTTGGCGGCATCGGCAAGTTCGTTGGCGTCCTGCAAGATACATTTCAGCCCGCCGAACCCGGCATACTTGCGCAGCACCTCCCGCTCATCAGCGGTAGGCGGTCGCTTCTCAACGCCGAGGCGAAAGGCGGTGCGTATCGCCTCAATGTTGTCACGCATGGTCTGTAACTTATTGTAGGCCATTGTCGGAAAGATAAATTACGATTTTGCCTACAATCTCATTCTCCATAATGGAGAGGTCGAGCGAATCAAGACCGATTGCCATACGGTCGAAGCCATCAAAGAGGTCGGGAATATCGGTCATTACCTGATTTGTCCAATATTCCACTGCTTCGGTGCTGTCGAGGTCAATGGTGTCGCCGAAGTTTTCAAGTATAAGCTCGGATACGATGTTGTACTCCGACTCTCCGATGTTTGTGAACAGGACTCTTATCGCTTCTTCCTCCGCCATAGTGACTGTTGCACCGTTCCGGCGTGCGTCCTCGAAGGCATCCAATGCCGCGATTGAGTTAGCTTGTAACTGGGGGTGGTCGTTATCGACCTCGTACTTGTTGCTTCTGAGGTATTGCAACAGGTACAGATAGTAGTAATTGAAGTCGTATAGACCTCGGTTGATTTCTAACATGATTGTGGATAAATTTAGTGGTGGTGATTATTTGGGCATGAAAAGGTGGCGTAGCTTAGGGTCTGCCAATATGCGGTTCTTCTCGTCCTCGACAAGCTGGATAACGTCCGCTTTTACCTTTTCGTAGTTGCGTTGGATAACCTCTTTCATACGGCTCTTGTCGGGTGTGTCGTCGTTGAAGTTGGTCAGTCGCGGTATAGGCTTGTAGCGTTTCATCTCGGCGTTGACACGATTGCTGTCGATGACAATCTCGGCATGAAAAATCTTCTGGTCGATGCGCTGGTCGATATTGTCACAGACTGCCCCGACGAACATACCCTGTGTGAGCGTGGATATTTTGCTCGGAGGGATAAGGGAGTCCATCTGCGTGTTGAACGAATGGCTTATGTCCTGACGGTTGATAGAGATTGACTGCCGTTTCTGCAACACCTTTCCGAAGCGTTCCGAAAGTGTCTTTGCGGTTTCGCCCACTACCTGCCCGGAGAAGATGTTGCCCACGGTGTTCATCACTACCGCCGCTTCCTTGTCGCCATAGTCGCGTTTGAGCTGGGAGAAATCCTGAAAACCGAGGCACACGGCAACCTTATTGCTTCGTGCTGTGGCAATTAGCTGGTCAAGTCCCTTAAAGTATATGGTCGGGAGCTCGTCAATCAATACTCCTGATTTCAACATTCCTTTCTTGTTGATGATTTTCACGATGCGGGAATTATAGAGTCCGAGTGCCGCTCCATAGATGTTCTGACGGTCGGGATTATTGCCGACACACAGGATTTTTGGCTCGTTGGGATTATTGATGTCGAGAGTGAAGTCGTTGCCCGTCATTACCCAGTAGAGCTGTGGGGAGATCATGCGCGACAAAGGGATTTTTGCCGATGCTATCTGCCCCTGCAACTGTTCCGCCGCGCCTCCCTGCCATGCGTCCATGAATGGCGACAGGTAGTTTTCCAGCTCCGGGTAACTGGTAAGTATCGGGAACAAGTCCTCATAACGGCGGTTGAGCAACTCGATTGCATGGGGAAATGTGCAATATATTCCGTTCTTGTAAATCTTTAAGAAATAGATTATTGCGGCGAACAGCACAATCGGTGATTCCACAAAGAAGTCGCCCTGCTTCTGCACCCAAGTCCGGTTCAAGTTCATCATTATGGTGTAGCTGCTTTCGTATGCGTCGGCGATGTCGGTCATGAAGTCCGGATGTATAGGGTTACACCGGTGGCTACGCTCCGGATCGTCGAAGTTTATCACATAGAATTTCGGTTTTACCTTGCCGTAACCGTCGCGGTGCATCAGGAGATGATTGTAGGCGATGGTCGATAAGTCCGGGAACTTAAAATCATAGATATATGCCGCAAATCCCTTCTCTATCTGCTGTTTGATGAAAGAATTTATGACGGCGTATGACTTGCCCGAACCGGGAGTGCCGAGTACAATCGAGGCTCTGAACGGGTTGACAACATTGATGTAGCCGCGATGCCATTTCTTCTCATAATAGAATTTGGTCGGCAGATTTACCGAGAACTCATTTTCCAACAGGCGTGTTTCCTGCATGAAGCTCTCGTTTTCGTCGTTGAAGCGGTCGTCCATCATGTTGTTTTTCAGTCGGCGTCCGATCCATATACCGCCCATTAGCAGGCATACATACCCGCATACGGTGGTAATAATATATGTGTACCGCCAGCCGATAGCCGGCATCCACCAGTTGAGCAAGAATAGCACCGCGCCGATGGCGACGGCAATGCCGATATGCACCCATGTAATTTTTTCGTTCTTCACTCCCTTTGTGCCAAAGCATGAGAGGGCAAGGAGCATGAGGGCAAAAAGTTTGGCGTTGAAGGTGGTGCTGAAAAGTCCGCAGGTGCGGTTGAAATTGGCGCAGATTTTATGGACGGTCGAGTAGAACCAGCCGCTGTCAACGGTTTCCACACGGGTAAACCAGTAGAGATTGGCAACCACAAGGACGATGCTAACCGCCCTGAGGAAATCCATAATCTTCGCCAACGCTCTGAGGTCATCCTCTTGTTGGCTCATAATAAAATGTGTTTGGGGTTAGAATTTGGGGCGGTGTCCGAGTTTCTTCTTACGCTGCATACGGCGTCGGAATTCTTCCTCGTCGGGATTGAACGAGTGCCCCGGCTGGAACAGGTCAAGACCCGGAAGTGTGAAGTCGTAATCTCCGCTGTCGCTGTGAGTAGATTGACTTTGTGTAGGAGCTGGCGCAGTTCCGGCAAATGATGTCGATTGACTCTCCGATGTCGTATTGGTCGGTGTAGGTATGGGCACAACTGTTGCTGTCGGAGCTTGTTCCGTTGGCTGTGATTGATGACTGAAACGTGCGTTGAGAGCGTTTGCCGAAAACTCTTTGCCGAGGCGGGAGCCGTTCAAGGCTGTCATCGTATCGTGGTCAACGAATGTCACGCCGTATATGCGTCCTTCATCGGTGTAGCGGAAAACAACATCAACGTTGCGCTCTTTGAGCTTGGCAACAAAGTCGTCTTTGCCTGACGATTGATTGAGAACGTCGGCAACCTTGCGCTTGGTCGGGGCTACATCAATCTTCTCTTTCGCACGCTCAAATCGTCCGTCAATCGCGGTACGGCTTGCAAACTTTCCGAGTCGTGACGCTTTGAGCGGAGTGGCGATTGTATTGCCGTTATCATCGGTGGCGAAATAGACCAGACCGTGATACTCGCGCCCGTTCACTCGTCCGTCGGCAGTGTCGCACCTCACGTTGTAAAGTCCGAGTATGGCGTTGTATTCGCCCATACTCTGAAACTTGTAGCGCATACCTACCATTTTGACCGTATTGGCAACCTGTCGCTTGATGTCGCCATTCGGATCAATCTTGGTAATTGGAGTATCTGGCGAGATTTTCTCTCTCTGTGCCTTGTGAAGATTGTACTTTTCTTCAAGTTCGGTCGTGATTTTCTTACTGCGCCGGTAGAGAAAATCCTGATTCAGCCGTTTGCCTTCCTCGTTGACATTTACCGTCACGATGTGGATATGGTGGCGGTCAATATCCTCGTGCTTATAGATGACGTATGGCTGTTCGCCGAAACCGAGTTTATCAAGATACTCGCGTGCGAGTATCTCAAAATCTTGGTCGGAAAGTCTGTCGTCAGGATGCGGATTGAGCGAGATATGCAGTACAGGCTTCTTGGTCTTGCCCATCTTAGGCATGAACAGACGGAAGTTCTCAGCCATCTGCCCGATGTCAGCTTTGCCGTCAACCGGTATGATAATCTTGTTCGATCCTAAGATGCGTCCGTTCTCTTTGTTCACTTTCTCCCCGTTGTAGCAAAGGGCTCCGTAGAGCGACGAACCTATCGAGATTTTTGCGACCATTGCTCATCGAATTTCTCCGACAACGACATGACGTCAGTTGTCAGTCTTACCAAATCAAGCGTCGCTTTCTCCAGCTTGTAGAGAAGTGTCATAGCTTTCTTTTCAGTGAAATTCTCCCGAAGGGTCTTTACAACGAGGTCGTAGTTGACTCCAATCATACGGTACTGGGCGAAGAACTCCGAGAGTTTGGCGCAGTAAACCGATAGATTTTTGTCGGAGGTGAGCACCTTGAATGGCTTGCCGAAGATGAGCTGCTTGATGAAAGTGGCCTTGACGGTCATGTCGGCTCTCTCCATCATGCGTGTCAGCTCGTCCCATTCGGCATTGTTGAATCGCACTTTGACGCAGTGGTCGCATCGGTCGATCAGTGGCGGTCGTCCGCCTTTGGTGAAATCAGTCATATAAATGTGGATTATGTGTGGTGGGTACATAGCGGAACCTTAGCCAACGGCAGTTTAATCGAGGGATATTCGACTTTGGAGAAATATCCAACATAGCAAGGTTGTTTTGGTGGGACGCCGGTTCCCCAAAACCTTTTCGGCCCCCGAAAAGACACCTTGCTATGTTCATGTGAACATTCTCTATACTATGAAACAGGAGGTTATGCTGTTAATGATGCCCGGTTATCATTAAAAGGTGTACGATAGTCGTACTAACCTCTCCATTCATGGCGGCAACTGGCTTGTTGCTCCGTTCTGCTTACCTAAATTTACAAAAAATCCGGCGCAATTACTAATGATGAAAGAAAAAATCAGGAATAGTATAATGAAAAATTGACGCTCCTGCGCAGGTCGAGAGCGATGGGCCAAGCAACCCGAAAATTTTTTGTTAAAAATTAAGCCGAGTTTTTACGGCATATCCCGGCAAATCCGGACATAGGCGGACAAGCCTCTAAATACCAGCAATCTCGCTCTTTTGGCGACTTGACAAATCGCTAAATATTTTGTTTCTTTGTGTAGAGGTTGGTTCGCAGGATAGCCTTCACGGAAGTCAATTTCCTTCCTATATTATGCACTGTCCGCCTGAACTGCTGTCACGCTATCCAACCTCGCAGGAATTTTCCAAGCCATACGGCAATAATGCTGCCTATCGGTCTGACAAACGCCCTTCCGAACACTCTAATTGATTGGTTATGTATAGAGATTTGTTCCAGAACGGCAATGTTACGACCTTTATATATAGCGAAGTTGCTCCGTGGTAAAGAATATTTCCACCAAACCACCTACCTATGGCTATATAGCCCTATGGCTACATAGCCGGGAGAGTACCACCACTATTTATCCACAATTAAACCCGTTTTCAAATGACTGACAAAATCCCAACCCCACGCACAGATTAGCCGCCCCGTCGCTACAACGGGAGAAAGCCCGGTTTCCCGTGTCAGGATATACGCTGACGGCCACCGCTGTGTAACCACCACTTCATCCAACAATCCAAAGTTTTTTATGACAGACCCTAAATTTGTCGCTTTCTCCACTCAGAAAGGTGGAGCAGGCAAAACGACTCTGACCGTTCTCGCGGCGAGTTACCTCTACTATCAGAAAGGGCTGAAAATCCTTGTCGTGGACTGCGACTATCCGCAGTACAGCATCGAGGAAATGAGGCAGCGTGACAAAGACCTCATCGAGTGCAGCCCCCGTTTCAAGAAATTATTTTCCGACAATCTCAGGCAGACAAAGCTCACGCCGTACCCGCTCCTGACCGCCAAGCCGGAAGAAGCCATGCAGAAAGTACGCGACATAATCGAAGCCGGCAATGAGATCGACATCGTTTTCTTCGACCTGCCCGGCACGGTCAATAACCGTGGAGTAGTCAACATCCTCAACTGTATGGATACGGTCATCGTACCCATCGCCGCCGACAAGGTAATACTTGAAAGCTCCCTTGCCTTCGCCCTGAAAATACAGGAGTGGCTCACTTCGGGACGCACGCAGGTCAAGGAGATGTATATGCTCTGGAACCTCGTCGATGCCCGCGAGAAAACTGACCTCTACGACCAGTATGAGGCGATTTTCGAGGAATACGGTTTGCAGACGATGCAGACCAAAATCCCGGATACCAAGAAATACCGCCGCGAGGGGTCAAAGACACTCGACCGCGCCGTGTTCCGCTCCACCGTCATGCCGCCCGACAAGACGCTGCTCAAAGGAACGCGCCTGCCCGAACTTACCGACGAACTGCTCGGCATACTCAAGCTCTGATGTCTATGGGAAAGGTATATGAGTCCGACATCGACCCCGATGAGTTCATCAGGTCATTCCGCGAGGAGTCCACCTCGCTGTCAACGCTGAAAAAGCCTGCCGAGCAACCTGAGGAAAATCCGGCTTTGCCGCAACCTGAGTCACAATCCAACCCACAACCCGTAAAGGAAATTCCATCGCCGGAGTCTGACCGTGAGAAGGAATACATGGACAGGTTCGTAAGAAACATGGCATATATGGCTCCCGAAGAAAAATTCACGCCTACCGAGATTGACCCCGATTTCATCTGGAAAATCCGCAAGATACTTTTCTGCCGACAGAAAGGGCGTGTGTGCTCCGTCAAGGCTTACATCAACAATGTGCTGGCCGCTCACTTCGATGAGTACGCCGATATTATCAACCCCAAACTTTAACGCATGACTAAATCCCGGTCAATCGTCACTATTGAAGTGACAGCACCATCGGAAGTTGAACTGAGGGCTTCCGAAGCACGCGACAGATATGTGTCGCAATTCCTCAGTCCCCATGAGGTAAGGTCGAACACAAAGGCATACCTCTATCCCGAAGTCCACGCGGTGTTGAGCCGCATAGTGAAAGCTCTCGGCAAGAGCGGAGTGTCAATCGGCTCATACGCCTCCGAGATACTGCTCGATCATTTCGCCCACCACCGGTCGGTAATGCAGAGCGTTTTCGATAACGGTAAAGAGCCGCTGTTCTGATGGAGATGGTTCTTATAATCGCGTTGCTTGTCAGCAATGTGTGGCTAATAAGGAAAGTCCTCAATAAGCCGGATGCGCCGACACCGGAAAAACCGCAGGATGCAGAAACACCGACCGCTCCTGAGCCGGAAGAACCTGCTGACATCGTGGGCACGAGTACATTTGACATCCGCGAGTTTACCGACTCTGTGCGCGAGGCAGCAAAGGAAGCCGCCGTGGAAGCCGCGAAAGAGGCGATACCGCTTATCGTCAAGGAACTCGGAACACCTGCCGACGCCGGATTGCCTGAAGAAAGCGAACAGGCATATCCCAAGCAAGTGCCGAAGGAAGATTTTGCAAAGGTGTTCTCAAATCTATCCGCGAGTGAACTGACGGGAGAAACACCCCCTCCGGCTGAACCCAACGCCGACGGCATCGACTTCGAGGATATGCGCAAGACTATGGCGGTCATCAAAGACAAGCCGCATACTCCCGAAGATGAGAAAACCGCCCGTCGTGTGCTTACCGAACTTGAAGGCACAGAACTTATCGAGTATGTCAAACTTGACCCTGTTGTGCGCAAACGCATACTCATGATTGAGTGCCGTCTGCCGGAAGTTGAGGAAACGGAAGATCCAACCGCCACATCTTCGGAAGAACCTGCCTCCAATCCCCAGACCCGCAAGATTGTATTTCATGCCGACATCGACACAACCGATATTGACGCGATTGATTTCAATATCTTGCATTAACCCACCACTACCTATCCACAAATCAAATCCAGTTTATTTATGACTAAATTCCTCAGAACTCTCTACAACCGCATTGTGGCATGGATGAACCAGTCCCACCTCCGTCGCCCGATTGCCGCGATGCTTCTTCTCACCGCCGCTGTCCAGATGTGGGCCGCCGGCAACGGACTCGCCGGCATAAATGAGGCTACCTCTATGGTGACCAGCTACTTCGACCCCGGCACAAAACTCATTTACGCCATCGGTGCTGTCGTCGGACTTATAGGCGGTGTCAAGGTATATGGCAAGTTCTCGTCCGGCGATCCCGACACCAGCAAGACCGCCGCGTCGTGGTTCGGAGCGTGTATCTTCCTGATTGTCGCTGCCACCATTCTCCGTTCATTCTTCCTCTAAGCGAATGGAATACAATATTAATAAGGGAATTGGCAGGACGGTGGAATACAAGGGTCTGAAAGCGCAATACCTGTTTATTTTCGCCGGTGGTCTGATAGCCGATTTCATAATTTTCGTGGTGATGTATATGTGCGGTCTGCCGCAATGGTTCTGCATATCTTTCGGAGCTGTAAGCGCGTCAATCCTTGTCTGGTACACATTCCACCTCAACGGCAAATACGGTCAGTACGGACTTATGAAACTGACCTCGGTAAAGTACCGCCCCCGCTACATCATCAACCGCCTGCGCATAACCCGACTAATCAGATATAGATCATCGCGAAGCGCTTTCGTAATAAAATGTAGAAAGAAATGATAAACACCCTCAAAGCAACGACACTCGAAAGCAAGCTGCCCCTGTTGGCGGTTGAACACGGTTGCATCATCTCAAAGGACGCGGACATTACCGTGGCCTTTGAGGTGGGCCTCCCGGAACTGTTCACGGTCACAAGTCAGGAGTATGAGGCTATGCACGCCGCATGGTGCAAGGCGATAAAGGTGCTGCCGCACTTCTCCGTAGTACATAAGCAGGACTGGTTTATGGCTGAGAACTATAAGCCGGAATTGCAAAAAGATGACCTTTCATTTTTAGACAGGTCGTTTGAACGCCACTTCAATGAACGTCCGTATCTGGCTCACAAGTGCTACCTGTTCCTGACAAAGACAACAAAGGAGCGTATGCGCCAGCAGAGCAATTTCTCAACCCTCTGCCGAGGCCGTATCACTCCGAAGGAGCTGAACCACGAGATGGTTGTCAAGTTCATGGAGAGCGTTGAACAGTTCGAGCGCATAATCAACGACACCGGCTATATTAAGCTACGCCGATTGTCCGACGATGAGATTGTCGGCACTGAAACGACCTCCGGCATTATAGAAAGGTATATGTCGCTCTCAATGGGCTATGTCAACTGCCTTGAAGATATTGACCTGTCGGCAAAGGAGATGCGCATCGGCGACAAGATGCTATGCCTTCACACACTCTCCGACACCGATGACCTCCCCGGCAAAGTCAGCACCGACAACCGATATGAGCGGTTATCGACTGACCGTTCCGACTGTCGCCTCTCTTTTGCCTCTCCCGTCGGATTGCTGTTGCCGTGCAACCACATATACAACCAGTATGTGCTGATTGACGACCACGATGAGAACCTTGCCCGTTTTGAGAAAACGGCACGCAATATGAACTCTCTGTCAAAGTACAGCCGTAGCAACGCTATCAACAAGGAGTGGGTGCGATACGTCGCTGTGTAAGTAATTGTTAAACTTAGATTTA
>ERZ1026940.129-NODE-129-length-30500-cov-10.646379_pt1 | contig 30500 bp, 28 predicted proteins | sample MGYA00519306_ERZ1026940 | MGnify/ENA primary metagenome ERZ1026940 (study PRJEB26926, sample SAMN06164613) | human gut metagenome | biome: ENVO:00009003; feature: ENVO:2100002; material: ENVO:00002003 | host: Homo sapiens | place: USA | collected 2012 ...
GAGATAGGCTCCGGTCTCGTGGGCTCGGAGATGTGTATAAGAGACAGGTTATATGTATTGTGTTAATATATATACACATGAGTTTATATACAATGGAAATATGGCTAATCCTGTGACTTTTGTAATGATGTGTTTGCGCTCAGATACAGACTTTATTTGCTTATTTACAGGTTTTTGTGTTCAACTTATTGTAACTGCTTTGGTTGCCTATCTTATTCTGGATTGGAAGCGTATTTGGTGTTGGTTTTTAATTCTGATTTTGGGATTATTTACCACAATTTATGTGACTGATTATTCGACATTGTATTACTCGTTTCCATCAGATTTGGGTCTTAGTCGTATTTATCATAAAATATATGAGTATCCACAGGCTTTTAAGGATGGAGTATATTATGTTTTCTTGCAGTTATCAGCTATATTATTATATGGTTTCTTTGATTTCTTATTGAAAATCAAGGGTAAAAATCATGGGAAATCGCAGGAGAAGTAGCGTTTTTTTATTTGAAGAAGATGTATGGGAATACCTGTTTGTTTTTTATACTATTATAAAAAATGACATGAATCTTATAACTAACAAAAAGCAAATATTTGTTTCAGTGTGGTGGCTTTTAGAAGCTTATGCTCTTTATTATTTTTATTCATTTGAAGTAGGAGGTACATTTATTAGTTTGCTATTAGTGCTCATTTTATGTTTACTACTCAATATGAATATGACGCTCGCGGACGTTGTACGAAGAAGAAATTACCCGGGGCTGATTTTGTGGAATATACATACAATGACGCGGACCAGCTGGTCTACTCCCAGGATGGCAACCAACGGGCGCAGGCTACCAAGAAATGGACTTATTATCTGTATGATAAGTTCGGCCGTCTGACCGAGCAGGGGGAATGCACGAACAAGAGTGCCACTTCGAGCCCGGTGGTGTATATTCATAATTATTATGATGGATATGGGTTTATAAACGGGACAGGCTTTACTGATTCCAACTATAAACTTACAGAAGCTCAGAAAGCTTATGGCAAGGGCTATCAGACCGGTAGTGTCATCAGTATATTCGGTGACAGCAAGAAGATATATTTGATGTATCAATATGACATTCAGGGACGTGTGGTGAAGACTGTACAGAACAACTTGCTGGACGGGCTGGATGTGACTGAAACGACTTATACCTTCAGTAGCAATCCACAGACAGTGGTTCATAAAAATACGTATAAGGAGAACGGAACACAAAAGTCTATTACCGAAACTTACATTTATACTTATGATTATGCCGACCGAATCAGTAAAGTGGAACATACGCTGAACGATACCAAAGTGGTGCTTAGTGAGAATACCTATAATAAATTGGGCCAGTTGGTAAACAGGTCCTTGCATGGCGCTTCGGCTGACATAATGGGATATGCATATAACATCCGGAACTGGCTGACCCGTATTGAAAGTCCCAACCTTATTTTAAAGTTGAATTATGGTTATTCTGCCGGTGGAGGGAATATCGCTTCAATGTTCTGGAAAAGCGGTGAGGAAGGCCGACAGAAATATACATTTACCTATGACGGACTGGGACGCATGTTGAATGCTGATCATTTAATCTTGGGCCAGCAGGATGAAGATGATGACGACTGGGGAGTGACAACCGGGCTTATGAGTATTCAAACCGGAAGGCAAATAGAAGAGACGCCTCTTGCCAGAGAAAACGCTTTCACGGAAAGAGTGACGGAATATGATAAGAATGGAAATATCCTGAAGTTGGTACGTTACGGACAGACAGGTGCCAATTCCTACGGTGTGATTGACAACCTTACAATGACGTTGACCGGTAATCAGCTGAACCGTGTGGATGATGCCTCTACAGCTTCTGCCTATGGCGGTGGATTCGAATTTAAAGATGCCGTGAAACAGGATAATGAATATGCTTATGATGCCAATGGTAATTTAACACAAGATTTAAACAAAGGTATAGAGGATATTCAATACAATTGCTTAAATTTGCCAAGACTGGTAAAGTTTAAGGATCAGAGTACTATTACTTATACTTATGCGGCGGACGGTACAAAGCTCCGTGTGGAACATAAGATAGGAAATAGCACTACCCGGACGACTTACTGCAGTAATGTGATCTATGAGGATGGTACAGCCAAGTGTTTGTTAACGGAAGAAGGTTATGTCTCTTTAGACGACCGGGAATATCACTATTACCTGAAGGACCATCAGGGAAACAACCGGGTACTGGTTAACAAGAACGGTGGCGTAGAAGAAATCAACCATTATTATCCATTCGGAGGCGTCTTTGCAAGTGAGGAGAATGTGCAGCCTTATAAGTATAATGGCAAGGAACTGGATACTAAGAAGGGGCTGAACTGGTATGATTATGGGGCAAGACGGTATGATGCGGCACTGGGAAGATTTACGACGACAGATAGGTTTGCTGAGAAGTATTATTCGATGTCATCGTATCAGTATGGAGGAAATAATCCAGTTGGTAATATTGATGTGAATGGAGATAGTATAGTCATTAGCCCTAATCCCAATGGATTAATTGATCATATAAAATCGAGATTTGGTTACGATACAAAGTTTCAAAAAACGGTAAAAGCTGATTTAGCACAATTGAAGAAAGATGATAAAACTGTTGCTCAAATAATTTTAAAATTAGAGGACAGTGAAAATATTCATCAAATTACAATGGTGGAGGATAGAAGAAAAGGTAACTTAACAGAAGTTGATAAAGAGAAAGCTGCCAAGGGAATTTCACAAGGCACTACTGTTAGATACGATCCCTATACTCAAATAGAACCTAGCGGAGAGAAAAGAACTCCGAGGGTAGGACTAAGTCATGAGTTGCAACATTCTTATGATGCAGATCAAGGAACAATAACTAGGGAAATAACAGTGAATGGTGTCTTGTTGATTGAAGTACGTGCAATCAATACAGAAAATAAAATAAGAATGAAAACAGGAGATCCTAAAAGAACTAAATATGGAAGAAGAGAAGTGCCTAAAACACTATTGGAGTAAAATTATTCTAATTACTGGAATTGCCTTTATTCTTACTGCATGTATGTATATAAATAGGAAACCCAAAGAACAACATGCAAAAGAAAATGGTAATGAGCCTTATAAAGCTCTAAGTGTAAAATACCAAGATTCTATTTATCGTATGGTATTAAGATCAAATGACATTGTCTTAGAAATGAAATATCCAGATGAATTTTCACGAACTTTAAAAGATTCAGGAGTTTTAAATATTGATAGTGTAACTTTTTATGAATTAAGAAAAGATATAGTAACACCTCAACCTCTAATAGATTCTATCTATAAAGGAAATGTTGATACTCTACTTTCTCACTTTTTTGATGATAATGGTTTTATTGCCTTTGAATTATCATATGATGAAGAAAAATACCTAATTGATATTTTATATCAAAATAAAATTCTTGTAAATGTTGCTTGTGAATCAGGATATTTATATATTGACAACTGATCTCGTTCGATTGGATATTCTATTCGATTGTATCAAGTCTTAGAATTTTTAATCTGCAAATTTTACATATCCCTGACCTTTACTATAAATAATTAGTCTGGTCAGGGGTTATTTCTTAGTGATTTTTTGACTTAAAAGCTTACTCTAATGTCAAAACGATTAGGATATGATTATTAAATGTTTATTATTACACATCTTTTTCTTTATAATTCCCACGATATGTATGTCGCAGGCGGTTGTCAGCCGTTATGTAGAGGATGTAGATGGTCGTCCTGTTGATAGGTTGCTGGATGATGGGAAAACAGTAGAATATATAACATTAGAAGGTCAAAAAGTCATAGCTTATATTGCACATGGTGTGGAATTCAATGCAGGAAAGGATTCATTGGATAACTATGTGAAAAGATTCTATTACAATCAAGAAGGATATGATAACGTTGAACTAAATCAACGTATAGTATTCTCTATTTTATTCGACAAGAATTTAAATATAATAGAAGTACGACAGTTGCCTCCTCATTTTTTGAGAAAGGAAGAATGTTACAAGAAGTTATTTATAGATATTCTGAATAATACTACCGGAATGTGGCATAAGACTATTGAACATAAAGAATGGTATGTGTATTGGTATGTTACTCGTCTTTTCTAACTTTCTCGTTGCAGCGGGTGTTTCTACGAAAAGAATATTATTCGGCTGTTTTAATTTTCTAATCTAAATTTGCCCTGTCTCTGGATGTAGAGATAGGGCAAATCTTATTATTCTTTTCTTTTGTGCATATAAATATTATTTAAAATTATTAGATTACATCCCTCCCACATCTTAAAACAACTTTAAACTTAAGGATAGAGTAAAATTACATAATGAATATGCTTATGATGCCAATGGTAATTTAACACAAGATTTAAACAAAGGTATAGAGGATATTCAATACAATTGCTTAAATTTGCCAAGACTGATAAAGTTTAAGGATCAGAGTACTATTACTTATACTTGTGCGGCAGACGGGACAAAGCTGCGCGTGGAACATAAGATAAAATACCACTACCCGGACGACTTACTGCAGTAATGTGATCTATGAAGGTGGTGAAGCTAAGTGTTTATTAATGGGAGAAGGTTATGTATCTTTGGATAACGGAGAGTTCTGTACACCTGATGGCGGAAAAGTATTATTAAGTAAGCTTCTGTGAATTATTGCTCTTTTGATTTCGTAAATAAAGTGTGATTAAAGGTATATATAATATATAGGGAATGGTGATTCATGGGCATTGAAGGAGGATGGGGAATGAAGAAAAATATATTTTTTTGTATAATATCATTGTTGTATCTTCTTGTGTGGGGATATTATAGTAAAGTGATAGAAATAGCACAAGGTGGAAATGGATTGGGAGGTGCTTTAATTTTGTGCTATGCAGCTATTATTTATACTATTTTTGAGATACTATTTGCGTATAAAGAACGTAGAAGGTTAGAAGTCTTATTCTATATATTAATTTATATTGTATGCATTTTCCCGTTTGTGATACAGATGTTTTTATGGTAAGTACAAACAAATTATCATTTGGACTTTATTATTTTGTTCAGTCGAATATTTTATTTGGCTGAACAGGGTATTAAATGTTTGCGAAATTTTGTTCCAAGTATTTCATTTAAAGAGATCATTAAAAACAATCCGAATAAACAATATATGCAACGCATAAAAATATTGAAAACAGATGAATGATTTTATTGGAATAATAAAGAAAATAAGGTTGACTCCTATTCTTATTTATTCACTGATATTAATTATAGATAATCTTTTTTCTATGCCATTTATCAGTGGGGTTAACCAAGGGGCTATAGGAAATGTAATTTCACTTTTAATAATAATATTATCTGTGATAGTTCTTGTAATAGAACGTTTTATTTCGTTTGGGAGTTACAATAAAAATCTCTGTATAATAGAGTTTGTACTCATAGCTATCACAACATTTTTTTATTGGTGTATTTTTTATTCATTGCCATTGTCAACAATGAATAGGCTTATTATGAATTGAAATAATCTACGAGGGTATGTAATAGAAAGAAATAGATAATGATAAAAAGAAATATATTAAACTTTATTTTGCCTTTGTATTGGGGCTTACAAGGAGTTTTTCTTCTTTCGATTCAGTCTATAGGTGCAATAATTGCTGCAGTAATTCTGCTGACAATATCCCTATTGAAAGTAATCTTGAGGAATCCTAATTGTGATATTCTGTTTTTAGTAGTATGTTTCTTCTATTCTGTTTGTTTATGTGTTACTATATTTCTTTTATATTCTCTTTTCGAAATATCTATTCTATTGCCTATATTTACAGTCGTAAATTTCTTGGTGATTGTATGTATGTTAAGGTTGTATGGGCATTGATAAGTTCATTCTATTTTGGCGATATGACGAGTTTAGATATGGAATAATATTAAAAAGGTAAGAATATGGCTATTAAATTTATATTTTCTTTTTTATTGATGATGGCTTCCGCATCGCTATATGGGCAAAGCAAAATAGTGAATGAAAGTGTTATCTACTCAAGTGATACCAGCCCTTATAAGAAAGAGGTACAAAGTAGTACATTTTTTGAAGTTGAGACTTTTTTGCCTGTATGTAAATCAATATTAGATACCACTAAGTCATCTAAACATGCTGTCTTCTATTACATTAAAAAGGAATTTCAAAAGGTATCTACAGATATATCTTACGTAGGTGGAAATGAGTCTTTAAGAGAATATCAAGATAGTCTTTATTGGGCTAATTATAATGGTGATGAAGTAAATGGTTCTTGTCTTTATACTATCCTCTTTAATGATAAACTTAAAATACGGGAAATAAGAATTATAAAAAGAGGCGGATATGATAATTCTAAATTTGATTATGATGGACTTATCAAGAAGATACTCTTATCCACGGAAGGAAAATGGCAAAGAGACGAAAAACTGCCTTCTGAAAACTGGTATTTTACAATAGGGCGTTTTATGGTAAGGTAAGATGGGCTGCTTTGTTTTGCTAAATGTTAGATTCGGTTATATCAAGATAAGTGTTTTTAATTATGTCACACTTTATTGAGGCAAATATTTATTGGATTGTGGCTATTGTAAATCTGATTCCAGTTTTACTTTTAGTCTTGTTTGTTACGTTTGGAAAAATAAGAAGTAATCCATTTATAATATTTATCAAGAGTGTGTTTGGTTATATTGCACTGTTTCTTGTGTTGGTATTAGTCGTTTTATCTATTGATATGAGTCTGGCGATGACAGTTGTCCTGATAATAGTGTTTCAAATGATATATTTCCCCATCGGCGGCATGTTGCTTCTATTTCTTTGTGTTAGTACTGATATGAACTGGGTGAAAGATAATTGGAAAAGGATGTTGCTGTCCTTTGTTATATTACTTCTTTGGGTGTTATGTGGTGTAATTTATGTAATTCAATGTTGAGTTAGTAAGAATATTAATCTTTTGAATTCTATGATTAAGTAATTGCTTATTTATCCTTTTTGCCTCTAATTCACATAAAAAAGACTCAACGAAGAGCTTATTTCAGGGAAAAGTCGTATTTTTGGAAAAGAGTTGTTTTATAACTTTTAAAAAAGAATCGAATATTATGATGGAGAAAACATTGGTCATTTTGAAACCATGCACCCTGCAAAGAGGCTTGGTAGGTGAGATCACAAATAGATTTGAACGTAAAGGCTTACGTCTAGCCGGTATGAAGATGGTGCAGCTGACGGATGAAATACTTAATGAGCATTACGCCCACTTAAGTGCAAAGCCGTTCTTTCAGCGTGTGAAGGATTCAATGATGGCATGCCCGGTCATTGTGTGTTGTTTTGAGGGAGTGGATGCGATTGAAGCCGTAAGAACACTGACAGGTCCTACCAACGGAAGGAAGGCTGCTCCCGGCACTATTCGCGGAGATTACAGCATGAGCTTTCAGGAAAATATAGTTCACGCTTCCGATTCGCTTGAAGCTGCAGAAGTGGAGTTGAAAAGATTTTTTAAACCGGAAGAAATATTCGAGTATAATCAAGCTACATTCGACTTCCTTTACGCTAATGACGAATATTGATAGAAAAAAGAAAACCAATTCAATTAAAATAGTATCTTTGCGCCCGGAAAAATAATCAGTATTCAGTGAATCTCGTTATTGATATTGGAAATACGGTAGCAAAAGTAGCTGTCTTTGACGGCTTTTCACTTTTGGAAGTGGTATATGACTCCAAACAGAATTTGGAGCATCTGAAAGATATTTATCATAAATATCACTTTGAAAAGGCGATTGTTGCAACCGTAATAGACTTGAGCGAACAGGTGTTGGCGCAGTTAGCATTACTTCCTATACCGGTACTCTGGCTGAATGAAAAGACTCCACTACCGGTGGAAAATCTGTATGAGACTCCTCAGACATTGGGCTATGACCGTATGGCGGCTGTAGTAGCTGCTAACGAACAGTTTCCTGGCAGAAATATCTTGGTGATTGATGCTGGCACATGCATTACGTACGAATTTGTGGATGCTGAAGGACGCTATCACGGCGGGAATATTTCACCCGGTTTGCAAATGCGTTTTCGTGCACTTCACCAGTTTACCGGACGTTTGCCGCTGGTGCGGCGTGAAGGGCGTGAACTCCCGATGGGAAAGGATACTGAGACTGCCATCCGCGCTGGGGTGCTGAAAGGTATGGAATATGAAATTTCGGGTTACATAATGGCTATGAAACATAAATATCCTGAACTTTTGGTTTTTTTAACGGGCGGGGATGATTTTTCTTTTGATACAAACTTAAAAAGTATCATCTTTGCAGACAGATTTTTAGTGTTGAAAGGATTAAATCGAATTTTAAACTATAATAATGACAAGATTTAGACAAACACTTTTGGTGCTTTTGCTCACGATATTATCTGGGGCGACGGTCGCTCAAAATAATACAAATTCTCCCTATACACGATACGGATACGGACAGCTGGCAGACCAAGGGTCGGGTAATAGTAAGGCAATGGGTGGCATTGCTTATGGCTTACGTGACAAGTATCAGACTAATTTTGCGAATCCGGCATCCTATACGGCGGTCGATTCGTTGACTTTTATGTTTGATGGGGGGATTTCCATGCAGAATACCAACTTCAGTGATGGAACTGTTAAAAAGAATGCCAAGAACTCCAGTTTTGACTATATCACTATGCAGTTCCGCCTTTCCAAATGGGGAGCTATGAGTATAGGATTGTTGCCTTATTCCAACGTTGGTTATACAATGGCCAGTTATCAGGAAAACACGGAATATCCGGAGAATTCAGCCAGTACGACTTATGCCGGTGAAGGTGGTTTACACCAACTTTATTTGGGTGCGGGTTTTAAAATATTTAAAAATCTTTCTGTTGGTGCGAATATTTCGTATCTTTGGGGAGATATCACACATACCCGTAGCCAGTCATTTCCGTCTAATTCGACTGTAATGCCTTTGACTACGGTTACGGGCATGGAAATTACAAGCTATAAACTTGATTTCGGTGCACAATATACACACCAGTTCAGCAAGAAGCATGTTGCTACGTTAGGTGTCGTTTTTTCACCGGGACATGATTTAAATAATGACGCGTATATACAAAACCAGAAGGGTAATTCTTCGACGGGGTATACTACGACGCAAAAAGATACAATATTGACAATGGGTATTCCTATGACATTGGGTGCCGGTGTGACATATGTATATGATGATCGCCTTACAGTGGGTGCGGATGTTATGTTTCAGAAATGGAGTAGTACGACGTTTATGAATAATTCGGATGTTTTCTGTAATCGTGCCAAGATTGCTGTGGGTGCAGAGTATGTTCCTAATTTATTGGGAAGAAGTTATCTTTCACATATTAAATATCGTTTGGGAGCTTATTATTCCAAACCTTATTATAAGATAGATGGGGCGCGTGCTGCGAATGAGTATGGAGTCACTGCCGGTTTTGGATTGCCTTTGCCGCGTAGTCGTTCTGTATTGAGTATTTCAGCACAATATGTGAGAATGCAAGGTACGGAAAGCAAATTCTTGAATGAGAATACATTACGTCTTTGTATTGGCGTGACATTCAATGAACAATGGTTCTGGAAACGTAAAGTTCAGTAATTAGTAATTGAAGAATAGACAATATAACAACTAAAATTTAAATACAATGAAGATTAAAACGCTTGTAGCTGTCTTGCTCCTTTCGGGTGGAGTAACCAGCGCTTTCGCACAGACTGAAGATTGTAATAAGAACAGTAGTATTTCTCATGAAGCGGTGAGAGCAGGTAACTTTAAGGATGCTTATTTGCCGTGGAAAGAAGTTCTGAAGGCATGTCCGACATTGAAATTTTATACTTTTAATGACGGTATTAAAATATTGACGGCTTTCTTAAATGAAATAAAAGACCGTAATTCTGCTGATTACAAGAAGTATTTTGATGAATTAATGGAAGTATATGATCTGAGAATGCAATATACACCTAATTTCCAACATTTGAAAGGTACACCTACTGTAGGGGATACGAAAGGAAGTAAGGCTATTAGTTATATTGCATATGCACCTAATTTGGATGTAAATCAGGCTTATGCATGGTTGAAAGAGTCTATTGAAGCAGAAAAAGAAGGTTCCAAGAGTCCTATCTTGCACTATTTTCTGGATATGTCTTTGAATAAGTTGAAGGCTGATCCTAATCATAAGGAGCAATTTATCCAAGATTATCTGACAGACTCTGAATATGTTGATGCGGCTATTGCTGCAGAAAATGATCCGGCTAAGAAACAAGCTTTGCAACAAGTAAAAGATAACCTTGTAGCCATGTTTATCAATAGTGGTACTGCTGATTGTGAATCTTTGCAAAGTATTTATGGTCCTAAAGTTGAAGCCAATCAAACGGACTCTGCTTATTTGAAGAAGGCTATCGCTGTCATGAAGATGATGAAATGTACTGAAAGTGAAGCATACTTCCAAGCTTCTTATTATATGTATAAGATCAATCCTACTGCTGACGCTGCTACAGGATGTGGATATATGGCATATAAGAAAGGTGACTTTGATACAGCTATCAAATACTTTGATGAGGCATTGAGTCTTGAAAGCGACTCTGAAAAGAAGGCTCAGTTATGTTATATTGTTGCTGCATCTTTGTTTAATAGTAAGAAGTTGTCACAGGCCAGAAGTTATTTGCAGAAAGCTATCGGTTTCAAGGAAAACTTTGGAGATGCTTATATCTTGCTTGCACAGCTTTATGCTTCCAGCCCGAACTGGAATGACGAGTCTGCTTTGAATAAGTGTACATACTTCGTTGTTATTGATAAGTTGCAACGTGCTAAAGCCGTAGATCCGAGTGTAGCTGATAAGGCAAACGAATTGATTTCAACGTATGCACGCTATACACCGAAAGCTGAAGACCTCTTTATGTTGGGTATTAAAGCTGGGGACCGCGTTACAATAGGTGGCTGGATCGGTGAAAGCACAACGGTTCGATAAGAAATATAAATATGTTACCAAAACGAAGTAACGTTCTATTTTGTAGAAGCTTGAGCATAACCATTGCCTGTGGGGCAGTGGTTATGCTTCTTTTATTTTCCGCCTGTTCCGGACGTCATAAGGATATGGGAGATGCTATAACAGAGCGTGATTCATTGCCTGTGATGGATACGAAAGGAGTCATGACTTTGATCTCTGATTCCGGTGTCACCCGTTATCGTATCAATACGGAAGAGTGGCTGGTCTTTGACCGGAAAAATCCGCCCTATTGGGCATTCGAAAAAGGTGTTTATCTGGAGAAATTCGACTCGGTATTCAATGTGGAGGCGAGTGTAAAGGCAGATACGGCATATTATTATGAGAAGCAAAAGTTGTGGAAGCTGATGAGTAATGTGGATATTCAGAATCTGAAAGGTGAAAGGTTTGAGACTGACTTGTTATATTGGGACCAGAACAAGCACACTATCTATTCCGATCAGTTTATCCGTATTGAGCAGCCTGACCGGATCATCACGGGACATGGCTTTGACTCCAATGAACAAATGACTATTTATACAATAAGAAAGCCGGAAGGCATTTTCTATGTGGATGATGATGCCACAGCGCCTGCAGACAGCTTGCGAACCGATAGTGTGCAAACTGGAAGTGTGCGAACCGATAGTATCAAACCATAAATTATGGATACCTATATTTATTTATTGATTACTATGGCCTTCTCCGCCTTTTTTTCGGGTATGGAGATTGCTTTTGTTTCCGTAGATAAACTACGTTTTGAAATGGAACGTAAGGACGGTGTGACTTCACGTATCCTTTCTTATTTCTTCCGTAATTCAAATAACTTTATATCTACCATGCTGGTAGGTAATAATATTGCGCTGGTTATTTATGGTATCCTTATGGCGCAAGTTATCAAAGTGCATTTACTGGGAGATTTAATCTCCAATGATTTTGTGGAAGTGTTGTTACAAACAGTCATCTCCACACTTATTATCCTGGTAACGGGTGAGTTCCTTCCTAAAACTTTATTCAAGATTAATCCCAATCTTGTGTTGAAAGTCTGTGCTTTCCCGTTACTTATCTGTTATGTCATTTTATATCCGATATCTCAATTGTCTTCGGGACTGTCTTATCTTTTTTTGCGTATGTTTGGGATGAAGATCAACAAGGAGGCATCCGATAAAGCTTTTGGGAAAGTGGATTTGGATTATTTTGTTCAGACCAGCATTGATAATGCCGAAGATGAAGAGGAGCTGGATGCCGAAGTGAAGATATTTCAGAATGCACTTGATTTCTCCAGTATTAAAATACGCGATTGCATTGTACCACGTACAGAAGTGGTTGCTGTGGATCTGACGACTTCTCTGGAAGAATTAAAGAGCCTTTTTGTGGAGTCCGGTATTTCTAAGATTATAGTCTATGACGGAAATATTGATAATGTAGTAGGATATATTCATTCATCTGAAATGTTCCGTAATCCTGCTGATTGGCGGAATAATGTAAAGGAGGTGCCCATTGTGCCCGAAACAATGGCAGCACATAAGTTGATGAAGCTGTTTATGCAGCAGAAGAAAACTATTGCTGTGGTGGTGGATGAGTTTGGCGGTACGTCCGGTATTGTTTCGTTGGAAGATTTGGTTGAAGAAATATTCGGTGATATCGAAGATGAGCATGATAACACTTCGTATGTATGCAAACAAATAGGAGAGGATGAATATGTACTTTCCGGTCGTTTGGAAATAGAAAAGGTAAATGAGACATTCAATCTGGATCTACCGGAAGAAGATGATTATATGACGGTAGGCGGATTGATTCTGAATCGTTATCAAAGTTTCCCGAAATTGCATGAAGTAGTGACGATTGATAAATTTCAGTTTAAAATTATTAAGGTTACGGCCACAAAAATAGAGTTGGTACGCCTGAAAGTGGTGGAATAATAACAGAATAGCGTAATTTTTTAAAGAATAAATAGATGCGTATTAGCATTTTTTGTATCTTCGTGCGCTAAAATGAAGTTTGGAGAAAATAATAATAAACAAATAAATCATATTAACTAAAATGGCAACATTACAAAACATTCGGTCTAAAGGACCCTTATTGGTGATTGTTATTGGTTTGGCGCTGTTCGCTTTCATCGCAGGAGATGCTTGGAAGGTATTGCAGCCACACCAGTCACATGATGTAGGAGAGGTTAACGGAGAGGCACTTTCCGCTCAGGATTATCAGAACTTGGTAGAAGAATATACTGAAGTTGTGAAATTCTCGAGAGGTACAAGCGCACTTACCGATGAAGAAAACAATCAGATTAAAGATGAAGTTTGGAGAAACTACGTTAACAATAAGTTGATTGAAAACGAAGCGGAAAAACTTGGCTTGTCAGTTTCTAAAGCAGAAATTCAGGCAATCATCGATGCAGGTGTACACCCGATGCTGCAACAAACTCCGTTCCGTAACCCGCAAACCGGTGCTTTTGATAAAGATATGTTGAAGAAGTTCTTGGTGGATTACTCTAAGATGAATACAGCCCAGATGCCGGCACAATACGCTGAATATTATCAGTCTATGTACAAGTTCTGGTCTTTCCTGGAAAAACAACTGATTCAGACTCGCCTGGCTGAGAAATATCAGGCTTTGGTTTCCAAATCTCTTTTCTCTAATCCGGTAGAAGCTCAGGTTGCTTTTGATGCAAGAGTAGACCAATCTGATTTGTTGCTGGCTGCTATTCCTTATTCTTCTATTGAAGATTCAACTGTAGCCATCACAGATGCAGACCTGAAAGCTGCTTACGACAAGAAGAAAGAACAATTCAGACAATATGTAGAAACTCGTAATATCAAGTTCATTGATGTACAGGTAACTGCAAGTCCTGAAGATAGAAATGCTATCCAAGAGGAAGTTGTGGAATATACAGAACAGCTTGCAGGTACTCCGGGTGATTATTCTACTCTGGTTCGTGCGGCAGGTTCAGAAGTTCCTTATATTGATTTGTATTATACTTCTAAGGCATTGCCTACTGATGTAGTTGCTCGTCTGGACTCTGTTTCCGTAGGTGGCGTATATGGTCCTTACTACAATGCAACAGATAATACAATCAATTCATTCAAGAAATTGGCTACAGCCTCTATGCCGGACTCTATTCAGTATCGCCAGATACAGGTAGTGGCTGAAGATGCTGCTAAGACCAAAGCTTTGGCTGACAGTATCTATACTGCTATCAAGGGTGGTGCTGACTTTGCAGAGATTGCTAAGAAGTACGGTCAGACAGGTGAGTCTACTTGGATTTCTTCTGCTAACTATGAAGGTGCGCAGTTGGATGGTGACAATCTGAAGTATGTGAATACAATTACTACTCTTGGTAAGAATGAAATGGCTAACCTTTCTTTGGCACAGGCAAACATTATCTTACAGGTAATGGACAAGAAGGCTGTTAAAGATAAATATAAAGTAGCTGTTATCAAACGTCCGGTAGAATTCAGCAAGGAAACTTATAGCAAAGCATACAATGATTTCAGTCAGTTTATCGCTGCTAATCCGACTTTGGAAAAGATGGTAGCTAACGCTGAAGATGCAGGATATAAACTGTTGGATAGAAATGACCTGTATAGCTCTGAACATGGTATCGGTAGTATCAGAGGTACTAAGGAAGCTTTGAGATGGGCTTTCTCTGCAAAACCTGGTGAAGTATCCGGTTTGTATGAATGTGGTGAAAGTGATCGTATGTTGGTTGTAGGTGTGTCTGCCATTATTCCGGAAGGTTATCGTCCATTGGCTTTGGTAAAAGACCAACTGAGACTGGAATTGATCCGTGACAAGAAAGCTGAGAAGATTATGGCTGATATGAAAGCAGCCGGTGCAACTTCATTCGACCAATACAAATCTATGGCTGAAGCAGTAAGCGACTCTGTGAAGCACGTAACTTTTGCAGCTCCTGCTTATGTTCCGGCATTACGTGCCAGCGAACCGTTGGTAGGTGCCTATGCATCTATTGCTGAACTGAATAAACTGAGTGCTCCGATTAAGGGTAATGGCGGTGTATTCGTTCTTCAGCCGTATGCTAAAGAAAAGCTGAATGAGACTTTCAACCAGGAAACGGAAGAAGCTACGTTGCAGAATATGCATGCCCGTATGGCAAGCCAGTTCCTCAACGACTTGTATCTGAAGGCTGATGTGAAAGACAGTCGTTATTTGTTCTTCTAAGAATTTGCAGAATAATAATATAAGAAAAGCCGTCTGATGTAATATCAGACGGCTTTTTCTTTAGGGGGGGATCTCATTTTCTGTGTCTGTAATTGCCTTTATGCAACTTTATTCCTACCTTTGCAAAGATAAATTGGATAGATTGATAGATAATTATGCCGAAACAAACTCTTTTAGGACTAACACTCACTGAATTGCAAGAGGCGGTGAAGAGACTGGGAATGCCCGGATTTGCCGCTAAGCAGATAGCTTCATGGCTGTATGACAAGAAAGTGAATTCCATAGATGACATGACCAACTTGTCGCTAAAACACCGGGACCTCCTGAAAGATATCTATGAAGTGGGAGCAGATGTACCTGTGGAAGCTATGCACTCGGTGGATGGTACGGTGAAATATTTGTATCGGGCAGGGGATAAACATTTTGTTGAAGCAGTTTACATTCCGGATGAAGACCGTGCCACACTTTGTGTTTCGTCTCAGGTGGGATGCAAGATGAATTGTAAATTCTGTATGACGGGTAAGCAGGGCTTTACCGCTAACCTGACTGCCAACCAAATTATCAATCAGATCAATTCTCTCCCTGAAAGGGACAAGCTGACCAATGTGGTAATGATGGGTATGGGAGAACCTCTGGATAATCTGGATGAGGTGCTGAAAGCTTTGGAAATTATGACTGCTTCCTATGGGTATGGATGGAGTCCCAAACGGATTACTCTTTCTACAGTTGGTCTGCGCAAAGGTTTTCAACGCTTTATTGAGGAATCTGAATGCCATCTGGCCGTCAGCCTACATTCTCCGGTTGTTTTGCAGCGCCGGGAATTGATGCCTGCTGAGAAGGCTTTCTCCATTACAGAAATGGTAGACTTGTTAAAAAACTATGATTTTAGTAAACAGCGTAGACTATCCTTTGAATATATTGTTTTTAAGGGCGTGAATGATTCGTTGCTCTATGCTAAAGAATTATTGAAACTCTTGCGCGGGCTGGATTGCCGTATCAATCTTATTCGTTTTCATGCTATTCCCGGGGTAGATCTGGAGGGGGCGGATATGGAAACGATGACTAAACTCCGTGATTACCTAACTTCCCACGGTTTGTTTACTACGATACGTGCTTCCAGGGGTGAAGATATATTCGCTGCCTGTGGTATGCTTTCTACTGCCAAGCAGGAAGAGAATAAACAAGAATTAATATAAATTATTAACTTTGGCTCGGATGATATACGTATTCTTCGTAGTTTTGTAGAAACATTAACTGGTAAGTATATGAGAAAGCACCTGTTTTATCTAAGTTTAGCTCTTGTAGCAATAGCCTTTTCCGCATGTAGTGGCGGTAAGAAGGGCGTGTTTGGTGCGACTTCAAGTGGTCGTGCGTATGAAATCCTGGTAGTAGTAGATCCAGCTATGTGGGAACGTCCTGCCGGTAGGGCGCTTTATGATGTACTTGATACGGATGTGCCGGGGCTTCCCCAGTCTGAGCGTTCATTCCGCATGATGTACACTTCTCCGGCAAATTATGATGCTACATTAAAGTTGATTCGCAATATTATCATTGCTGATGTGCAGGATATTTATACTCAGCCTAAATTTAAATATGCGAAGGATGTATATGCATCTCCGCAGACTATCCTGACGATACAGGCTCCTGATGAAGCTTCATTCCAAACGTTTGTGACGGAAAACAAACAGACTATTATTGATTTCTTTACCCGTGCGGAGATGAATCGTCAGATTGCACAGCTGGAAAGGAAACATAATGATTATGTGTCTACGAAGGTTAAGAGTATGTTTGATTGTGATGTATGGGTACCGGCAGAGCTTTCTTCTACTAAGCAAGGAGAGAATTTCTTCTGGGCAGGTACGAATGCAGCTACCGCTGATCAGAACTTTGTCATTTACTCTTTCCCTTATAGAGACAAGAATACTTTTACTAAGGAATATTTTGTGCAGATGCGTGATTCTGTTATGAAAGCTAACATTCCGGGAGCTAAGGAAGGTATGTATATGGCTACTGATACCTTGATGACTGATGTACGCCCTCTCAATATTCAAGGAGAATATGCACTGGAAGCTCGTGGCTTGTGGCGTATGAAAGGTGATTTTATGGGTGGTCCGTATGTATCGCACATGCGTCTGGATCCGGTGAATCAACGTATCATTGTTGTAGAAGCCTTCATTTATTCACCTGATAAACTGAAACGCAATCTGATGCGTCAAATGGAAGCATCTCTTTATACATTGAGAGTTCCGGGTGACAAGCAAACAGATGCAGAGATACCATTGGGGGTGAAGAAAGAGCAAGCCCCAACTGCTGATCAAGAAAAATAATATTGAGAATGTATAAGGAGAATCATTATTGAAGAAATATTTTTCATCCGCAGATTACACAGATAACGCAGATTGGGATTTTAACGAATCTGTGTAATCCGCGTAATCTGCGGATGAAAAGTTATCACTGGGACTTCTGACGCATCCTCATTAAAAAATGATATATATTTAAAAATGGAAGATAATAAAATAAGAGTCGGCATTACACAAGGAGATATAAATGGCGTGGGTTATGAGGTTATTTTGAAGACATTCTCTGACCCTGTTATGTTGGAACTGTGTACACCTATTATTTATGGTTCGCCTAAAGTGGCTGCTTATCATCGTAAGTCACTCGATTTGCCGACAAACTTCAGTATCGTGAACTCTGCTGCAGAAGCGGTTCATAATCGTCTGAGCGTAGTGAACTGTACGGATGATGAAGTAAAGGTGGAATTTTCGAAAGCAGATCCCGAAGCCGGAAAAGCTGCACTTGGAGCACTGGAAAGGGCTATTGAAGAATACAAGGAGGGACTGGTCGATGTGATTGTTACTGCTCCTATCAATAAGCATACCATTCAGTCGGAGACTTTTGCATTTCCCGGTCATACGGAATATATAGAAGAACGTCTGGGCGATGGTGCCAAGTCACTGATGATTCTGATGAAAGATGATTTTCGGGTGGCTTTGGTTACAGGGCATATTCCTGTCAGCCAGATTGCATCGACTATAACGAAAGAACTGATACAGGAGAAATTAGCTATCTTCAATCATTCATTAAAGCAGGATTTTGCTATCGGTGCACCACGTATAGCTGTGCTTTCTCTGAACCCGCATGCGGGCGACGAAGGATTGCTGGGAAAAGAAGAGGAAGAGATTATTATTCCTGCATTGAAAGAAATGGCTGCAAAAGGCATATTGTGCTATGGCCCATATCCGGCTGACGGTTTCATGGGTTCAGGTAATTTCACTCATTTCGATGGAGTGCTTGCCATGTACCACGATCAGGGATTGGCTCCGTTCAAGGCACTGGCAATGGATGAAGGTGTGAACTATACTGCCGGATTGCCTGTGATACGTACTTCACCGGCTCATGGCACTGCTTATGATATTGCAGGAAAAGGATTGGCCAGTGCGGACTCTTTCCGTCAGGCTATTTATGTGGCTATCGATGTATTCCGTAATCGCCTGCGCGATAAGGAAGCACATGCCAACCCCTTGCGAAAACAATATTACGAAAAGCGTGATGACAGCGATAAGCTGAAACTCGATAGTGTGGAAGAAGATTTATAGAATGACAAAAGCGGAAATACAACAAGTAAAATTACGATTCGGTATCATTGGGAACAATGAAGCATTGATGCGTGCGATAGACGTTGCCATTCAGGTAGCGCCTACCGACCTGTCTGTACTGATAACCGGAGAAAGTGGTGTGGGTAAGGAGAGCTTTCCCCAGATCATTCACCAATACAGTAGGCGTAAGCACGGCCAGTACATTGCAGTGAACTGTGGTGCCATTCCCGAGGGAACCATTGACTCGGAGTTATTCGGTCACGAGAAAGGTGCCTTTACCGGTGCCATCGGTGAGCGGAAAGGATACTTTGGGGAGGCGGATGGTGGAACAATCTTCCTGGATGAAGTGGGAGAATTGCCTTTGCCTACGCAGGCTCGACTGCTCCGGGTACTCGAGAGTGGCGAGTTTCTAAAAGTCGGTTCGTCTAAGGTGCAGAAAACCAATGTTCGTATTGTGGCAGCTACTAATGTTAATTTGACACAGGCCATTTCCGAAGGACGTTTCCGTGAAGATTTGTATTACCGTTTGAATACTGTACCTATTCAGGTACCCCCTCTGCGTGAGCGTGGAGAGGATGCATTCCTGTTATTCCGTAAGTTTGCTTCAGATTTTGCAGAAAAGTATCGTATGCCTGCCATCCAGTTGACGGAAGATGCTAAGCAATTATTGATTTCTTATTCATGGCCCGGTAATGTACGGCAGTTGAAGAATATTACGGAACAGATTTCCATCATTGAAACTAACCGTGAAATCAATGCGGCCATTTTGAGTGGATACCTGCCGGCGCAGAATAGTATGCAACGCCTTCCCGCTTTGTTTGGTGTGAAGGAATCCAAGAGTTTTGAAAGTGAGCGGGAAATCCTGTATCAGGTTCTTTTCGATATGCGCCAGGATGTGACGGAATTGAAAAAGCTGGTGCATGAGATCATGACTGAACGTGGGAAAGCTGCTGCTCCGGCTGTGCCTGCTACTTATTTCGCCCAACCGCCTGCTGTGGTAACTCCGGTTTCTCAGAGTGTGCCTACCATCATTCATCCTTCCATAAAACCGTCTCATGATATTGATGATGACATACAGGATACGGAAGAATATGTAGAAGAATCTCTCTCTCTGGATGAGGTGGAGAAAGAAATGATACGAAAAGCCTTGGAAAAACATCATGGTAAACGCAAGAGTGCGGCAAAGGATCTGAATATTTCCGAGCGTACCTTATACAGAAAGATTAAAGAATATGGATTGGATTAGAAAAATAGCTTCGACAGCATTGTTGTTGAGCGTGTTACTGATAGTAAATTCGTGTAGTATTAAAGTAGGACTGGCACCGATTAGTTCGATTGACTACTCCAAGGTAAAGACAGTCTCGATAGCTGATTTCCAGAATCGTGCGGAGTATGTTTATGCTCTGCTGGCTACTGAATTTAATCAGGGGCTGAAAGATTTGTTCATTCGTCAGACCCGTTTATCACTTGTGAATGGCAATGCCGATATTGAAATTGATGGCGAGATTACCGGTTATAACCAATATAACGAAGCGGTGGATGCCAGTGGGTATTCTTCAAAAGTAAAAGTCACCTTGACAGTGAAGGTTTCTTTTGTGAATAATACGGATCACAAAGACGATTTTACTGACCAACAATTCTCCGCTTTCCAGACTTATGACTCTTCCAAATTGCTGACCGAAGTGCAGGATGAGTTAATTAAACTGATGGTGAAAGACATAACGGAACAAATATTTAACGCAACCGTAGCTAACTGGTAGGAGTAGGAATGACGCCTGTACATTTGCAACAATGGATACAGCATCCCGAGGCGTTGAACCGGGATACCTTATACGAACTTCGTACGTTGGTAACCCGCTATCCTTACTTTCAGTCCCTGCGTTTGCTCTATCTCAAGAACCTCTATGTGCTGCACGATGTTAACTTCGGTGCAGAATTACGTAAGGCCGTACTGTATGTATCGGACCGCCGTGTATTGTTTTACCTGATTGAAGGTGACCGATATGCCCTTCATCCTCGTACTTCAGAGTCTGTTGTAGGGAGGGAGTTGGAGGAAGAGCCGAGTGTCGACCGTACCCTTTCATTAATAGACGCTTTCCTTGCTACTGTGCCGGAAGAACATTCTCAGACGACAGAGTTGGATTATTCAATGGATTATACCGCCTATCTGATGCAGGATGATGAAGATACGGACGAGGCAGATACATCATCGACTGTTCCGGTGGAAGTACCCAAGTTGCGTGGACAGGATTTGATAGACGGATTTATCCGGCAGAGTGAAACTGAGGAAGGTATCAGCCTGAAGTTGCTGAAAGAGGAAAATCTGCTTCTACTTCCATTGATTGAGGAGGAAGAGGACGAAGTCGAAGAAGAAACACCGGTTATAGCCGAAGAGATTCCTCAGCCCACAGAGGTAGAAACAGAGCAGGAAGATGATTCCGAAGATACGGATACTGATGAAGAGACGACTCCTAAATCAGCTTCGGATGATTTGGATGACAGTTGTTTTACTGAAACTTTGGCGAAAATTTATATCAAACAGCGCCGATATGACAAGGCTCTTGAAATTATTAAAAAATTAAGTTTGAATTATCCAAAAAAAAATGCTTACTTTGCAGACCAAATCAGATTTTTGGAGAAATTGATTATTAACGCTAAATCAAAATAACAAAATGTATTTATTCTTAGTTATCTTAATGGTGGTTGCATCTTTGCTGATGTGCTTCATTGTATTGATTCAAAATTCCAAAGGAGGCGGTTTAGCATCCGGCTTTTCTTCTTCCAATCAGATTATGGGTGTGCGCAAGACTACTGACTTTCTGGAAAAAGGAACATGGTTCTTGGCAGGATTCATGGTCGTAATGAGTATTGCTACTGCTTATGTGGTTCCTACTTCTTCCGGTAAGGGAGGCGATGTGATTCTGGAGCAAGCTCAAAAAGAAGAAAAGACCAATCCGTATAACATGCCTACTGGTACAGCTGCTCCGCAGACAGAAGCTCCTGCTACAACAGAAACTCCTGCAACAACTGCTCCGGCTGCTGAAGATTCAGCTAATTAAAGCTAAGCGCGGATGATCCCGCAAAAGAAATAAGAAAGAGGTTGATGCCGAAAAGGTGTCAGCCTTTTTTCTTTTTATGACGGATTTAACTACCTTTGTCGGGATTATGCAGTCTGACTAATAATTAATCTAAATAGTACAATGACAGAACAATTAAAACTTAAATTGAATGACTCCAAAGCTACCCGGTGGGGAGCATTGGTAATTGTTGCTTTCACAATGATGGCAGCTTACTATGTAAACGATGTGGTAGCACCACTGAAAACAATGTTGGAGTCGGATCTTGCTTGGACAAGTAGTGATTTTGGATTCTTCACAGGTGGATATAGTTTCCTGAATGTATTCTTCCTGATGTTGATTTGGGGTGGATTAATCCTTGACCGTTTTGGTATCCGTTTCACTGGTAAATTATCAACTATCTTGATGGTGGGAGGTACGGCACTTGAATATTATGCCATGACAGGGCTTGCCGGTCCGGATGCACAGATTTTCGGTCTTAACGAGATTTTCGGTTATAAAGCAGGCGTATTCGTTGCATTTGCCGGTTATTCTATTTTTGGTGTAGGTGCGGAAGTTGCCGGTATCACTGTTTCTAAAATTATAGCCAAGTGGTTCAGGGGTAAAGAACTGGCTACGGCTATGGGTGTACAGGTAGCACTGGCACGTATTGGTTCGCAAGCCGGTTATGCAGTGGCTATTCCTATGGCACGTGCTCTCGGTCTTTCTTCTCCGGTATTATTAGGATTGATATTACTTGTAGGTGGTTTGATTGCTTTCTTTATCTTCTCAGTGATGGACAAGAAGTTGGATATGCAGATGGCTGCTGCTGCCGAAGAAGCTGGTACAGTAAGTGAAGAGGAAAAGTTCTCTTTCAAAGATGTGAAGAATATCCTTATTAACCCGGGTTTCTGGTTAATAGCTTTGCTATGTGTATTGTTCTATTCTTGTGTGTTCCCCTTCCAGAAGTTTGCTTCCGAACTTATGATTACTAAGTATGGCATCAATGAGAATGTAGCGGGCACTTTTGCAGGATTGCCGGCACTGGGAGCACTGATATTGACTCCGGTATTTGGTGGATTTATAGATAAACGTGGTAAATCAGCTTCTATCATGATATTGGGTGCTGCTATGTTGATAGGCGTGCATTTCATTTATGCAATTCCTTCCATTGACTACTGGCTGGTGGCTATTGCACTAATGATTATTTTGGGTATTGCTTTTTCTCTGGTACCATCTGCTATGTGGCCAGCGGTCGCTAAGATATTTCCGGTAAGTCAGTTAGGTACAGCATATGCATTGATATTTTTTATTCAAAATATTGGTCTGTGGGGGATTCCTACTCTGATTGGTAAAGTACTTGATGTTTATTGTATAACCGGACAAAAGCCTGATGGTACAAATATATATGATTATACAATACCTATGTGTATTTTTACCGGTATAGCCTGTATGTCTCTTGTAGTGGCCTTTTTCTTAAAGAAAGCGGATAAGGAAAATGGGTATGGACTAGAATTGCCTAATATACAGAAAAAGGAAAACTGATAATGAGTATGGAAACACCAGAAGGAAAAGTCAGTCTGTTGGATGCTGTTCCGGTTCGTTGTGACCACATCTTGACCGAATGGGAGGGAGATTACGCTATAATCTCCTATCCCCGGTTCAAGTATGAGTGGATGCGCCGGCTTTTGTTACCGAAAAGCATGTCTCCTGATATTCATGTCCGCCTTGAAGAACACGGCAGTGCAGTGTGGCGTCTGATAGACGGGCGGCGTACGGTACAGGAGATTGTTTTCCAGCTTGCCGATCATTTCCATCTTGATGAGAATTATGCTTCACGAGTCACGACTTATGTGATGCAATTACGAAAGGATGGATTTATAAAATTACTCTCTGTCAACTTTTAATAAAGCCCCTGTTTCAGGATCGAATAATACCTTTATTGTGGAATTCTTATTGAACAGTACAGGAGCGAGATATTCGACTACACCAAATTGTGTGACAGGAATTTCTGAATTATACAATTCTTTATTGTTATAGCTTAATGTAACGTGAGCTCTGCCCGGTACATTGTAGGCAACACCTTCATCCAGCTTCTTCTTTGGATCGACTTCAGGGATTTTTATGCTTTTAAGGTCAGTTACCGTGATATAAATAGGTTCGCCTGCCAGGTCATTGTTGGCTACAATACCCAACTTCTTAGAAAAACGGAAAGCAACTTCATTCTTCATCTCTTTGGGGACGATGCGGATGGTATATATTTTCTCTTCATCGGTCACTTTGCCTGCAAACATTTCGGTCATTGCACGTTCCTGCAAGGTCAGGTTATCCAGCATAAGCTTTAGTTGTGCACCGTCTTTGGGCATGTTGTCCGATTCGCCGCGCAACAGGGCATTTTTGCTTTCACGGATGTTATAGATTTCTTTTGCAACCAACTCCGCCATCTTTGCCGTTGAATTTGCCATCAGGATTTCTTCTGTCAGGAAGCTACGGGGATTGACGTAAGGAGTATTATCAGCTGCCTTGGGAGTGGCAGGAGCTGCTTTCTTTTGTCCGCTGCCCAACGGCATGTTGATGGAGTAGACGATGCCGTCTTTGCTCAATTCGATAAGAGGAGCCACGGTTTTGTCTTTCATCTTTACAAAATATACATTCTCTTTATCAGGTATACCGACTACTGCTGTTTGTATCTTGTCCAATGTCCAGTAAGTTTTCGGTTCGGAAGAAACATTAGTTAATCGCAGATAACGGTCAGCATACTTGGAAAATTCTCCGGGAGTATAGATATGTTTAGTGGCTTGCACGGTAAGTTCGATTTCTGTTTTCGGAAGTACGTAAGTAACGCCGTAGTCTTTGCCACGCATGATACCTGTTGTCACTTCTGTTTGCGCTATGGCAGAAACGGAGAACAACAGTGCTGAAAGTAATACTATGTTTTTTTTCTTCATAAATCGCGTTGTTTAAACAATTTCGGTTAAGGGACAAAGTTAATGAAGTTATTTTTGTCAAGAGTAAGATTATAGAATATTAACAGAATAGGCTGTCAGTGCCGTCAGAAGCCTTTCTGGACGGGGTGACTGTTTTTTACTAAAACCTTATCGGGTTTTTACTAATTTTCCGGTAGATTTTTACTAATTTTCAGTCGTGAATTTAGTAAAAATCCGAAGCCCTTTTAGTAAAGGGTGGGACGGATGTATTTTGCCTCAAAGTATCTTATTTTTCGCCTGAAAAAGTATCGGATATAAAAAAACAGGGAGAAGCAAATGCTTTTCCCTGTTACTATCTGTGACCCTGAATCTAAATCAGGATTACGATGACAAATATACAAGATTAAAAACCGGAAGTTAAGCTTTTACCCGGCTATTTTACGAATTGGATGCAGACGGGTTTATCAATACGGATATCTTGATGCGTATCTGATAACAGACCTGTTACGGGATCTCGTTGGAATACCTGAATGACATGACTGTCGCGGCAGGCGGCCAACAGATATTTCCCGTTCAGGGTGATAATAAAGTTACGCGGATGAATCCCCGTCAACTGGTAGCCTACCTTTGCTAACATGCCGGTTTCCGGATTTACTTCGAAGATGGCAAGACCGTCACCTTTCAGGCGATTGCTGGCATACAAGTATTTCCCATCGGGACTGAGATGTATATCGGCACTGCCACGTGCACGGAGTGTGTCGGCTGCAATGGTCTGTATCTTTTCCAGTTTACCATCCAGGTAACTGAAAGCTGTGATATTACCGGATAATTCGCTGATAAGATACGCGTACTTGCCGTTCGGGCTGAAGGTGAGATGACGTGGACCGGAATTAGGATCTACGTCAATAGCTTCGGCAGAAGGGTGGGGGATAATGCTCTTCGGGTGTATGACAAAGCGTAGGATACGGTCGGCACTGAAATCAGTGGCAAAGATATATTTTCCATCCGGAGAGAAGACAGTGCAATGTACGTGGGGTGTTGCCTGTCTTTCAGCGTCCGGTCCGCCGGTACTGCCTTCAAAAAGGGTATCGATAGGCTCTAATGAACCATTCTTTTTCAACGGGAAGATAGACATGCTACCTCCGCTGTAGTTGGCTGTGAGTACTTCTTTTCCGTTGGTGGCAACGTAGCAAGGATCGGCTCCCATAGTGGGCTGGCGGTTCAACAAACTGAGTTTCCCTGTTTCCTTATCGAAGGAGAAAGCATTGAGAGCAGCTGTTGTGTCGTTCATTTCGCTGACGGCATAGACAAACTTTCCATCTTCCGAAGGGATGAGGTAAGACGGGTTGAGTACTTCGATGGAACTGAGCGAGGTGGCAAGTCCCGTTTCCTGGTTGAAACGGAAGGTGTAAATACCTTTGCTGTTTCCATCAGTGTACGTACCTACCAGCATGGTGAGTTCGTCACTTCCGTTGTTTACGTTTCCCGCTTTGTGGGGTGCACAGGCTGTTATTGCTAATCCAAGCATACAGAAAAGAAGTTTTCTCATGATATTATGTTATAGAGTGATAATGTTATAGAGTGATAAGGCGATAAGGTGGTAATATGATAAAATATCACGCTATAACTTTATCACCTTATCACTCTTTAGCGTGCTTCGCACACTATTTCTGCCACTCCTACGCGGTCATCATTTAGTACAATGCGCAAGTCGCTGGCAATAGTTCCTTTGAACGTATATGAAATCAACTTTCCGTACTCGCTGACTGTACCCGAATAAACCGTCAGGAATTGTCCGCCGCCACTTGAAAGCTGGATTTCAAACTCCGCCGGCAGACCGTTGCCTCTGCTGAATGCAATGGAAACGCCATCTACCTTGGAACCGTTCTCCAAGGCAAAGGTAATATAATCTCCTTTATTTCCTTCCCAAACAGTATTCATTTTTTTATCGAGCACGTTCATTACACTTTCCGGATTGGTGCTGGCAGTTACGGGAGCATCCGGTTTTGCCTGTGTTTGCATGGGGGCATTTGGATCTTCTACTGTCAATGTTCCACTTAGGCGGATATCTTCGGAAGAAGCACCTACCATAATGCTGAAGTCTCCCGGTTCCACTACCCATTCCATGTGCTTATCCAGTAATTCCAGCAGTTTGCGGTCGAGGGTGAAAACTACCTCTTTCGTTTCTCCCGGTTGCAGGTGGATACGCTCAAAGCCTGCCAGATTCTTTTCGTAAGTGGTAACGCTGCTCAGGATGTCGCGAACATACAACTGAACCACTTCATCGCCTGCACGTTTTCCGGTATTTGTTACTTTGCAGCGCACAGTTGCCTTTTGGTTCGGTGTAATTACTTTCGGACTAATTTCGATGTCGGAATACTCAAAGGTGGTGTAACTCAGACCGTATCCGAATGAATAGAGTGCACCGTTGACGCGTGACATATTTCCATCCAGTCCCGGATTCTTTCCGCCATCAATCTGTGAAGAAGGTTTGCAGGGGAAGTTGAAAGGAATTTGTCCGACACTTTTCGGGAAAGTGACTGTCAGTTTTCCGCCCGGGTTATAATCTCCGAAGAGTACATCGGCTACTGCTGTTCCACCTTTGGACCCCGGATACCATGCTTCTAAAATAGCGGGAACGAACTTGTCTGCCCAATTGATGGATAGCGGGCGACCGTTAATCAGCACCAGTACGACGGGCTTTCCGGTTGCTTGTACCGCTTGAAGCAGTTTCAGTTGTCGTCCCGGAAGGTCGAGGCTGCTGCACGATTTGTTTTCACCGCAGGTACGCTGTCCGCCTCCTAATACGACTACGGCTACATCTGCCTGGCGTGCGTTTTCTACTGCTTTATCGATTTCAGCTTGTTCGTTATCTGTCATCGGATAGTCGATAAGTTCGCTTTCCGGCCAATTGGCATCTACAAGATCACAGCCTTTGGTGTAGAGTACTTCTGCTTTGCCTTCGGATTTTTGGCGAATGCCTTCCAGCACTGTGGTTACTTCTACTGCCAAAGGACCGTAGTGTGTCAGTGCATATCCCTCTTCGTCTGCATTTGGGCCGCAAACTGCTATTTTCTTCACGTTGTTGATATCCAATGGCAACACGTTGTTTTCATTCTTCAATAAGACGAGGCTTTCGCGTGAGGCTTGCAGTGCAAGAGATTCATTTTCAGCTTTCTCTACTTCTCTATCGGCTCCTGCAAGGTCAGTCTGATAGGGAGCGTCGAACAGCCCTACAAGGAATTTTACACGCAGAATGTCACGTACACGGTCGTTAATCACTTCTTCGCTTAGTCCGCCCTCTTTTACCAATTCGCGCAAAGGCAATACATATGAATCCGGTGACCGGAAGGTGCAACGTACATTCAGACCGGCTTCTACACTTTGACGCACGGCTTCTTTCATATCTTTGGCGGTGCTGTGTTTGGTATAAAGATATTCAACGGCATCACTATCCGAAACCACATATCCCCGGAAACCCATCTCGCCACGCAGACGTGTAGTCAGCCAATAATAACTGCCTTGTATGGGAACACCGTCGTAATCATTGTACGAACTCATCACTCCCAATAATCCCGCTTCCTTTATCACTCGTTTGAAGGGGTAGACATGTATCATTTCCACTTCGCGTGGTGACATTTGCGGGTCTACACGTGCCATACCTTCGCGGGCGCCCTTGTTGTTACTATAAGCAACGAAATGTTTTCCGGTTGCTGCTACCTGATGGTTATGTTGCATGCCGCGTACCATTTCAATACCCAGTTCGGCAACGAGGTAAGGAGATTCACCATATACTTCCTCATAGCGTCCCCAACGCTGGTCACGGCCGACATCGAGGATGGGAGCGTAGACATTGGTATATCCCAACATACGGGCTTCCCGTCCGGTGATTAATCCTATCTGGCGTATCAGTTCGCGGTTCCAGGTATGTCCTAATCCCAGTTGTGTGGGGAAATTGGTGGCACGGTAACTTTCTACTCCTCGGATACCTTCGTTCGTAAAATCTACGGGGATGCCGAGGCGCGTTTCTTCTATGAAGAAGCGTTGTACTTCATTCAGTGCCCAGGCATGGCGGGATGCCGGCCATACATAGGGATTATCCGATGGGGGAAGTCCCCATTGTTGGAAACCGTTCAGGTGTTCGTCGATGGCACCGATGCCGTCTTTCCAAAGCATTTGTTTCCATTCGGGGGTGGGGAGGTCGTCCTTTAGTACACGTTTGTAACCGTAGAGGGTTACCATTTGACATGTCTTTTCTTCCAGTGTCATCTGGCTGAGCAGATCTTCGATACGTGCATCCAGCGAGGCATTCGGATCTTCGTATACATCCTTCACTCCGTTTTTGTTGAAATCAATCCAGCCTTTCTTGTACATCTCGCTTTTGACGGGTTTGTACACAGCGGGTATCTTCACGGTCTTTTGTGCGCAGAGCAGAGTACTGCCTCCGAGCAGTAGTGTCATTGCAATTAGTTTCTTCATGATATTTATATTTTTGTGTATATAATCTTCTGTTGCCAAAGGTACGGGTTATGTGGGAGAAAGAAAGGTAAAATCGTCCGGAGTACTGGCTTTTATTGTACGTATGGTAATGCAAGACTGCTTTGGGTCTTATAAAAAGATAAGGTTTATTAATCCGGAGTAAGCAATCACACTATTCTTTTGTACAGTAACAAAAGAATTCTTATCTTTGCCCCACGATTTCTAAAAACCGTATGTATTCTGGGGTTGACTGGATTTGACAGCGGGTAGAAATAGTAAGTAAGCATGCAGTGCGTCGTTGATTTGCACTTTAATCTCAGTCCTCAAAATTTTATCTGGCGAAAGACAATACGCTCTTGCTGCTTAATCGAATCATAGTAGATTAGCTTAATCCCGGCACCAGGTGCTGGGACGAGACATCACTCGGAAGCTGTTGCTCCGAAGCATTCCGATCCAGTGGTGCAGTTACATCGGGGATAGTTCTTGTCGGCCTTGAGGCGAGAATGAAACTTTAAAGGATAAGGCAATGGTTGATGGCTTTGGTTCTGCCATTGCTCGAAAATTTAGGCAAAGATAAGCATGTAGAAAGCTTATGATTTCCTCGTTTGGACGAGGGTTCGATTCCCTCCAGCTCCACGGAAATAGTAAAAAGAAGTTTGTAAGTCCTTGAATTCCAGTAATTCAGGGGCTTTTTCTTTTCTTCTACTCCCCCTACCTTTTATATTCATTTAGAAAATAGTTGTAGTAAATGTGCTACAATTCAAAATTAATATCTACTTTTGTCTGTTCAAAAATCAATAACTATTAGAAGTGGGGGCAACACTTTAAATTCTGCAACAGATTTATGAAAATTCACGAAGGAAAATGTACAGAGAAGATTTTGAAAGAACGTGAACGGATTGGTAGTCGGTTAGCCATTCTTCGCAAGAAGAGAAATATGACCCAAGAGGAATTGGCTAATCTTTGTGGTGTTAATCGTGTTAATATAGCCAAGATAGAGAAAGGGGCTTATAATGTGAGCATTGATATACTATCTAAGGTAACATCCGCTCTTGGTTTTGTGATAGATATAAAAGTGGATAGCTCTGTTTGTCCGACTCATTTCTCTCAACGTAAACCTGTAAAGCTGGTAATAGGGAAAGACTATTATGTCAGTTTTGGCAATAACGAAGCCCATAGATGTAAGCTGGTTGATATTCCGGAGATGTACCAAGGTCAAAGCTGTCTCTTATACACATCTCCGAGCCCACGAGACCGGAGCCTATCTCGT
>ERZ1026940.158-NODE-158-length-27599-cov-6.772437_pt1 | contig 27599 bp, 19 predicted proteins | sample MGYA00519306_ERZ1026940 | MGnify/ENA primary metagenome ERZ1026940 (study PRJEB26926, sample SAMN06164613) | human gut metagenome | biome: ENVO:00009003; feature: ENVO:2100002; material: ENVO:00002003 | host: Homo sapiens | place: USA | collected 2012 ...
CAGCGCGAAAAATTCGCTTCGCATCTTGGCGCATTCTCATTTGGAAATAGTATAATCACATCAAAAAGGGCGGTTCGGAAGTAAACTCCGAATCGCCTTTTCGTATACCGCTTCCATCAATTAACACGCGGAAAAAGTATGCAAGAGCGCTCAACTCAATCGCAAAATGGGTGTCGAGAGGGTCGAAGACCCTTCGCGGGTGCAGGGCAGAGCCTCTGGCAGGTTCAAGGGCAGCGTCCTTGGGTCTCCTTACTCCACCGTCACCGATTTTGCCAGATTGCGCGGCTTGTCAACGTCGCAGCCGCGGCTGACCGCCATGTAGTAGGCGAACAGCTGCACGGGAATAATCGCCAGCAGCGGCAGCAAGTCCGACGCAGCGTCTGGGATGACCCAGAGTTCGTCCGCATCCTTCGCGGCGCGGTCGCGCAGGGCTTCCGGGCAGACGATGAGGACTTTCGCGCCGCGGCTCTTTACTTCGCGCACGTTCGAGAGCGTTTTATCTGCCAGCTGTTCCTGCGTCAGCAGCGCGCAGACCAGCGTGCCCTGCTCAATCAGCGCGATTGTGCCGTGCTTCAGTTCACCCGCCGCATACGCTTCGGACATGATGTAGCTGACTTCCTTCAGTTTCAGCGACGCTTCCATCGCCAGGGCGTTGTCCAGCCCGCGCCCGATGTAGAATACATGCTGACGGTCGTGGTACAGGCTGGAGAAACGCTGCACCGCGGGTTCGAGCGCCATCACCTGCTCCGCCAGTGCGGGAATGTCCGCCATCTGCCGCAGAAGCTCCGATGCTACGCTCTCCGTCAGATGGCCGCGCTTCACGCCGAGGTCAATCGCCAGCAACACCATCATTTCCACTTGCGTGATGTATGCTTTTGTGCTTGCGACGGCGATTTCCGGCCCCGCGTAGGTGTACATGACGCAATCCCCAGCGGTGCGGGCAATCGACGAGCCGACGACGTTTGTCAGCGCCATCACTTTCGCGCCCAGCCGCTCCGCCTCGCGCATGGCGGCCAGCGTGTCCGCTGTTTCGCCGCTCTGCGAAATGGCAAGGAAGCAGTCGCCTGCGCCCAGAATCGGGTTGCGATAGCGGAACTCGGATGCTACATCCACCACCACGGGCAGCCGCGCCAGCTTCTCGATTACATACTTGCCGACGACACCCGCGTGGTATGCTGTGCCGCAGGCGACAATCGTCAGCGTGCGCAGGGAATTCGCTTCTTCCGCCGAAATCGGGAACGCGCCGGGGCGAATCGCCATTTTTTCTGCGTCCACATGGGCGGAAAACGTCTTTTTCAGCGCGGCGGGCTCTTCATGAATCTCCTTGAGCATGAAGTGCGCATAGCCGCCTTTTTCTGCTGCTTCCACGTCCCAATCAACGTGAATGGGCTTGAGCGCACATTCGTTGCCGAAATGGTCGTACACGCGTACGCCGCTCCGGGTCAGCACGGCGACTTCGCGTTCATCGAGCAGCTCCACCGTCCGCGTGTGGCGAATCAGCGCTGGAATGTCGCTGCCGACGTACTGTGCGCCGTCGGACAACCCGACGACAAGCGGAGAATCCTTGCGCGTGCAGTAGAGCGTATCCGGCGCTTCGGCGTTCAGGACGCACAGCGCGTAGCTGCCTTCGAGCATTGTCTGCGCGCGCAGAATGGTCGAGAGCATGTCGCCGTCGTAAAGCGTATGCAGCAGATGGGCGATTACCTCCGTGTCCGTTTCGGATACGAACACGCAGCCCTTCGCCTTCAGCTGAGCGCGCAGCTCCTCGTAGTTCTCGATGATGCCGTTGTGGACGACGGCGATATGCCCTTTCATGTCCGTGTGCGGATGGGCGTTGATGTCGTTTGGTTCGCCGTGGGTTGCCCAGCGCGTGTGACCGATGCCGATGGTGCCGGGCAGGGGATTCGATGCCACCCGCGCGGCAAGGTTCGCCAGCCGTCCCTTCGCCTTGCTTAGCCGAATGACGCCGCCGTCCATGACCGCAATGCCCGCGCTGTCATAGCCGCGGTACTCCAATCGGGAAAGTCCGTCCAATAAAATGTCCTGCGCCTGCTGCGCACCAATATAGCCAACGATGCCGCACATAGGGAATCGCTCCTTCCAAGTCGAATAAGACGTTATAATACAAGTTCAACCTGCTGTATTATACGCCGATTTCGATGAAAATGCAACACCCATGTGCGTCTTTTTTTACGGGACAGGAAAAACGCCGTTTTGCAGCACTTTTTCGGGGTCAACCGCCGTATCGCCGACGACAATCCGCAGGTGCAGGTGCGCTGGCAGGTCGCATTCCTCCGGCATCGTGCGCCCGATGAAGCCAATCGTCTGCCCAGCGCGAACCGGATCACCCGCGCGAATCGCGTAGAGCATCGACAGGTTCGCATAGCGCACGAGGACGCCGCCGTGGTCGATTTCCGCGTACGCGCCGAAAACGCCGCTGTCCGCGCAATTGATGACGGTGCCGTCCGCCATGGCGCTGACTTTCGCGCCCTCCGCCCCGGCGTAATCCGCCGCATCGTGCAGCGCCCACAAGCCCGTGGCACTGCTTTGCCGCATCCGCGTGTTGTCGAAGGGACGCAGGAGCGTCATGCTTTCGAGCGGCATGGTAACGCTGCGGACGGTGGGGGAGACTGTCGGCGCGGGCGTGGCGGTCTGCGCACTGTCAAGCGACTGCTGAAGCAGCTGCGCGGCGGATATGTCGCCGGAGACAGGCGGGGTCGGCGTCACACGCGCAAATTCCGCCTGCCGCGTCCACAGCGCCGTGCCGACAATCACCGAGACGCACAACAGCGCCATCAGCAGAAATGTCCACTGCTCCCGGCGCAGATGCAGCGCGCGGAAAAGAGAACGAAAGTGACGGTCAGCCATGAGAAAATCACCTCAACCATGCCGCATGGGGCGTTTTCTCCTATTATGAGCCGGAAAAACCTGTTTTATCCATCCACGTCAGCTGCGTGCCGGGGTAGTAGTGCGCCAAAATCTCCGCGAAATCCGCGCCGTCCGCCGCCATCGCCTGCGCGCCTGCCTGCGATAAGCCGACGCCGTGCCCGTATCCGACGGTGTGGAAAACGATGCGGTCGCCATCCGCCTCCCAAGTAAAATAGGTGCTTCGCAAGGAGAGCGCTTTGCGGAAATCAGCGCCGCGGACAGTTTGGCTGCCGACCAGCAGCGTCGCGACGCGCCCGGAAGCAGTCGTGGATTGCAGACGAATCGCGCTGGGCAGCGTGTCCACCGTCACGCCGCAGCCGGGAAAAGCGCGCAGGAGCAAAGCTGCCGCTTCCTCGCAGGAGAAGGACGTGTCGGCGCGGAATCCGGCGTACCCCTCTTCGCCGGGACTGTCTACGCTGACCAGATACGGCTTGGCGGACGCGAACACGGCGGCGGCATCTTCAGTCTTTCCGCCGGAACAGGCGTGGTACAGCACTTCGATGGGCAAGCCGCCGCTGGTGAGCAGCAAGCCGTCTGTTGCGCGGACCGCGCGGTCAATGCGCGCGCGGAGGACGGCGTACTCGCTGCCCCAGCGGGCTTGCAGCTGCGCATCCGTCTGGTACGCCTGACAGCACGCGCTGTCCGTGCAGATATCGCAGTCCGGGTGGCGGACGCACCCGTTTCCGCCGAACGCGCGGCTCTGTGCGACGGCACGCGTACGGGCGGCTACTGCTTGGCATTTGAGCGCTTCCGGCGCGTAATTCGCGGGCATCTCCGCCGCTAATGCGCCGAAAACGTAGTCTTCCAGCGGCAGCAGGCGGATTTCCTCCGCATCGGCGAAGTAGACCCGAAGTGTTAAGCCGCTGTCAAGCGCGGAATCGGTCGGCGCGGCACAGGATGACAGCATCAGGATACACACAAAAAACGACAACAGCTGTTTTTGTTTCATGGGCACACAACCTTTTCGCAGAAATTTCGGGAAATGTTCGGATTGCACAAATCGCCGCACGGGGAAAACAGTTTTCGCTCCGACGGCGCAAAACCAGTTTATGCGCGGAAAATTTCGTGCATGAGCAGGAATTTATGTCGGCAATGGCGAAATACTTACCGCATCGTCTACGGTCAAAATGAACGCACTTTCCGAAAATCGCAAAAAATGCAGGAGAAAATGCTGAATATGACTTGACGAAAATGCATAAAAGTGATTCAATAGTAAGTGAAAAGAGTGAAGAACGCAAACGCGGCTCTCCGTGATTGCAGGCGGAGGAACGCAACGCAAGCAAAGGCAGGTGTAACTATGCGCTACAACGGCCCGACCGCCGCGGTGCGGGACCAGTTCCATCAGGGAACGAACCGCAGAGCCTATGAGATGCTCGGCGCGCACCCGGTGACGCAGGACGGACAGGAAATGTGGCATTTCGCTGTCTGGGCGCCGAACGCGCGGGCGGTTTCCCTCATTGGCGAATTCAACCAGTGGGACAGGGAAAAAACGCCCATGCAGAAGGTCTACGACGGTACATGGGAAGTGCGGCTGCCCGCGAAAACCTTCGACGTGAAGAGTGACCCGAAACGCTATGATTATCCCGACGCCGCAAAGAAACTGACAACCTACAAATATTGCATTCAGGCGCAAGACGGGACGTGGCAGGACAAGGCTGACCCCTATGGGTTCGCCATGCAGATGCGCCCCGACACTGCCAGCCGTATTTACGACCTGAGCGGCTACCGCTGGGGCGACGCGGACTGGATGGAGGCGCGCAAGTCCTACGACCCGTACCACAGCCCGGTGAACATCTACGAGATGCACCTCGGCTCGTGGCGGCGGCACAAGGACGGCACGTTCATGACGTACACGGAGATTGCCGAACAGCTTGTGCCGTACCTGAAAGAAATGGGCTACACGCATGTGGAGTTCATGCCGGTGATGGAGCATCCGCTGGATATGTCGTGGGGCTATCAGGTGTCCGGCTACTATGCGGCGACGGCGCGCTTCGGCGAACCGAAGGAGCTGATGGCGCTCATCGACGCGCTGCATCAGGCAGGCATCGGCGTACTGCTGGACTGGGTTCCCGCGCATTTCCCGCGTGACGCAATGGGACTGCGCCGCTTCGACGGTACGCCCTGCTATGAGCATCCCGATCCCCGGCGCGGCGATATGCCGCAGTGGGGGACGCACATGTTCGACTATGCGCGCGGCGAGGTCAACTCGTTCATGCTCTCCAACGCCTGCTTCTGGCTGGAGTGGTATCACGCCGATGGGCTGCGCGTGGATGCGGTCACGTCTATGCTGATGTACGACTTCTGCCGTGAGCCGGGGCAATGGCTGCCCAACAAGTACGGCGGACACGAGAATCTTGATGCGATTGCCTTCCTGCGGCGGATGAACGAAACCGTCTACCGCGATTTTCCCGGTGTGATGATGGTGGCGGAGGAATCCAGCGCCTATCCGATGGTAACGCGCCCGATTTATCTGGGCGGGCTGGGCTTCGGGTTCAAGTGGAACATGGGCTGGATGAATGATATGCTGGCGTATATCAAGCTCGACCCGGTCTACCGCAAGTATCACCATGATAAGCTGACGTTCTCGCTGATGTACGCCTTCTCGGAGAACTACATCCTGCCGTTTAGCCACGACGAGGTGGTACACGGCAAGCACTCTATGCTGGACAAGCAGCCGGGCGACTTGTGGAAGAAGTTCGCAGGACTTCGCGCGCTGTACGGCTACACGATGGCGCATCCGGGCAAGAAGCTGCTGTTCATGGGCGGCGAGTTTGGGCACTTCATCGAGTGGAAGTATGACGACCAGCTGGACTGGTTCTTGCTGCTGTACGAGAATCATCCGCAGGTGCAGCAGTGCTGCAAGCGCCTGAACGAAATCTACCGCACGACGCCTGCGCTCTACCAGATTGATGACAGCTGGGACGGCTTCCAGTGGATTCAGGCGAACGACAGCGATAACTCCATCGTTGCGTTCCTGCGCACGGATAAACGGGGCAACTCGCTCCTGTGCGTGACGAACTTCACGCCCGTGTTCCATCCGCAGTACCGCATTGGGCTGCCGCAGATGGGTACGCTGACGGAGTGCTTCAACACCGACCGCAAGGAATACGGCGGCTCGAATCAGTACAACAACTGGGCGATTCGCACGGAAGAAGAGCAGCTTCAGGATTTCCAATACAGCTGCGATATCTGCGTGCCGCCGCTTGCGACGGTGTACTTCACCTATCAGCGCGACCCGCTGCCGGAGAAGGCGAAGAAAGCGTGCGTCGTGCCGGAAATCGCGGATGTGCCGCCAAAGAAAGCATCCCAAACGGCAAAGAAACCGCAGCCCCTGCCGGAAAAGTCCGCCGGCAAAGCCAATTCCATTTCCATCGGCTGAATCGGCGCTCGCCGCAATCAGGGGAGGAGCGAAAGCGCTGTTTCACATACATCACCGTGCCACCTGATGCACCGAGGGCGGCGCGAATCCTGCACGGTCGGTGCGCTTCGCAAGAAACAAGGATGAAGGAGCGTGTTCTCATCATGAAAAAGAAGACCTGTGTTGCCATGCTGCTGGCAGGCGGACAGGGCAGCCGTCTGGGTGTCCTGACTAAGAAGGTGGCAAAGCCGGCTGTTCCCTACGGCGGCAAGTACCGTATCATTGACTTCCCGCTGTCCAACTGCACCAACAGCGGCATTGACACCGTGGGCGTGCTGACGCAGTATATGCCGCTGGAACTGAATTCCTACATCGGCTCCGGCGCACCGTGGGATTTGGACTTGTCCACCGGCGGCGTGTTCGTTCTGCCGCCCTATCAGACGGGCAAGACGGGCGACTGGTATCGCGGCACGGCAAACGCCATCTATCAGAACATGGCGTTTATCGAGCAGTATGACCCGGATTACGTCCTGATTCTCTCCGGCGACCATATTTATAAGATGGACTACAACGCCATGCTGCAGTACCACATCCGCAAAGGCGCGGATGCGACGATTGCTGTGCGCCCTGTGCCGTGGGAAGAAGCGAGCCGCTTCGGCATCATGAATACGGACGCGGACGACAACATTGTTGAATTTGAAGAAAAGCCCAAGCAGCCCAAGTCCAACAAGGCGTCCATGGGCATTTACATCTTCTCGTGGGCGAAGCTTCGCGCGTACCTGACGGCGGACGAGGCGGACAAGACATCCGCCAATGACTTCGGCAAGAACATCATCCCCGCGATGCTGAATGACAAGCAGGTCATGGTGGCATACAACTTCGAGGGCTACTGGAAGGACGTCGGCACGATTGAGTCCCTGTGGGAAGCGAACATGGACTTGCTCAGCGTGCCCATGCCGATTGACCTGCATGACAAGAAGTGGCGCATCTATGCCAAGAATCCGGGCCTTGCGCCGCACTACATCGCCAAGGGCGCTGTCGTGAGCGATTCGCTGGTTACGGAAGGCTCGGAAGTCTACGGCTCTGTGCAGCACTCCGTGATTTTCGCAGGCGTGACCATTGAAGAGGGTGCAAGCGTCATTGACTCGGTTGTCATGCCCTATGCGGTCATCAAGCGCGGCGCGGTTGTCCGCCGGGCGATTGTGGCGGAGAACGCCGTGATCGGTGCGGGCTGCGTGGTCGGCGAAGAGACGGGCAATATCGCCGTCGTCGGTCAGGGCGTCACCCTTCCCGCCGGTGTCAGCGTGACCGCGGGTCAGCAGGTGGACGAGAACACCAAATTCTGATAATCACAGCAGCGGAAAGGATGTAAGACAATGAAAAACGTAATGGGTGTTATCTACACCGGCGAAAATGACGCCAATCTGCGCGAGCTGACCCTGACCCGTGCCATTGCAGCGCTGCCTGTGGGCGGCCGCTACCGCGTCATTGACTTCCTGCTGTCCTCGATGGTCAATGGCGGCATCAAGAACGTCGGCGTTATCATGCAGAAGAATTATCACTCCCTGATGGATCACATCGGCTCCGGCAAGGAGTGGGATCTGCACGGGAAGAATGACGGCCTCAAGGTGCTGCCGCCGTTCCTGACGCGCGAAAATGTTGGCGTGTACTCTGGTATGCTGGATGCGCTGCGCTCCAACACCAACTATCTCTCCCGCTCCAAGCAGGAATATCTGGTGCTGAGCAACTCCACCATCATCTACAACGCGAATATCGCGGAGTTTGTGGCGTATCATCAGAACAGCGGCGCGGACATCACCATCATGTACACCGCCGATCCGAACATGCAGCGCGACGAACTGGGCTGCTATCTGGCGGTGGACGAAAGCGGCATGGTGACGGACATGGAAGTTGATCCGACGCATCCGAACCTGCCGCTGACGAGCATGGAGGTCGTCGTGATGAAGCGTGAGTTGCTGCGCACGCTGGTGGACAAGGGCGTGGCGCACGGCTATCATGATTTCAACCGTGATGTGCTGCTCCGTCTGGTGACGGAAGGCACGACGCGCGTGAATGCGTGGGCGTATACTGGTCTGTGCTGGCGCATGGACTCCGTGCAGAGCTACTTCAAGTTCAATATGGATATGCTGGATACCCAGATTCGCCATCGTCTGTTCACGGCGGAGCTGCCTGTGTACACCAAGGTTCGCGACGAGATGCCCGCCCGCTATGGCGACAATGTGACCGTCGTCAACTCGCTGGTGGCGGATGGCTGCATCATTGAAGGCACGGTGGAGAACTCTGTGCTGGCGCGCGGTGTGCGCATTGCCCCCGGTGCGCATGTGAAGAACTGCATCATCATGCAGGATGGTCAGGTGCATAACGACGCTTCCATCGAAAACTGCATTCTGGACAAGCAGACGGTCATCAAGCGCAGCGCGCGGCTCATCGGCCCGGCGGCGTACCCGATTGTTATCGCGAAGAATGTCGTCATTTAATCCACGAATCGCCTAAATCGAATTGACGCGGTTCGGATTTGCAAACCGCGCCAATATGTGCTATACTATTGGTGCGGTTTGTTATTTCCCGTAATTTTTTCCCTTGCCCCCGGCAGGAAATATTTCTGATGGAGGATAGAAACGATGAAGATTCTCTTTACGGCGAGCGAGTGCGTCCCGTTTATCAAGACCGGCGGTCTGGCGGATGTTGTCGGCGCGCTGGCGCCTGTTCTGGCGAAGCAGGGTCACGACGTGCGCGTGATGCTGCCCCTGTATGCGGCGGTGCCGAAGCAGTATGTTGACCAGATGACCCATGTGACCGACTTCGAGGTCGCGCTGGGCTGGCGCCGTCAGTATTGCGGCATTGAACTGCTGGAAAAGGACGGCGTGAAGTTCTACTTTGTGGATAACAAGTTCTATTTCGGCCGTCCGTATATCTACGGCATGGGCGGCGACGAGTACGAACGCTTTGGCTTCTTCTGCCGCGCGGCGCTGAACGCTCTGCCGCTGCTGGACTTCCAGCCCGACGTGATCCACGCGCATGACTGGCAGTCCGGCATGGTGCCCGCACTGCTGAAAATTCAGTATGCCCACCTGCCGTTCTTCGCGAACATCAAGACCATGTTCACCATCCACAATCTGCAGTATCAGGGCGTGTTCGGCATCCGCGAAGTGCAGGACGTGCTGGGTCTGGGCGACAGCCTGTGGACGGACGACAAGCTGGAGTGCTACGGCTGCGCGAACTTCATGAAGGCTGCGCTGGTGTATTCCGACATCATCACCACCGTCAGCCCGTCCTATGCCGAGGAAATTCAGACGGCATACTACGGCGAGCGGCTGGATGGTCTGCTCCGCGCGCGCAAGCATGAAGTGTTCGGTGTGCTCAATGGCATCGACATGGCGGACTACAATCCCGCGACGGACGCGCGCATTCCGGCGGAATATACCGCGGATGACCTGTCCGGCAAGGCAAAGTGCAAGGCGGAACTGCAGGAGAAGCTCGGTTTGACCGTTGACCCGAATGTGCCGATTATCGGCATGGTCGGCCGCCTGAGCAGCCAGAAGGGGCTTGACCTTGTGGACTACATCATCGGCGACCTGATGAGCGAGAACGTGCAGCTGGTTGTGCTGGGCATGGGCGAGAGCCGCTATGTCAATCTGTTCTCGTGGGCAGAAGGCGAGTTCAAGGGCAAGGTTGCGGCGCGGTTCGCGATGGACCACGCGCTGGCGCATCAAATCTACGCGGGCTGCGACATGTTCCTTATGCCCAGCCAGTTCGAGCCGTGCGGCTTGAGCCAGCTGATTGCCCTGCGCTACGGCACAGTGCCGATTGTCCGCGAGACGGGCGGTCTGCGCGACACGGTGCTGTCCTACAACGAGTACACCGGCGACGGCAATGGCTTCACGTTCTTCAACTACAACGCCAATGACATGCTCAATGTCATCAACCGTGCCATCGATTACTACGAGAACCACAAGGATGTGTGGAACACGCTCCAGCAGCGCGGCATGACTGGCGATTACAGCTGGACGAACTCCTCCAAGAAATATATGGAACTGTACGAAGGCTTGGTGAGCGGGCGTTTCGACCATGACTCCGCATCGAATCAGGAGAAGGCATCTTCTGACGACGACGCGGAGGCAAACCCAGTGGTCGTCCCGTATCCGTATGAGAAGGAAGAACCCGAAGCGCCCGTGAAGCCCAAGCGCGTCCGCCGCACGAAGGAGCAGATTGCGGCGGACAAGGTGGCGAAGGAAGCGGAGAAGGCGGCAAAAGCTGCTGCGGCGGAAGTGCCCGCGGAAGCTCCCGCAAAGCCTGCTCGCAAGCGCCGCACAAAGGCGGAAATTGAAGCGGACAAGGCGGCAAAAGCCGCTGCGGCGGAAGTGCCCGCGGAAGCTCCCGCAAAGCCCGCCCGCAAGCGCCGCACGAAGGCGGAAATCGAGGCGGACAAGGCAGCAAAGGAAGCGGCAAAGGCAGACAAACCTGCCTGCAAGCCGCGCGCGAAGAAAGCGGAAACGCAGGAATAATCCGCATCATCCGACAGGCGTTCTGACCTGAACCCAACAGGTCGGAGCGCCTGCCTTTTTGTGCGTGACGGAAATTTCCAGCGCGGTTTGTTACAATCTGCATGACACGCCGGGCGCTTTCTGCTACAATGGAGGAGAAGTACCACCACAAGGAGGATTTTCCCGTGCAATTCCGATACCAGCGGGCGCTGTGCCTGCTTCTGATGCTTTTCCTGATTTTGTCGGCTGTACCCGGAACGTCCGGCTTACCCGCTGCGCTCGCCGAGGATACAGCGGATGTTGCCGTACAGTCCGCGCCGCTGGAGCGGAGCGCTGCCACACGCAACGGCATGGTGCGTGTGCGCCTGCTGTCCATTGGCAGCAATCCCGCGTCGCTCACGGTGACGGCGGTCGGCGCAATGGCGGTCAGCGGCGGGCAGACGATGGCGCTGGCGAATGGCGAGCAAATCAGCATCAGCCACAGCAGCGCGACGGGCGAAATCCGCCTGACGCGGGGCAGCGAGACGGTCAGCATGGGGCGGGAGATGGCGCTCAGGCGGCGGCAGACGGACGGCGGATTCCGCATTGCACAGGCAAGAAGACCGCAAAACGTCTACCCCGGTGACCTGCACCTTGTGTCGAAGCTGGAAAGCGGGAAGTATCGGCTCTATGTCGTGGCGAATGTGTACATCGAATCGTACCTCTATGGCGTCGTGCCGTATGAAATGGGGTCATCATCGGCGCTGGAAGCATTGAAAGCACAGGCAGTCGCGGCGCGGACGTACACCCTGCGCGCCATGAATGCGAACGCATCGAAGGTCTACGACGTTGTGGACACGACCGCCGACCAGGTGTACAACGGCAGTCCGGCGGAGCGCGACCGGGCGGCGGAGGCGGTGGACGCAACGCGCGGCATCGTCGCCATGAACGACGGCAAGCTGACCGGGACATACTACACCGCGTCCAACGGCGGGCAGACCGAATCCGCCCGCAACGCGTGGGGCTCATCCGGCGTGAATTACCTGACGGTTAAGGACGACCCGTTCGACCGCATGAACCCGTACAGCAGCACGCGCAAGATGACGATTTACGCTGCATTTGCCCACGCAAGCCAGAATCAAAGCCTGACGCGCCTATTGCAGGCGAAAGCGCCAGACGCGACGATTCTGCGCATCGAGGCCGTCACGCCGCACACGCCGAAGTACGCCGCACCCAGCCGCTTATATACGAAGCTGGATTTTGACGTGACGGCGCTGGTGGCTGGCGAAACGCGCCGACTGACGCTGACGTTCGACATTTTCAGCGAGCTGGAAAGCGCACTCAATCTGTCCATTAACAAGACGAAAAACGAACTCTGGTCGGTCAAGGCGGATGGGGAGACGTTCGTGCTGACCGTCAGGCGCTACGGACACGGCATCGGCATGAGCCAGCGCGGGGCACAGCAGATGGCGAACCTGGGCTATACCTACGACCAGATTCTCGGCTTCTACTACGAGAACTGCGTGCGGATGCAGTACACCTTCACGCACACGATTCTGCCGCCCGTGGGCGACGCGCCCGTGACGGCGACTGAAGCCCCCGCGACGATTTCGCCTGCCGCGCCTAATCAGGCCATGGTGACGCTGGTGAATGTGGAGGACGTGCTGAACGTGCGCCTGACCGCCTCGGACAACGGCACACTGTTGACGACGCTGCCCGCAGGAACCGCCGTGACTGTGCTGGCGAAGGGCGATAATTGGACACTCATCCGCTTCGGGCGGATTGTCGGCTACGTCCGCACGGAAAACCTGACGTTCACCGGCACGCAGCCGACGCAGAGCGACGAAAACCCGACGCCAATCACCCGCTGGGCGACCGTGACAGGCACGAATTCACTGAATCTGCGCGCGTCCGGCAGCTACGACGCGGCGGTGCAGTCCACCATCCCCGGCGGCGCGGTGCTGTGCGTGTTCGCGGTGGAGAACGGCTGGGCGAGCATACAGTATGGCGCGAAAACAGGCTACTGCGCGGCGGAGTATCTCACGTTCAGCGATACTTATCCGGGCAAAACGAGCCAGACCGGGCGTTCTGCGATGGTCAGGACGGCGACAGCGCTTCGGGCGACCCCGTCCACTGCTGCGGCGGTGCTGATGAACCTGCCGCAGGGCGTTCAAATTGCCGTGCAGAGCAGCGACGGCAGCTGGTGCCGCGTGACGGCGGGCGGCATTGACGGCTATGTGCTGGCAAGCAGCCTTGATTTCAGCGCCGTCGGCATCGAATTGACGCCTGTGCCGACGACAAGCGGCGAACAGACCGCGATCGTCAATTCCACCGCCTCGACGCTCAACCTCCGGCAGGGTGCGGGTACGGAATACCCCGTGCTGGCGGAAATTCCGAAGGGAACGAGCATCATCGTCACGGCATACGGCGAAACGTGGTGTGCTGTTCGCTGGGGCAGCCTGACCGGGTACGTCATGACGCAGTACCTGCGCTTTGATGTGCCGAGTGGGACGCCCACACCGAGTGGGACGCCCACACCGGGCGCAACGCCCGAACCGACGGCATCCCCCGAACCAAGCGAAGCGCCAACGCCTGTCCCAGCTGCCTCCGAACCGCCTGCAAAGGTGGAGGATGACGTGTCAGCTGGCAGCTACGTTGCGTGGGTGAGTGCGGACAATGCGCCGCTTCGCCAGACGATGGCTGCGGATGCGGCAGTGCTGGCGACAATCCCGCGAGGAACGCAGGTGACGGTGCTTGCGCAGGACGGCGGCTGGTGCTATGCCGCGGTCGGGCAGATGACGGGCTATTTCACGGCGGACGCGCTCTCCTGCGAGCAGCCGGACGCGCCGCTGGGGCAAAAATACGTCAGCACAAAGTCGGATTCACTGGCGATGCGGCAGTCGCCCAATGCGGGCGCATCGATTGTGCAGTGGCTTCCGCGCGGCGCACTGGTGACATTCATTTCGCAGGAAAACGGCTGGAGTTACATCCGCTACGGCGGCAAAGAGGGCTACTGCGCGTCGCAGTATTTGAGCGACAGCGCGCCCGGTGCGGTCGTCATCAGCGATACGCCGATTCTGGACGTGACGCTGGAAAAAGTGACTGGGTGGACAGCGAGCATCCGCCAAGCAGAAACGCTCTACCAGTGGTGCAGCGCCGATGCGCCTGAAACGGCGAAAGTCGAAGCGGATTTGGTGCTGACCGTGCTGGAAAAGGGCGAAATCTGGTGTCGTGTGCGGACAGAAGAAGGGGAGGAAGGCTATTGTCTGACAAGCCGATTGACGCTGATTGCGCCGGAAAACTGACCATCCTGCCCGGCGAACGGGTGGACGAATTGCAGCAGGCGGGGCTGCGCATCCTGCAAAAGGAGCAGGGTTTCCGCTTCGGCATGGATGCCGTACTGCTGTCGAGCTTCGTGCGGGCGGAAAGCCGCGACCGCTGTGCTGATTTTGGCACGGGGACGGGTATCCTGCCGCTGCTGCTGGCAGGCATGGGGCGCGCGAAAAGCGTCGATGCGTTTGAAATTCAGCCGGATATGGCGGATATGGCGCGGCGGAGCGTGCAGCTCAACGGGCTGGAACATATCATCCGCATCCACGCTCTGCCGGTGGAGAGTGCCGACGAGGTGCTTGCGCCCGGAAGCATCGACGTAATTGTGTGCAATCCGCCGTATGGGCATCATGGCACGACACTGCCGAATCCGGCGCAGACGCTGTCCTTGGCGCGCCATCAGCAGAAAAGCGGGCTGACGGCGTGGTTCAAGATGGCGTATCAGCTGCTGCGTGGCAAGGGGCGGATGGCGGTCATCTACCCGGCGGCGCGGATGCTGGAAGTGATGAAGGACATGGAGAAAGCCGGACTTGCGCCGAAGCGGTTCCAGCTGATTTACCCCTCGGCGCAAAAGGCGGCGAATCTGGTGATGATTGAGGCGCTCAAGGATGCGCGCCCGATGCTGCACCCCGAACCGCCGCTGATGATTTACGAGCCGGACGGCACACTGACCGCGCCGCTGCGGAAGATTTACGCCATGGAGCGTGCATCAGGGGTTCATGCGGGCGACGGCGAAATTCAGCACGCCCGCGAACGTCACCCACAGCAGGTACGGCACGAGCAGCCAGCCGGCAAGGGGCTTCTGCTGCCCGAACTGCACCGCCATGATGAAAATCAGGCAGAGCAGCAGAATCAGCCAGAAGAAGGAAAGCCCAAGCGCTTTCAGAATAAAGAACAGCACGGGCCACATCAGGTTGACGGCTAACTGGGCGATATACAGCCCCAGCAGCAGGAAACGGTCGCGCCCCTGTGCGCGCAGGACGAGCCACATGCAGTACGCCATCAACACATAGAGGATACTCCAAACGATGGGGAAGAGCCAGCCCGGCGGCGCAAAGCCGGGTTTGTTCAGAGCGTGGAAGAAGTCCATGCCGTCGCGGGTGAGAAAGCCGACGAGTGCCCCTGCGCCAAGCGTGGCGGCTTCCAGCGCGACGAGTGAGCGCCAAGTGGCCTTTTTGCCTTGCTGCGTCAAAGTTATCGCCTCCTATGACACGGATAGCCTATGTCATCAGGCAGCGCGGCATACAGGAAAGAAGCGGAGGAAACACAGATTATGGGAAGCGTTTTGGTCATCGGCGGCGGTGCGGCGGGATTGGCGGCGGCGATTGCGGCGGCGGAATGCGGCGATACGGTCGCGGTAGCGGAAAAAATGGATCGCGTTGGCAAAAAAATCCTCGCGACGGGCAACGGCCGCTGCAACCTGATGAACACGGGTGCGCCGCGCTATCCGGGAAATGCGGCGTTCGCGGCGGATGTGCTGTCTCACTGCGGCGCAGAAGAACAGAAAGCCTTCTGGGAGCATCTTGGACTGCGGCTTCGGCAGGAAGAAGCGGGGCGCGTGTACCCGGTCAGTTCGCAGGCCTCAAGCGTGCTGGATGCGCTCCGCCTGCAATTGACCGCCTTGCATGTGCGGGTGGTGACGGGCGTATCCATCACGGCACTGCACCGTGAAAATGATGGCTGGACGGCGCTCTCGGCGGATGGGCAGCGCTTTCGGGCGAACCGCGTTATCATCAGCGGCGGCGGATGCGCCCAGCCCAAGCTCGGCAGCGACGGCAGCGCCCTGCGTCTGCTGACGAATCTCGGCTGCCCCGCGACGACTTTCGCGCCCGCGCTGACGCAGATTATCACAGATAGCACGTCAATCAAGGGGCTGAGCGGCATCCGCGTCAAGGCACAGGTGGCGGTTATCGACCGGAAAAGCGTCCTGCATGAGGAGGATGGCGAGCTGCTGTTCGCGGATTACGGCGTCAGCGGCGTGTGCGTGATGCAGTGCGCGCGGTATGCAAAGGAAGGGCGGATGCTTCGCGTGTCGCTGGTGAAGGGCATGGGTTTCGCGGATGCGGGCGATTTCCGCCGCGAACTGCACCGCCGCCGGAGAGACTGGGCGCAGCGCCCGATGACGGAGATGTTGACCGGGCTGTGCGTGCCGCGATTGTCGGCGGCGCTGATGCGTCAGGCGGATTGGCGCGTAACCGAAAGCAGCCTGTGCGGGCAAATGACAGCGGACATGGCGGAGCGCCTGACGAAAACGGCGGATGCGTGGCTGCTGCCGATTCGCGGCGTGAAGGGCTTCGAGAGCGCACAGGTGGCGTCGGGCGGGGCGTCGGTTGCGGATTTTGACCCGGCGACATTGCAAAATCGCCGTCTGCCGGGACTGTACGCGGCGGGCGAGGTGCTGGATGTGGACGGCGACTGCGGCGGCTTCAACCTGATGTTCGCCTTCGGAAGCGGCATTCTGGCGGGTCTGGACGGGCGAAATGCCCCGTGGACACATGAAAATGCGCAGAAAAGCTGATTTTTCTCGAAAAAAAGTGATTTTCCCTCTTGACAAATCGCTGAATCGCGCTATAATATTATCTGCTGATGCAAACGCCGCTCATAAGGTGGACGGATGCTTCGCAGATGTGCACCATTAGCTCAGTTGGTAGAGCACCTGACTCTTAATCAGGGTGTCTAGGGTTCGAGTCCCTAATGGTGTACCACATGCCGAATCGCAATCGCGGTTCGGTATTTTTGTGTCCGGAAAACGGCACGCGCGACAAATTTTCTTCCCCAAAGGTGCGGAAAACCCTTGTCGGACAGGGCGAAAATATGGTATAATACACTGGTTGTGTCTGTAAAGGACGCTTCATTCGGTATGCCTGTCTTTTTCGGGCATATGAAGGAGGAAATGCCTTTGACCCTGCGCGAAGAAGCGCCGATGACCAAAGATGATGCACGCCGCCTGAATCCACTCCAGCTGGCGTATATCGGGGATACGGTCTATGATTTGCTGACCCGGTCGCGCCTGCTGTACCGGGGGTATAATCTGCATCACTGCCATCAGGCGGCGGTCACGGTCGTCAATGCACACGCACAGGCGGAGGCTTTGACACGCATCGAGGGAGCGCTGACCGAGGAAGAGAACGCCATTGTCCGCCGTGGGCGCAATACCCACGCGCACCACGCTGCGCCTCGAAATCAGACCGCCATGGACTATCAGGCAGCAACGGCGCTGGAAGCCCTCGTCGGGTATTTGTACCTGACTGGGCAGGAGGCACGGTTGCTTGAACTGTTCCGAAAAAGTCAGGAGGTTGCATCATGCCCCGCTCAACCATGAAAGTCGCCCTGATTCGCCATACGCTTTCGCCGGAGGAGGTCGTGGCGCTCGGCGCTCGGCTGTGCTACTCCCGCGCGACGGTGGACAGCTTGCAGCAGCGCGTCAGCCGTGACGACCAGAGCGAGTTCGTCAGCCGGATTTTGTCGATGGGGCATGAATCCGTGCTGGAACACGCCAGCTTTACCTTTGCGATGGAGGGCGTTTCGCGCGTCCTGCTGGCGCAGATTACCCGCCACCGGCTCGCCAGCTTCTCGGTGCAGAGCCAGCGCTACGTCAGCTACGAGAAGGGGTTCGGCTACATCGTTCCGCCGAAAATCGAGGCGCTGGGCGAGGACGCCGTCGCGGAGTTTGAGCGGCAGATGGACACCATGCATCAGTGGTATACTGGGTGGCAGGAGAAGCTCGGCGCGGGCGAGGGCGGCAATGAGGATGCCCGGTTCGTGCTGCCCGGCGCTTGCGAAACGCGCATGATGGTGACAATGAACGTGCGCGAGCTGCGGCACTTCTTCAGCCTGCGCATGTGCAGCCGCGCGCAGTGGGAAATCCGTGCGCTGGCGACGGAGATGCACCGCCTGTGCATGGAAATTGCCCCGGCGCTGTTTGCGGACGCGGGGCCCGGATGTCTGCGCGGCGCGTGTCCGGAAGGGGAAAAATCCTGCGGCAAGGCAGGGGAGATTCGCCGGACAAGGCGCGAATGGCTCGATTCGCTGGCAGACGAACAGAAAAAGCAGAATCAATCAACCGACAATGAATAAGAATAGAGGAATTTGAAATATGGCATACTATGACAATGCACCGTCCCACAAGCCGCAGGGCAAGAAGTCCTTTGGGCGCGAAAAGTGGGTGGAAGAAGGCTCGGAGTACCGCGGGGCGCGCCACGGCGGACGTCCCAGCGGCAAGCGCGACGACAACCGCGCGTATGGCGAAAAGAAGTCGTTCGGCGATCGCAAGCCTTACGGCGAGAAGAAGTCGTTTGGCGACCGCAAGCCCTATGGCGAGAAGAAGTCGTTCGGCGACCGCAATCCCTATGGCGAGAAGAAGTCCTATGGCGACCGCAAGCCCTACGAGCGCCGCGACCGCTATGATCGCCGCCCGGAAATGGCCGACGAGCGTCCGGCACCGTCCTATCGCGATTCGGAGTACCGCCCGGTGGCTGTTGCGCCCGTGATGGCGCAGCCCGTGGCGGAAGAAGCAGTGCAGGAGAACCTGCTGGCAGGGCGCAACCCGATTCGTGAGGCGCTCAAGGCGGGTCGTGATATCGAAAAGCTGCTGGTGCAGAAGGGCGAGCTGACCGGCTCTGCACGCGAAATCGTGCAGATGGCGAAGGAAGCGCACATCCCGGTGCAGGAAGTGGAACATCAGCGCCTGAACGAGCTGGCGAAGAACCATCAGGGCATGGTGGCGTTCGCGTCGGCGTACCAGTACAGCACGGTCGAGGCGATGCTGGCGGAAGCGGAGGAAAAGGGCGAAGACCCGTTCCTGATTCTGCTGGACGGCATCACCGACCCGCACAATCTGGGTGCGATTATCCGCAGCGCCGAGTGCGTGGGCGCGCACGGTGTGATTGTGCCGGAACGCCGCGCAGTCGGGCTGACCCCGGCAGCAGTCAAGGCATCCGCGGGCGCGATTGAGCACATCAAGGTTGCGCGCGTTGTGAACATGACCCGTGTGATTGAAATGCTCAAGGCACGCAACATCTGGACATACGCGCTGACGATGGACGGCACGGACTACGAGAAGGTCAACTTCAAGGGCGGCGTGGCGCTGGTTGTCGGCAGCGAGGGCGAGGGCATCAGCCATCTCGTGCTGGAAAACTGCGACCAGAAGGTGTCCCTGCCGATGGCGGGACATCTGGACAGCCTGAATGCGTCCGTTGCGGCGGGCGTGGTGATGTACCGCGTGCTGTCCAGCCGCCGGGCATGAAACCGCTGCTGATTGTCGATGGCTACAACGTCATTGGCGCGTGGAGCGAGGCGGAGAAAAAAGGCTGGCCGCTGGACGAATCGCGCGACCGGCTGATGCGCCAATTGGAGGACTACGCTGGATTTTCGGGCGAGGAAATCCTGCTGGTGTTTGACGGTTACCAGTCCGAGCGCACGACGACGACCGAAGAGAAGCACGGCGATTTGACGCTGGTTTTCACCCGCCACGGCGAAACGGCGGACAGCTACATCGAGCGCGCCGCGGCACAGACCCCGCGCTATCGGGAACTGCGCGTCGCTACGTCGGACGGGCTGGAACAATCGCAGGTGCTGTCCAGCGGTGCGATTCGCATGACCAGCCGGGAACTGCTGCGCGAACTTCGCGAAATGCGCAAAAGCGGCATGTCGGCGCACCAGAATCAGCCCAACATGAACCGAAACACGATTTTTTCCCGAATGCCGGAGGACATCCGCGCACGGCTGGAAAAGCTGCGGCGCGGAGAGTGAAGCGGGAGACGCGCCCTGCGCCGCCCGAAAAGCAGGTGAACAGTTTGTCAGACGATCGAATGAATGCAATGAATCAGGACAATGACCCGATGGAGCAGGAAGAGCCGATGCTGCCGGAAGACGATGCATTTTTGCTGGATTTTCCGTTGAGACAGGCTGTGCCCGGCGAACCGGAACAGCCTGCTTCCGTGCCGCTACTGAGCAGCAGTGCCGCCCATTCGGTCTATGAGGGCATGACGGACGAGGACGTGGTGGCGCTGTGCCGCACGGGGGACTCGGTGGCGGTGGAATATCTGCTGAACAAGTACAAGAACTTCGTCCGTTCCAAGGCGCGCAGTTACTTTCTCATCGGCGCGGATCACGAGGACATCGTGCAGGAAGGCATGATTGGGCTCTACAAGGCGATTCGCGACTTCCGCCCGGAGAAACTTGCGTCCTTCCGCGCCTTTGCCGAACTGTGCATCACGCGCCAAATTATCACTGCCATCAAAACCGCGACGCGCCAGAAGCATATTCCGCTGAACAGCTATGTGTCGCTCAACAAACCGCTGTACGACGAGGAAAGCGACCGCACGCTGCTGGACGTCTGCGCGGAAGGGCATTCGTCAAACCCGGAAGAGCTGATAATCAGTCAGGAGGATTTGCGCGGTATCCATCAGCGCATTGACGAGGTGCTGTCGGATTTAGAACAGGAAGTGCTGGCTGCGTATCTGGACGGGAAAAGCTATCAGGAAATCGCGGACAACCTGGGTCGCCACGTCAAGAGCATCGACAACGCCCTCCAGCGCGTCAAACGCAAACTCGAACGTTATCTGGAGGACATGGAAGCGCAGAACAACGACTAATACTATTTCCTGCATTCGCCTGCGCCATCTGCTCGCGCCTTGGCGCATTCTCATTTGGAAATAGTATGAATCCACATAAAAATATGCAAAAAAGCAGGAGAGAAACAATTTTCCTCTTGCTTTTTTGCGCTTTTTGCGCTATGATAGATGCCAAGAACAGACGAAGGGAGCAGAAACGCCATGCTGAACCGTTTCGTGGTTGGTTATTATTACGCGCTGCATCAAGAAAGCAGGGCGTGATTTGGCGTATTCTCCCGGAGACGAGAAAAGCGCCCTGCTGGCCAGAACATTGGCGGCGGGGCGCTTTCGCTGTTTTATACTAATTCTCATCTAAAGCATGTCATTCGCACAGCATCTTTTCCGCCCCGGCTTTGCTTCGTTCCGCTCGCGCGTACCTCCAGTACGCCTCACTTCACTCAGCTTTGCCGGAACGAAAAATCTGCTATGCTCGATGCCATGTTTTAGAATCGAATTAGTATCATCATCCCACATTCCCATTGGAACGGGCGGCAAAAGCCGTTCAAGATAGAAAGGAGTACCCCTATGAAAAAGTTTCTGGCTCTGGTTTGCACGCTGTGCCTGCTGCTGACGGCGCTTCCGCTGACGGCACTGGCGGCGGATGACGATTGGGTAACGCTCAACGTCGAAATGTATGACCGCTCCATCGCAGGCTTCAACGTGGAGGACTGCTGGCAGCTGCACTACATTCAGGAGAACTTTGGTGATCCGAACCACATCAAGGTTAACTGGATTCCCGTTTCCCGCTGGGAGGAAGGCACGATTCTTTCCACCCGTCTGGCGGGCGGCACCGCGCCGGATATCTGCATGACTTACGGCACGGATTTGGTGCAGCAGTACATCGACATGGGCGGCATTATGCCGCTGGATGACCTGCTGGCGGAATACGGTCAGGAACTGACGGCATTCCTCGGCGACGAAGTGCTGCAGTACGGTCAGTACGACGTGGGCGACGGCAAAGAGCAGTATTACCTGCCTGCGCGCCGCATCGTCGTCGCGACGCAGAGCATGTTCATCCGCAAGGACTGGCTGGAAAAGCTGAACATGGAAGTTCCCACGAACGTGGAAGAGCTGTATGCCTACCTGAAGGCAGCGAAGGAGCAGAAGCTGGGCGGCGACAACACCATTCCGTATTCCTCCGACCTGTACGCGGCTGACCCCTTCTACGGCTGGATTTACCAGATGGATGCGTTCCTTGATTACAGCCAGATTACCGAAGAAGACTGGGTGGCGAACTTCAAGTTCCACTACATGCTGCCCGGCGCGAAGGAAGCGCTGCGCTGGATGAACAAGTTCTTCAACGAAGGTCTGGTTTCCGATTACTTCGGCATTGAGAACTCCAAGCAGACCGATAGCGACCGCGTGAACGGCTATGACGGCTTCTGGGTCGGCAACTGGGACGCGCCGTGGCGCATGGAAAAGTCCTACGCGCAGGATTTGGCGAAGAATGTCCCCGGCGCAAGCTGGATTGCGTGCGACCCCTTCAAGCCCGAAGACGGCACGACCCCGCACGAAACCTACACCGCCGCTGGTCAGGCGATTTTCATCCCCGCGTCTGTGGATGAAAAGGTTGCGGTTGCCGCGATTAAGTACCTGAACTGGATGTGCAAGCCGGAATCCCTGTACGCGCTCCAGAACGGCGAAATGGGCTACAACTACACCACCGTCAACGAAAACAACATTCCGACCGACCTGAAGAACATCAACGACACCGACGACGCGCACAAGATGCACGCGACCGACGGCGCGCCGATCTGCAACGGCTTCTACTACGGTTCTGACGAGCTGAACTACGCCGCGACCGCTATGGGCTTCCCCGGCTACGAAGATGTTGTGGCGGACAGCCTTGTGATTGCTAATGACGGCGCTTACGAACCTGTCAGCTTCACCCGCACCATCCAGTCCCGCATTGACTACGGCACGACCATCGTTTCCAAGGAAGCGGAACTGCTGGTTCAGGTTGTGACCTGCAAGCCGGAAGATTTCGACGCAACGTGGGATAAGTACATCAACGAAATTCTTTCCGCCGGCGGTCAGCAGATTATCGACGAACAGCGTCAGGCGTACAAGGATGGCGCATACCGCGGCTTCTATCCGATGGCGCAGGAGTAATAAGCGCACGCAAACTTCACAAAAAGGGGGCTGCGTCTTGGACGCAGTCCTTTTTTTCGGAATAACCCCCCTGATATTTCTGTTTTTCCCTGATTGAAATTGACAAAGAGTCTGCTTGGCTCTATGATGGGAGTGTTTCGGTATGCTTCGACTTGGAATCATCGGTGCGGGCGGCATTGCCAGCCTGCACACCCACAACATCCTGAGCGGCAAATGCCCGGAAGTGCAGCTGACCGCCATGGCAGACCGCAAGGAAAGCCGCCGAGAATGGATTCGCGCAACCGTGCCGGACGCTGCGGTTTTCTGCGAGGGCAGCGACCTGATTGCGTCCGACACCTGTGACGCGGTGCTGATTGCAACGCCGCATTATCAGCATCCGACGCTGGCGATAGAGGCGTTCCGCCACGGAAAGCATGTGCTGTGCGAAAAGCCGGCGGGTGTGTACACCTTGCAGGTGCGGGACATGATTGCGGAGGCGGATAAGCATCCCGAACTGACCTTCGGCATGATGTTCAACCAGCGCACGAACTGCGTCTACCGCAAGGCGAAGGAACTGATTGACAGCGGCGCGCTGGGCGAAATCAAGCGCATGATCTGGGTTGTGACGGACTGGTATCGCACGCAAAGCTACTACGATGCCGGGGCGTGGCGCGCGACGTGGGATGGCGAGGGCGGCGGCGTCCTGCTCAACCAATGCCCGCATCAGCTGGATTTGCTGCAATGGCTCTGCGGGCTGCCCGTGCGGGTGCGCGCCGCCTGCCATGAGGGAAAATGGCACGACATCGAGGTCGAAGACGACGTGACCGCTTATCTGGAATTTGCAAACGGCGCAACGGGCACGTTCATTGCATCCACCGGGGACGCGCTGGGCGAAAACCGGCTGGAAATCATCGGAACGCGCGCGCGGATTCGCATCGAGAACGACCAATTGACGCTGGATACGCTCAGCGTGGATGAGCGCGACTGGTGCCCCGTGTGCAAAGAGCCGTTCGGCGTACCGGATATTCAGCACGAAATCGTGCAGACAGACGGCGAAAATCCGCAGCACGCGGGCGTGTTGAACGCCTTCGCAACGCACATCCTGCACGGTACGCCGCTTGTTGCCGACGGGCGCGAGGGTATCCGCGGGCTGATGCTGTCCAACGCCATGCACCTTTCTTCGTGGACGAATCAGACCGTTTCGCTGCCTATTGACGAAGAACTGTTCTTGAAGCTGCTGAATGAAAAACGCAGGACATCCCGCCACAAGGACGAAGTGGATGCTGCCATCGACGTTTCCGGCAGCTTTGGAAGCACGAGAAAGTAACCTATTCCAAGGAGGAAATCAGCGTGGAGAAGATTCGCCTCGGTATTATCGGCATTGGCAACATGGGCTCGGAGCACTGCCGGCTCATCCTGTCCGGGCAAACGCCGGAAATTGCGCTGACCTGCGTCGCTGATCCGCGCCAAGACCGCCGTGACTGGGCGCAGCAGACGCTCCCCGCCGGAACGGGCATCTATGCCGACGGTATGTCGCTCATCCGCGCCCATGCGTGCGACGCCGTGCTGATTGCTACGCCGCACGAGCTGCATCCGCCGCTTGCGGAGGCGGCACTCCGGGCAGGGCTGCATGTTCTGAGCGAGAAGCCCGCGGGTGTTTACACGGCGCAGCTGCACCCGGTCATCGCCGCCGCACAGGAGACGGGCAGGACGTATGCGCTCATGTTCAACCAGCGCACGAACTGCGTCTACCGCCGCCTGAAAGCGCTGCTGGATTCCGGCGAGTTAGGCGCGCTGAAGCGTGTGACGTGGGTGGTGACGGACTGGTATCGTTCACAGGCGTATTACGATTCCGGGGCTTGGCGCGCAACGTGGACGGGCGAGGGCGGCGGCGTGCTGCTCAACCAATGCCCGCATCAGCTGGATTTGCTGCAATGGCTCTGCGGTCTGCCGACAACGGTGCGCGCGTTCTGCCACGAGGGCAAATGGCACGACATTGAGGTGGAGGACGACGTGACCGCCTATCTGGAATTTCCGGGCGGCGCGACGGGCGTTTTTATCGCCTCCACCGGGGAACTGCCCGGCACGAATCGGCTGGAAATCGCCTGTGACCGCGGCAAAGTCGTCTGCGAAAACGGTCAGCTGACGCTATGGCGCTTGCCGCAGAGCGAATCCGCCTATTACCGCCGCAGCGCATCCGCATACCCCCACGCGGAGGTGCAGGTGGAGACTCTGCCGCTGGACGGGGAGAATCCGCAGCACGTCGGTGTGCTGAACGCTTTTGCGGCGCATATCCTGCACGGCACGCCGCTGGTGGCGGACGGGGCAGAGGGTATCCGCGCGCTGATGCTGTCCAACGCCATGCACCTTTCCTCGTGGACAGGCAAGCCCGTGCACCTGCCGATTGACGAGGGCGAATTTGTGCGGCTTCTGGCGGAAAAACGCCTGCATTCAAGGAAAAAGCAGGTGAAAGAGGTCACGTTCGCGACGGATCACAGCGGGACGGGAAGAGCGGAAGGATGATCGAGTATAGGCAGCACCGCACAACTCGGCAGCGCGTTGGACGCGAATTTTCTCTGGGCAGGCACATACGCCTGCCCGTTTTTTGCATCGTTCTTTTTTCGGAATGGCTGTTGAATTGCTTGAAAAAATGGAAATAAAGGTGTATAATGAAAGCAGAATGATGTTCTCCGGTGAACGGCGCGCTGCTTGAAAGAGAAGGTCTGACATCGGGCGATAAAAAAGGGAGGAATTATCATGGCAGTGAATTTGAAGAAGGGTCAGAAGGTTGATTTGACGAAGGGCAATCCCGGCTTGAGCAAAATCATGGTCGGCTTGGGCTGGGACGTGAACCGCTACGACGGCGGACATGACTTTGACTTGGATGCCTCTGCATTTCTGCTGGGCGCAAATGGCAAGGTTGCGAACGATTCGAACTTCGTGTTTTACAGCAACCCGGCTGATCCATCCGGCGCGGTGCGGTACGGCGGTGACAACAGAACCGGCGCTGGGGAGGGCGACGACGAGACGATTTTCGTTGACCTCGCCACGGTTCCGGCGAACGTGGAGAAGATTGACTTCACCGTGACCATCTACGATGCCGCCGAGCGCCGCCAGAACTTCGGACAGGTCAGCAATGCGTACGTCCGCGTTGTGGATGAATCCACGGGTATGGAGCTGATTCGCTACGATTTGGAGGAGGATTTCTCCATTGAAACGGCGATTGTTGTTGCGGAAATCTACCGCCACAACGGTGAATGGAAGTTCAACGCCATCGGCAGCGGCTTCCAGGGCGGACTCGAAGCACTCTGCATCAACTTCGGCGTGAATGTATAACGGTGCGGAAATAGCCTGACAGAGGAAGAGACGTACCCCGTTTCCTCCTCTTTTTTTCAAAATACAGCGCGTCTGCGGAGGAAAATAGGAGCATGAAGAACAGCAAACGCCTTCGGATTAGTTACAACGCCCCCGCTATCTTGTCCTTTGTCCTGATTTGCTTTGCGGTGCAGCTGCTGAATGTCCTGACAAAAGGGGCAAGCAATCGGGCCGTGTTCAGCGTCTATCGTTCCTCGTTTCTCGATCCGCTGGCGTATCTGCGCTGCGTCTGCCACGTCTTTGGCCACGCAAACTGGAATCACCTGATGGGCAACATGATGTATATCCTGATTCTGGGGCCGATGCTGGAGGAAAAGTACGGCACATCCAACATGGTGTTTATCATGCTGGTGACGGCGCTGGCGACGGGGCTTGCGAACCTGATTTTCTTCCCGCACATTCGCCTGCTGGGAGCGAGCGGCATCGTGTTCGCGATGATTCTGCTCTCATCCATTACCATCACGGAGGAGCATACGATCCCGCTTTCGTTCATTCTTGTCGCCGCGATTTACATCGGGCAGCAGGTGTATCAAGGGCTTTTCACGGCGGATAACATCTCGCAGATGGCGCATGTTGTGGGCGGCATAATCGGCTCGGTGCTGGGATTTGTGATGAACAAGTATAAAATGAGTCGCTATGAACGAGGCAGCCATGGCTAACAGAATCAACGCAAGCAATCTTTCTGATTTGCTCCTGCCCATGCGCCAAAGGGAAAATGCGCCGGGGGTATACTTTGTGCGCCTGTGCCAATGGAGCCCGGAAATCAAGGATTTCCTCTGGCGCTACCACGAAGCGGCGCGCGCAAAGGGTGTTATCATTGAGGGGCAAATCGGCAATCCGGATGAGCGGCAGCTGAGTTACCTGACGGAAATGCTGGGCAGCGCGTTTGAACCGAATCCGGCGTTCATTACCCAAGCGCTGCAAAAGTGGATGCCGCGCATGAGTCAGGCAAATCGCGTTTCGTTTGCCGAAGCAATGTGCGACCAGATGGATGAATTGAAGCGAAAGGGAAAAACGGACAGCATCATCCGGAACATCTACATGAAAGTGATGTGCTGGCTGTACTACAAATTCGAGCGCCTGATGCCCTTTCTGGGCGACGACAATCCGCCCCGCATTCTCTATGAATGCAATGCAATTACGGCGCATGAGCTGATTCTCCTGCGTATTTTGTCGATGATGGGGACAGACATTCTGCTGCTGGAGCCGCAGGGCGACGCGGCGTACTTGAAGCAGGATGCAGCCTCGGCATGGTCGCAGCTGCTGATCGTGCAGGGGACGTCCTTCGCAAAGGATTTCACACTCAAGCAGTTCCGCAAGGAAATGGCGGCGGCAGCGGCGGGAAACATGCGCCAGCCGTCGCAGCCTGCGCCGCGTCCGGTGGCATCCCTGTCTCTTATACACATCTCAGAGCCCACG
>ERZ1026940.160-NODE-160-length-27492-cov-8.848015_pt1 | contig 27492 bp, 23 predicted proteins | sample MGYA00519306_ERZ1026940 | MGnify/ENA primary metagenome ERZ1026940 (study PRJEB26926, sample SAMN06164613) | human gut metagenome | biome: ENVO:00009003; feature: ENVO:2100002; material: ENVO:00002003 | host: Homo sapiens | place: USA | collected 2012 ...
CAGCTCGTCGCTGATCAGGCTCATCGTCAATTGCTTCTTCACCTCTTTATTATACCTCTTTCCCGACATTTGGGCTGTTCTTTCTTTGTACGGGATTGCCTAAAGAATATCACCGGCATTCTGAGTGCCGCCCAAACACTCCGGCAGCTTCGGCCAATCCACGATCAATACACCCATACCTCCTTCAAAACGAAGAAAGAATCCTACTATGCCGCGCATGAAGCGGAACTGAAACAGTACAACATAGCCTACCATTATCTGATGGAAGTGCATGGCAGCACTGTCGTTGATCCTGCCACACTAAAGGTAGAAAGCGAAAGGCTCATCGCGCATCGGGCAAAGCTGCAAGACAAGCTGGAGCCCATGAAGCCGCTTTTAGGCACCCTACATTTTGTGAAGCGCTGTGTGGATGCGGTGATAGAAGACCAGCAGCCGCCGTCCATTATGGCGCAGCTTGAAGCGGTAAAGCAGCAGGACGAAGCACAGCGTCAGGCCCGGCAGGAAGAAAATCAGCGCAGGCAGTACGAACAGAACAAGGAGGAACAAAACAAATCAAACACGCATTTGATATAAATGATCGGAGGAATTTATGGCAAAGAAAGAACCGCAGATCACCGTCACCACGGTTTTTGACGGCGGGCTGCAAGCAAAGTATATTTTCGCGGACCTGATTATCGAAAAGTTTTTACAGAACCGTATCGAAAAACCACTTCCCAAAAGGGAAAGAAGCTTGTATAATGATCACAGCGTTCCGCCGAATCAGGGTTCGTCTGGATTGTGCGGTGAAAACGGATGATGTACGGAACGACGACAAACAGCAGCCCTTCTCTCTCTGGAATGGGCTTGTTCAAAGCGGGCATTTATTGCAGGCTGTCCAAGGACGACGACCTGCAAGGAGAATCCGCCAGCATCAGCAATCAGCGCGAGCTGCTCACCTCTGTGTGCAAAGCACAGGGGTGGGATATTGTTGATGTATACCAAGATGACGGCTTTACCGGCTTGAATATGGACAGGCCCGGTCTGCAAAGCCTTTTGGCTGACGCGAAAAAAGGAAAGATCAATCTGGTCATCACAAAAGACCTGAGCCGACTGGGCCGCAATTATCTGCAAACGGGCCATCTGATCGAAGACTTCTTTCCTCGCCATGGCGTGCGCTATATCGCGCTGAACGACAACATCGACACCCTGGTGGACAGCAATGAAATCGCCCCTTTCAAAAATGTGCTCAACGAGTTTTACAGTCGAGACATATCCGAAAAGGTGCATTCGTCCTATATGGTATCAGCGAAAAAAGGTTTATTTGTTGGCACGGTCGTGCCCTTCAGCTATAAGAAGGGCCCTGATCAACACAGCCATCTGCTGATCGACGAGGAAACCGCGCCAGCAGTAAAATATATGTTTCAATTGGCAGCCGAGGGCCATGGGCCGAACTTTATCCGAAAAAAGCTGGAAGCAGCGAAGGTCCCGACACCCGCCTGGTGGAGCAGGGAGCGCGGATTGCGGAACCTTCCCCTCACCCGCTGGGAGAAGCTCGACCCCGAAAATGGGAAATATGTATGGGATTTCAGCGTCATCAAAGACCTGCTGATCAATCCGGTATACATTGGTGCTGTGTCTGCTCAGAAACGGAATTACCGCTTCAAGTTGGGAACGATCAGCGAAAAGAAGCCGGAAGATTGGATTGTGGTAGAAGGCTGCCACGAACCGATCATCGACAAGGCGACCTTTAAGATCGTGCAGGAGACGCTGAAAAGCCGCCAGCGTCCCCGGGAAAATGGAGAGTTCAGTCTCTTCGCCGGGCTGATCAAGTGCGGTGAATGCGGAAAAGTGCTGACGCATCGGGTAGCGTATTCTCACGACCATGTACCTCTATACTGCTGCAAAACCTACAACGCTTTTGGCAAAACGCATTGTACTCAACACCGTGTCACGGAACCAATGCTGAAAGAAATCGTGCTGAACAAGATCAGGGAGTGCGCCCAGGCCGCGCAGGTGGACGATAACGATGTGGCGAAGCGCCTTCAGGAAACCTGTGAAACGGAGCAACGCCAACGGCAGGAAGCCCTGACCCATGCCGTCGCCAAGGATGAAGAACGCCTGGATGCGCTGAACAAAATGATCCTGCAATTGTACGAGGATCGGATGCTGAAACACATCAGCGAAGAAAACTTCTCTATGCTGATGGAAAAACGCAGCAGGAGCAGACGGAAGTCCAAGCCCGTATCGAATCAACCCGCAAACAGTTGTCCGATGAAGTGAAGATCGCTTATGACGCCCAGCAATGGAAGGAAGCCATCTCTCAGTACGCTGACATTCAGGAACTGGATGCCGCCACATTGAATCGGCTGGTGAGAAGCATCGTGGTGCATGAGAAAATCAACGATGATGGAGAGAGGCATATTACTATCGAGATTCATTTCAATTTACGGCCACTCCATGAGACAAGCAATATAGATACAGCAGTATAAAACAGTTCACCCCATTGCCGATGAACACGGCAATGGGGTGAAAAATGGTTGCTCTGTGATAATAATATTGAGGTATTTAAGCAGAAGTGCTTTCTTTCTTTGTTTCTGGGAAGATGATCTTGTTCACAAAGAAGAAAATCACCATGCTGACGCCACCGTTGAGCACTGTGGTTCCGATATTGTAGACCCAATCGGGCACGAACTTTCCGGCAGCAGCGACCCAGATGCAGTTGATGGAGTTCACGATGCACGTAATGACAATAAAGGCCAACAGATACCACAGGGCCTGATACCAGATGTTTCCCTTGCTACGAAACACCAGACTTCGCTGGATTGGAAAGTTAACGGCTTCTCCAATCACCATAGCTATCATGTAAGCCACAAAGTAGCGAAGCCCGCCATGAGTTTGGTCATAGCCCAAGATGTTCCATTTGAAGGTTTCACCGAACAGCGTCATATTGATACCTGGCCAGCCAAAATCTCGGTCCGGCAGGTTGGTCAGCATTTTGGGCAGGAATTGTAGAATCAGATATTTAAACACCGTGATCACATTGCTGACGATCACGAACAGGCCACCCTCCCGAATCCATTTGGACGCGGCAGGATGCTTTTCGACAAAATTGTTCCAGCCGTTTATGATTGCGTTCATGGGTTTACGCCTCCTCTGTAAGAATCAGTTTGGGACGATGGAAGAAATGATGGGTCAGCCGCCCGACGCCACGGAAGAAATGGCCGTTGACGATGAACAGAATATCCTTGGCCATATCCATGCTCACCATACCGTTCATCATTTTTGCCATGCCCCTGAAAGGCATATTGTAAATGAACAGCAGGTTCAGATCGGGCTTCCCTGCCTTCACTGTTTGGTTGATCTTTTTTTTCAAGAATCGGGCGGCAAAACGGGCGATGGGGTTCCTGGCGTATTCCATCTGGGCCAAGGCGTCGTTTAACTCCAGGGGCTTGCTCCGGTCCCAATTTCTTTGCGGGATAGGATGACCCAGCAGCGCTTCAAAGGCAGCGTCCGGCACGTTTTCCACATCACAGTCCTGATAGCAGGCCAGGTTCTTTCCTTCATACGGATTCGGGGCGGCGGTGCCGAACACCATCCGCTGACCCTTTAGCCGGATATCCTCCGAGGAAGCGCCAATCAGGATTTCATAGGTCCCCTCTTCCGTTTCCCAAGCATTTGTTTTCAAGTTGAAGTAACGGAAGGTGTAATCATCGAAAAGGATTCTGACCCGCTGGGTTTCCCCAGCTTTCAGGGACACCCGGCAAAAGCCCTTCAGTTCCTGTGCAGGACGGAACACTTTGGCGTTGGGCAATGAAACATACATTTGAACGATCTCGTCCCCACCGCTGCTCCCGCAGTTGGTCAGGTCGAAGGAAACGCCTTTTGGCTCGACGGTCAGATTTTCATAGCGGAATGTGGTGTAGCTCATGCCGAAACCAAAGGGAAAACGCACGGGCTTTTTTGCTGTAACGAAATAACGATACCCCACATACAGTCCTTCCCGGTATTCGCTGGTATATTCCCTGCCGGGGTAATACTGGCTTACTGGCAGGTCAGCACAGGCGATGGGAAAGGTTTCCGCCAGCTTGCCGCTGGGGTTTACTTCGCCGCTCAGTACCTGCAGCATGGCGCTGGCTGCCGCTTCCCCGCCCAGGCAGCCGTATACCAATGCCTGGCACTTATCGATCCAGGGCATTTCCACTGCGCTGCCGCAGGAAAGCACAACGATGATATGGGGATTGATTTCCGCCAGCTTATTCAGCATGATTTCCTGATTGCTGGGAAGACGCATGTGCGACCGATCCAGTCCTTCGGTTTCAAACCCTTCAGGCAGACCCAGATACAAAAGCACGCAGTCAGCTTCTTTTGCTAAAGCCACAGCCTGAGCTGCCAATTCATCGTTCCGATGATCCATCCGTTCAAAGCCCTGGGCATAGCCCACGGAGTGAGGGAAATAGTTGGTCAGCAGTTCCAGGGTTTCGTCCACCTGCCGGACATTGACCATGCTGCTGCCCGCCCCCTGATACCGGGGATGGGCGGCGAAATCACCGATCACCGCCACCTTGGCGCTGTGTTGCAAAGGGAGAATATCCTGGTCGTTTTTGAGAAGTACGATGCACTGCTCCGCGGCTTTCCTTGCGGCATCGTGCTGAGCTTTTTCGTCCACGAGCTTTGCCTTTGGCTTTTCAGCCAGCACCACATTCAACAGTTCCTCCACCCGTTGGTCGATGATTTCCACATTGATTTTTCCATTCTTCACAGCCCGCAACAGTTGGCAGGGGCTGTCGTCCCCGGCGGCGGGCATTTCCAGATTCATTCCTGCCCGAACCCCCTCGACAAAATCATTGCTGCCGCCCCAGTCCGTGACCACCATGCCGTCAAAATCCCATTCCCTGCGGAGAATATCATACAAATGAGCGTTTTCATTGGCATAGGTGCCGTTGACCTTGTTGTAGGAGGTCATAATGGCTTTCGGCTTTCCTTCCTTGACGGCGATTTCAAAATTCGTCAAGTATAGTTCCCGCAGGGTACGTTCGTCCAGCACGCTGTCAGAGGCCATGCGCTGTAATTCCTGGCTGTTCACGGCGAAGTGCTTGGCGCAGGCGGACACGCCCTGACTCTGTACGCCCCGGATGAAGCCAGCCGCCAGCTTGCCCGCCAAGTAAGGATCTTCGGAATAATACTCAAAGGATCGCCCGCATAAAGGGCTGCGCTTTGTATTCAGTCCTGGCCCCAACAGCACCTGTACATCCTGGGCAGCAGCGTCCGCGCCAATGACAGCGCCCATGGCCTCTGCCACTTCTGGGCTCCAGCTGTTGGCAATGGTGGCAGCAGATGGGATGTTGGTCGCTTTGGTGGATGCATTCAAGCCCAGGTGATCCCCCTCCGCCGCCTGCTTGCGCAGCCCGCTGGGGCCGTCAGAGAGGGTGATAGACGGAATGCTCAGCCGTGTCACTGGCCGTGTATGCCATACATCCTTGCCGGACAGCAAAGCACACTTTTCCGCCAGGGTCATTTTTGCGATGAGTTCCCGATGCGTCATGTTCAGTCACTTCCTTCAATGGTGATAGAAAACGGCCCTCCGGCCAAAGGAGGACAGCCGAAGGGCCGGGGAAAAAATCAGAGAATCACGGTCAAAGCGATAAAGCCAACGCTGACAACAGCGGCAATGATATTGGAAAGGGTCAGGGAACGCTGCCGATCAAAGATATTGGCAAGGGTGTGGGCCACAATCCCGGCGGCGAAGCCCAGGGCCAGATTGTTCAGGAAGAAAGCGGCGGCAACCGTCACCAGGAAAGGGGCGTCGATTTTCGTGTCGCCCAGGCCGTCTTTCAGGGAACCCGCAATCAGGCACAGTCCCGCAATCGCCATCACCCCGTCCGCGATAATGAAGCTGGATTCGGTGAACAACTGCATGGAGGTGCCGTAATGCCCGTACAGGTTAAACTGAATATCATAGGAAGATGTGGTGGAGAAAATGAAGGGCACCAGCCACACGAAGGCGGAGAGGAGGAAGCCCAGGGAAGCCACCGCAGACGCTAACCCGGACTTGGCTCCGTCCCGCCTGGCGGCGGCGTTCAGCGGCGTCACATTGAGAGCGGAAACACCCACGATGGGAGCGAGCAAATTCGCCCCGGCGTTGCAGAGCATGGTCAGGCCAGCCTGCTTTTCATTCTCGCCCTGGGTCATGGCGTCCGCAGTGGCGATGTTGGCAAACAGGAAGGTCAGGCATCCGGTAACCAGCAGCAGCGCCACGCTGCCACCTGCCTCCGTGTAGGCGGAGAAATCAAAGCCCTTGGAGAATACTTCGCCGATGTTCAGGCTGCGCAGGATGGTTTCCAGATGCAGGTGCTGGGCATCCTCGCTGCCCACCATCCACAGGCGGCCCCACAGCGGATCCAGGTTGAAATTCAGCTTGCCGCGCTTTTGCTCAATAATGACCTGAAACAGCATCAGCAGGAAATATACCGCCGTACCGATCATCAGGGAGTGGAACATAGGCCGCTTGGTTTTTCTTAGCAACAGGAACGCGCCAAAGGCTGCCAGTACGCCCAGCAGGCAGGCTTGGATCAGCGGGAAGAAGCTGTCTGCTTTGTATTTCAGGCTATTGTAGGTAGCAATATCAAAGAGGCGGAAGGATTGAACCGTTTCATTGAAGCCCTCCATGCGGGTGAGCGACGTGCCTACGCCGTAATTTACAACGGAGGAGGAGCCAGTGTATACCAGGCCAGTGAGCTGCATGGCGGTAAACACCACCAGCATGCCCAGCGCGGCAGGCGCTGCTTTGCGAACAGAAGCGGGAATGGCGTTCAGCACCGCTTTACGCACAACGGGCACAGCGGCGATAACCGCATATACGACGGAGGAAACGAAGCATATGGCCAGCAGGTTTTGATAGCTTAAATTGGTGCCGATGCCCAGGGCGGAAATCATCAGAGTGGAGAGCCCCAGGGAGGGAATCTGCGCCAGCGGCAGCCGGGCCACCAGGCCGATGACCAAAGAACCCGCGAAGGCGATCAGCATGGACAGAAAATACTGCCGAGCGATGATTTCGCCGTTGGCGGCAATATCGGCGGTGGTTGCCGAAGCCGCAGGGCCGGATACCATCATGGAGGTGATCAACTGCATGTTCATGAAGATGGCGCACACGCACAGGATGCAGATCAGCAGACCGGCCATGATTTCCCGGCCCGTGGTGGAGCCTTGATCCACATGATGGAAGTATTTGTTCAGGAATGATTTTTCCCGTTTTGCCTGGCGCTTTTCCGCTTTCTGGGCTTTCAGCGCTTTTCTTGCTTCTTTGGCTTCCAATTTTGCTTCTGACATGATGTATCCCTCCGGCTAATGTCTTTCTTGAGTGGCGGGCGGCTTCCGGTTCACGCGCCGGAATCCGCCATGGAGTGGGGCGGCCCCGCCGCCCCGGGAGAAAGAAATCATTCGATGAGCGCAGTGGTCGTCTGCCCCTGGGCGGCGTCGATACGTCCTTCCGCCTGGCCGGGGGTAGCGGTGGGCATTCCCATGACGGCGGGGTCTGCCCACAGGGAGGTTTTGACGACCTCGAAGGTTTCAAAGTCAGGCGCTTCTTCCGTCAGCTCCACCTTCACCGCTTCGCTGACCTGAGAGGAAGCAATCTTTTCTTCATCGTCTGAAATGGCCTGGGCAGTCACATAGTAGATGCCCGCCTTTTCCACGGTCAGGCTGCCTTCGGCGGTCAGGTTAAAGGGTTGGGTGCCTTCAGCAGACGCGCCGGGAGGGCCCATCATCGGCGCTTCAAAATTCATGTGGCCAGTGGTCAGGCTGTAAGGCCAGATGTAGCCGCCTGCCGGATGATTGTCAATCACCAGTTCGCTGGTAGCCACATCCTGGGACGCCACCAGCTCGGTGCAGGCTTCATCAGCGTACAGGCTGAAACGGACGGTAGGCATATACTGGAATTTCTTCCAGTTGGAAAGGGTGTAGCGGTCGAGGGTGATTTCCACAGTGTTGCCGTCAGCCACCACCAGCATTTCGGGGCGTTCCAGGGTGCCGCCTACACCGTAGAAAGCTTTCAGAATGATAGGTGCAGGCGCGGTATAGTCGGTGCCGGAGGCCGTGAAGGTGACCAGCTTCACATTGTACAGGCCCCAGCCAATGGCGGAAACGTCTACCTTGCCGCTCTTTTCGCCCACCTTGCCGGCGTTGATGCGCTTGGAGGAGGACACATAGGCGTTGGCTTCGGTGCCGTTCACCACGGGATAGATCCGAACGAAATAGTAACCGGCGTTTTCATCATTGGAAACGAAGGACAGCTTGCCGCTTTCCGTATCGAAGGCAAAGTCCGTAGGCGCTTTCAGCTCGTCCGCCGACGCCGCGGCGCACAGGCCCAGGCACAGAGCGATAAGCAGTAGAGCAAGGATTTTTTTCATGCGATTGCGCTCCTTTCCTTATTCAATGATGGAGGCAGTTTCCTGATTGGAATACAGATCCACGCGCTCCGGTACCTGGAAGGGATTGGCGCCAGGCATATCCATTTGCTGCGGGTCTTTCCACAGCTCGGTTTTCGCCACGCTGTATTCGTCGGAGAAATCCGGGGCAGCCTCCTCGTCCGTCAGCACGATTTCCATAGCGCTGGATACCTTGGAATCCAGGATCTGCTCATCCTTGGACAGGGCCTGGACTGTGACATAGTAAGTCCCGGCGGGCAGCTGTTCGGAAGTGGTGTAGGTATAAATATCGTTGGTGAAGGCCATGGTGGTGCCGCTGCCGCCAAACATGGGGCCGGGGCCGGGCGCGGCCTCCTCCTGGGTTTCTTCCTCGCCTTCCTTCACATTGGTCTTATACATCCAGCCAGTTCCCTGGATCTGGCTGTAGCCCCAGATGTATTCGATGCCGGGCGGGTTCATGCCCAGGGTAGCCAGCAGATCATAGGTGTCAATCACATCGGAAAAGGCTTCCTCCGTGCATTCCGCGTTTTTCCAGAAAGTGATTTTGATATTGGGCATGTAGTTGAGTCCCAGGTAATCGCACAGCGTCCACCAGTCCAGGATGATCTGCACCCGGTTCTTGCCAAAGAAGGCCATGGCTTCGGGGCGTTCCAGCGTGCCACCCACGCCGTAGAAGGCGTTGAGCACCACTGGGGCGGGGCTGTCGATGCCAGTGCCCGCAGCAGCATTGGCTACCAGCTTCACATGGTAGGGACCCCAGCCGATGTTATCCATCTTCACAGAGCCTTTGATTTCGCCGGTTTTGCCGCCGTTCAGGCGCTTGGAGGACACGGTGTATTCATTGGCTTCAACGCCGGAGGAGGCAGAGTAGATGCGGACGAAGTAGTAGCCGATGTTTTTGTCCACAGCGTTAAAGGAAAATTCTCCGGTGACGGTATCGAAGGTAAAATCCTCGGGGGCGGCAGCCGTGTCCGCAAGCCCAGCCATGGGCAGACAGGAGAGGAGCAGCGCTGCCAGCAGCAGGATTGATAGAACTTTTTTCATCTTTCATTTGCTCCTTCTATTGATTGAAAAGCTGCGCGGCGTTTTAAGCCGGGGTTTCGCCGCGCAGCAGGTATCAGTTCTTATTCAGCGTTATTCAGGGTGCTGGCGTACTGGTAGAGGGCATTGCGGATGTTGTTGTGCAGCATGTAGCGGCCATAGACATAATCGGTGGCGTCGCCATATGCAGCAACGGTGGCGCGGGCGTCGATGTACAGGCTGCGGGAGAGCATGTTGCCGTTCACACAGAGCATCGCAACGGGGGTATTGTAAGCGTCGCCGCCCATACCGTCGCCGTCAGTGATCAGCAGGCCCTGCCAGCCCCATTCGTCGCGCATGATGGTTTTGTACATGCCATAGTGGAACCAGGTCATGCCGATACGGTTCAGAGAACCCATCATGCCGTTGCAGCCGTAGTCCTCACAGGCGATTTCATAGGTCTTGAGGTAAATTTCACGGATGGCCTGTTCGTTGGCCCAGGTGGTGTTGCCGCCGCGGTTGGTGTCGCCGTCGTTCAGGGCCGCGTGCTTCGCGGTCACATTGGTGCCGGTGGCCTGGATGCCTTCGATGGCGCTGCCGCCGATGTGGCCGGAGATGAAGCCGTCCTCGGAGTAGTATTCAAAGTTCCGGCCGCCAAAGGGGCTGCGGTGGATGTTCATGGCAGGCGCATACGCCACGCCGACCCCAGCCAGGATGGCCTGATGTCCGTAAGCCACGCCCTCAGCGCGGGCCAGGCCGTTGTTCCAGGTGGCGGCGATGGTCACAGCGCAGGGGAACCAGGTCGCGCCAGCGAAGGTGCCGTTGGCGGGTTCGCCGGGGCCGTCCTGAGCCTTCTGAGCAGGCTTGCCCACGCTGTCCACAGCGCTGACGTTCCAACCGGAGTTACCCTGGATTTCAATGGCTTCGTCGATGGTGGTCATGGAGGCCAGCTTATCAAAGAGCTCCAACCCTTCTTCGGTGTAGCTGTCCACGCCCGCCAGATCCTGCACGGTCAGGATGTGGGAAGCGCCGGCAGGCTTATCCGCGGTCACCACGGGATTGCCGTTTTCGGTGGTCTGGCCTTCCGCCACATAGTAAGTCATTTCCCAATCGGGATCAGGAAAGGATGCTGCGTCCACGCCGTCGGGGGTCTTTTCGGCGTAGGGCATCATGTTGCTGCCATGAGCGTAGAGGGTTTCGGTGATCTGGGTCTTGACGCCATTCTTGTAGGTTTCAAAGGTGTATTCGATGGCATTGTCATCGGTCAGTGCCAGCACGGCTTCGATAGCATCGGTCACCTTTTCGTTAGGGGTTTCGTCGCTCTGGTGGGCCATGATCTGCTTCATGCCGCCCGCGATGTCGCTGCGGGAGAGATAGCCGTCCACCATGTTTCCGTCGCCCGCGGTCACGTCGTCCAGGGCGTTCACGGCCACGATCTGATCCCGGTCACGCTTTCCAGCGTCGGCTTCGTTGTAGATGATGGCGCTGTCCAGGATCACCTTCAGGCTGTCGGAAGCCCGGTCGCCCCACTGATGGGCGTCCTTCTGGACGTTGAAGCTGTATTCGCCGTTTTCCAGCACATAACAGCCCTGGCCGAAGTTGTCAAAGGAAGTCAGATCATCGGTAGCAAAGGAGATAGTCACTTCCTCGGAAGCGCCGGGCTCAAGGATGCCGGTCTTGGCGTAGCCGATCAGCACCACCTTGGCTTTTTCCAGACCGCGGCCCTTGATGCCGAAGTTTTCGGTGTCAGTAGCAAAGGGAGCGTCCATGTACAACTCCACCACGTTCTTGCCCGCCACGTCGCCAGTGTTGGTGACTTTCACGGTGATGCTGTTCTGGCCATGGGCTGCCAGCGCCACGTCAGAGGCGGTGATTTCTTCCGTGAAGGTGGTATAGGACAGGCCGAAGCCGAAGGGGAACTGCACCACCTGATCATAGCCCGCGGCGGAGCCATTCTTGAAGGTCAGCGCCTTGAATTCATCGGAATCGAAGTAGCCAACGGAATCGGCAGTTTCGTAGTAGCGATAGCCCACATAGATGCCTTCCTCGTACTGATAGAAGGTCTGGCCGTTGGCATTCACATAACGGTTGTCATCTGTGTTGTAGTAGGTGGGATTGGTGGTCATGTCATAGGCGAAGGTGTCCACCAGGCGGCCGGAGGGATTATTACGGCCGGACAGCAGGGTGGCAACGCCCGTGATGCCTGCTTCGCCGGGATGGCCGATCCAGAGGCAAGCATCCACATTGTAGTCTTCGCTGTCGATGAAGCCCAGCTCCATGGGAGCCGCGCTGTTGATGAGGACAATGGTGTGGGCAAAGTTTTCTTTGGCAAAGGCCAGCAGGTCCTTTTCGTTCTGATCCAGTTCCAGGTAGGTGGAGCCGGTCAGGGTGCTGCCGTCGCCGTCATAGTCCATGGAGGGAGAAGCACCTTCCGCGCCGGAGCGGGCGAAGGTGACGATGGCGTAATCGGTGTAGCCGTCCTGCAGAATGCTGCCCTTGCCGCCCTCGTATACATCCTTGGCAAATTCATGGATTTTGGTGTAGCTGGTCCAACCGCCGCCACCCCAGCCGTCGGAGGAAGCGGGGGCAGGATCGTTGGCGTTCACGCCGCGTTCGCCGCCGCAGATTTCTTCCAGCCAGCCCCAGGCGTCTTCATTCACGTCCAGGCCGGCTTCCAGCAGCGCGTCCAGCATGAGCACGGTGTTTTCGTCGTCCGCGCCGCCAGCGGAGCCGGTGCCGCCTTCCACGTAGTTGTAGCTCATCGCGCCCAGTACAGTCACTTTGGTGTCTTCTGCCAGGGGCAGCAGGTTGTCTTTATTCTTGAGGAGTACAGAGCCTTCCGCGCCGATCTGCACGGCCACGTCATAGCCCTCAGAGTAGCAGTAATCCGCGTCATAGGTCGCGGCGCTGGCAGCCGGAGCGATGCTGAGCAGCATCATCACGGCAACCACAGCAGACAGGATTTTCTTGCCAAGCTTCATATCATTTCCTCCTTGCATTCTTGGCGGGTATTTCTTCCCACCGGATGATGTAAGTATAAAGGCTTTTCCGTTCGCGGGCTATTGTTTCGGCGCAAGAGGTTCTCTCCCGGAAAAAGTGGCGTGAATACCGGAACGAGCGGTATGAAAAAAAAGAACGAACGGCTTTTTCTTAGCCGTTCATTCCGGATCATCGGCTGATATTTGCCATTCGTTCCATGCAATATAATCAAGCGGCAAGTTCTAAATACCAATCGCTCAGCCAATCATGAAAATATGATGACTGCTTAGAACTTTGAACTGAAACTGAAAATGGAATTACAGCATCACGCCACCGTCGTTCTGCATCAATTCCATATACGCGTCCCGGATCTCCTGATATTTTCTGCGGCTGATGGGCAGCATCTCCCCACTGGTCAGAGAGACTTCATTGTCTCCGATGCGCCGGATGAAGCGGTAATTGAGCAGGTATCCCTTGTGAATCCGCAAAAAGCCCTGGAGCGTCAGTTCTTTTTCCAGCTCCTGCATGCTTTTATGCAGCTCCATGGGCGCGTCCTTGCCCAAGACATGGGCCATCTGTGTTTTGCCGCTGCCCTCGATATATTGTAGCTTGTCAATAGCCAGGTACATCACCTGATCCCGTTCCCGCACGATCAGGGTCTTCGGCTGTTCATTGGCCTTTTTATAGGCCATGTAGGTATCAATCACGCCGGACACGTCCTGAATCAACCGATTTTTGCGGATGAATCCCCGTGGATTGGTGCGTAGGGCATCGAAAACCAAATCTTCACGGTTGGAAATGTAGATAATATCGATCAAGTTTCCTTCCCGCCGAAGCCGCTGAGCCAACTCCAGCCCCGTCATGCCGGGCATTTCGATATCCAGAAAGAGCAAATCAAAAGAAGTGGTCTGCATCCTGAGCAGCAGTTCCCGCGGTCGGGAAAAGGTTTCGATGGAAGCGTCCACATTTCGCGTCCGCAGCGCACCGCGCAGAGAAGAACCAAGCAGCTCCAGCGCCACCTTTTCATCATCGCAGATCGCGATATTCCATCTGATCATGCCTCTTCCTCCACGCTTTTTTCTTCCGGCATTTCCAGCATCACGTCTGTGGTAAAGATGCCGCCGCTCATGCTGTACTTCACGGAACCGTTATAGCTTTCCGCGATCCGCCGGATGATCCGGGTGCCGTAGCCGTGCAGCTCCGTGTGGTTGGTTTTTGTGGTTTCCAGGGTCATCCGCCGCTTTTCCGGCAGCGTTTTATCCACGGGGTTGGTGACGCGGATAAACAGATATTCCTGCCGGGGTATAATGGAAATGTTCACCGTCGGTTCCGCCACGCCTGCCTGAGACGCGGCCTCCATAGCATTGTCCAGCAGATTGGACAAAAGGCTGCACAAGTCCTCATCCTTGAAGGGAAGCTTGCGGGGCACGAGGATGCTGGTATCCAAAACGACGCCCTGCTCCTTGGCCGCGGCCATTTCATGATTCATGACCACGTCCACGGCGTAATTACCGCTGTCAAAGCTCTTTAAATACTTCGTTCCCTGGGAGGAAACCCGGTCCAGATACTCTTTCGCCTCCGCTGTTTTCCCTTCGTCCAGCAGCGCTTTCATGTAGAAATTATGGTTCTTGATTTCATGACGGATAGAGCGCAGCTCGTCATAGCTCAGCTTGGTGGCATGATACTTCTCTTTTTCCATTTCCTCCTTCTGCCTGAGCGCGTTCAGCTCCATATTTTTCTTCGTGCCCTGGTCGATGGTATAGAACTGGTAATAGGCCATCAGATTGATAAACCACAGCGAAACACACACCAGAATGTTGAAATTGCGCGCGTTTACGATCGCCTTCGATAAATCGGCATACAGCTCCAACCCGATGATGATCGCCGAAATCACCACCTGCATCCACACATACTTGCCGCCGATGGCAGTGCCGGTCTCAAAAGAAAAATGCCGCAGGAACCAGATTTCCGTAAAAATCATGACCGTCGCCACCAGCGGCGTCAGATACTGCGCCCAGGCAAAATACGATTCGTTCAGGGACGCGAATAATTCGCCCAGCGGTTCGGAAATGGGCAGCATCACCATCACGCTGGCCACAAACATCCAACCCCGCACCAAACATACCCTGAAATCATACTTGCTTCTCAGAATGGTATACCCCGTTACGAAGATGCTGAGGGCGATTCGATCCATCTGCCAGCCGCTTGTCAGCCAGAATAAAAGGGAATCCAAGAGAATATAGCTTGCGCAGCAAACGAGGTACTCTATAAAAAACTGCGCAATCCCTTTTTTATTTTTCGGGAAGTCACGCAGCAGCATGACCGCTGCCATGATCAGCATCGCATTGGTGAACACATATCCATAGCCCATGCCGGGTGAAAGAATAAACTGACGAATATATTCAAACAAATCGTTTGCCCCCCTTTCACCTGCCATCTGGAAATCCCCTTATAGTATATCAGAAATGTCGATCCTCTTCAAGATAAGCGGAATAACTGGTATGATATGAGGAATAAATGGTTTTATAAGCAAAAACCCCTTGACAACTAATTCGCCATGATACAGTTGATGGCCGGCGGCGGTGTCGCCCTCATCGGCATCACCCTTGTACCTCTGCTCTCCGGCCTGTTCGGTTGATCGTCCGGCGGTGATCGCTTATGGGCGGCATACTCGACAAACTCGATGAATGGCTCCGAGGGCTGCTCATCGAGGGAATCACGGGAAACCTGTCGGGCATGTTCGATACGGTCAATACCAAAGTAGGCGAGATCGCCGGTGAAGTGGGACAGACGCCGCTGGCATGGAACAGCGGCGTCTTTTCTATGATCCGAAACCTCTCTGAAACGGTGATCGTTCCAATCGCCGGGGTTATCCTGACATTCGTAATGTGTTATGAGCTGATCCAGCTTGTGACAGAGAAAAATAATCTGCACGATGTAGACACCTGGATGTTCTTCAAGTGGATTTTCAAAACATTCTGTGCCGTTCTCATTGTGACGAACACATGGAATATCGTCATGGGTATCTTCGATGTCGGGCAAAGCGTTGTGAACAGCAGCGTAGGCGTCATCATCGGGAATACCTCCATTGATATCAGCAGCATCATCACGGATATGGAGGCGCAGCTTGAAGTCCTGGGCACGGGAGAACTGTTCGGGCTGTGGTTCCAGTCCCTTTTTGTGGGACTTACCATGAACGCCCTTTCCATCTGTATCATGCTTGTCATCTACGGCCGCATGATCGAGGTGTATTTGACAACTTCCGTTGGACCGATTCCGCTTGCCACTATGACAAACCGGGATTGGAGCCATACAGGACAGAACTACTTGAAATCCCTGTTTGCATTGGCGTTCCAGGCATTTCTAATCATGGTGTGCGTGGGAATCTACTCTGTTTTGGTACAGAGTATCGCCACGGACGGAAATATCTCAGGCGCGATATGGGCCTGCATGGGCTACACAGTCTTGCTGTGCTTCGCCCTGTTCAAGACCGGCAGCCTCTCTAAGAGCCTGTTCGGAGCGCATTAAATAGTGAAATATCCATATATTCGTGCTATAATATGATGGGAGGTGATTTTTTGAGAAAAAGGATTGTTAAGGTGAAAATAAGCCAAGAGCAAATGACCTTATTAAGGCTTAAATCTGCTATAACTGATTTAAGTGATGAATTGGGCGACAGCACTAAAAAGCCCTACAAGGTCACAGTTCGCAAGATACCTCCTGTTGAAACAGACCTTGTTACGGTCGGAAAAATCAATAACAACATTAAGTTTGAGGTGAGAGAAAAAGAGTCACATCACAACGAGGCTCATTTTCATATCACGATCAAAGGACAAGGCAGCGGGAGCTATAGAATTAGCGATTTCACTGCAATAGAGTCAAACATTCCGAGAAAGGTAGAAAAGCAACTGTTGGAGTGGGCACAAGAAAATCGGCAAACTCTAATTGATACTTGGAATGAATTTCATGGATACAGAATAACAGTTGCATAATGCTATTTGAGGGTGCTACGGCATCCTCTTTTCTTTTGGAGGTGATAAATTGGCGTATGTAACCATTCCAAAGGATTTGACGAAAGTAAAATCCAAAGTGCTGTTTGGGCTTACCAAACGGCAGCTTATATGTTTCGGAGCGGCGGCACTCATCGGAGTACCGCTTTTCTTTTTGCTCAGACGCACGGCCAGCAACAGTGCCGCCGCGTTCTGCATGATTATCGTCATGCTCCCGTTCTTTCTGCTTGCCATGTATGAGCGGCATGGTCAACCCCTGGAGGTGGTGGCCGGACAGGTCATCCGCTGTATGTTCCTGCGGACGAAAGAGCGGCCTTACCAGACAAACAATTTCTACGCAGCCCTGGAGCGGCAGGCCCAGGCGGAAAAGGAGGTGAAAGCCATTGTTCAGAAAGCGAAAGCCAGAGCCGCAGGCACGACAGGCGGCAAAAGCCGCGGTAAAGCTGACCGTCGCAGAAAAGCGTGAGATCAGCCGTATCCTGGAAACCGCCAGAGGCGACGGCAAGGTACATTCCGCACAGGACACCTTACCGTTCCGCCAGATGTACCCGGACGGTCTGTGCAAGCTGGACGACCACACCTGGTCGAAGTGTATCGAGTTCGAGGATGTGAATTATCAGCTTGCAAAGCCTGACGACCAGACGGCGATCTTTGAAGCCCTCTGCGATATGTATAACGCCCATGACGCTTCTATCGGGATGCAACTCTCCCTTGTGAGCCGCCGCATGAACCGGGAGGATTTTGTGAAGCGTATCGAGATCGCGGCGCAGGGAGATCACTTCGACCATATCCGTGAGCTTTACACACAAATGCTCCGCAAGCAGCTTGAACGGGGCAACAACGGTCTTATCAAAACAAAGTATCTGACCCTCACCATCGAGGCACGGGACAGCAAAACCGCACGGGCACGATTTTCCCGGATCGTCATGGATGCCCTCAACCATTTCAAGGTCATGGGTGCTCTGGCAAAGGAGCTTGGCGGCAAGGAGTGGCTGGAAACGCTCCACGGCATCCTGCACCCGGACGGGGAACGGTTTGCCTTTGAATGGAGCTGGCTTGCCCCTTCCGGCCTGTCGGTTCAGGATTTTATCGCACCATCTTCCTTCCGCTTCGGTGAAGCACGGAAGTTCACGATGGCTGATAAATTCTGTGCCGTGTCCTTTCTGCAGATCAGCGCACCGGAAATGGATGACCGTATGCTCACCGAGCTGCTAGATACGGACAGCGGGCTGCTTGTCAGCCTCCATATCCGCAGCATGGACCAGAACGAGGCAATCAAAACGGTCAAGCGGAAGATCACTGACATTGACAGTATGAAGATCGACGCACAGAAAAAGGCAGTGCGGGAAGGTTTCGATATGGATATCATCCCCACCGATCTTGCCACCTACGCAGGCGAGGCAAAGAACATCCTCCGTGACCTGCAAAGCAGAAATGAGCGAATGTTCCTGATGACCTTCCTGGTGGTGAACTTTGCGGACAGCGGGCAAAAGCTGGAGAATGACCTGCTCCGTGCGGCAAGCGTGGCGCAGAAATATAACTGCTCCCTGGTGCGGCTGGACTTTCAGCAGGAGGACGGCTTCGTGTCGGCTCTGCCCCTGGGTGTCAACCGCATTAAGATACAGCGCGGGCTTACCACTTCGGCGGTGGCGGTGTTCGTTCCCTTCACCACACAGGAGATTTTCCACGGCGGCGAAGCTCTTTACTACGGGCTCAATGCCACTTCCGGCAATATGATCCTTGCTGACCGCAAAAAGCTGAAAACGCCCAACGGCATGATCTTAGGTACGCCCGGCAGCGGCAAGAGTTTTTCCGCAAAGCGTTCCATCGTGGGTGTGTTCCTGAACACAAAGGACGATATCCTGATCTGCGACCCGGAGGCGGAATATTTTCCGCTGGTGAACCGTCTGGAAGGCCAGGTCATCAAAATCTCGCCTACCAGCACGCAGTATGTGAACCCTATGGATATCAACCTCAATTACAGCGAGGATGATAACCCGCTGGCGTTGAAATCTGACTTTATCTTGTCGTTCTGTGAACTGGCGGCAGGCGGCCGGAACGGTCTGGAGCCAGTGGAAAAGACGGTCATTGACCGTGCCGTGCGGATCGTGTACCGCCCCTATATTGCAGACCCTCGCCCGGAGAATATGCCGCTGCTGGAAGATTTGTATGACGAGATCAAGCGGCAGCCGGAGCCGGAGGCGCAGCGGATCGCGGCAGCGTTGGAACTGTATGTGCATGGCAGTCTGAATGTTTTTAACCACCGTACCAACGTGGATATCAACAACCGCATTGTCTGCTTTGATATCAAGGAGCTGGGAAAGCAGCTCAAAAGCCTGGGCATGTTAGTGATCCAGGACCAGGTATGGAACCGTGTTTCCCAAAACCGGGATCAGGGCAAATCCACCTGGTACTTCGTAGACGAGTTCCACCTTCTGCTGCGCGGCGAGGTTGCTTCCTGGAGCGTAGAGATTTGGAAACGCTTTCGCAAATGGGGCGGTATCCCCACGGGGATCACGCAGAACATCAAGGACCTGCTTTCCTCCCCGGAGATCGAGAACATCTTTGAAAACAGCGATTTTGTGTACCTTCTGAACCAGGCCAGCGGAGACAGAAAAATCCTCTGTGAGCGTCTGAATATCTCCAACCAGCAGGCGGCACATATCAGCAACGCAGGCCCCGGCGAGGGGCTGATCTTCTTCGGCAATGTGATCCTGCCTTTTGTGGATGACTTCCCGAAGGACAATGAACTTTACAGCATTATGACGACAAAACTTGGTGAAACCGGGAAAGGAGAACACGAACATGAATGATCCCCATTATTTGCATATGGAAGAAAAACAGGAAGGTGAAACCTTCTTTGATGTGATGAACCGGCTGATTGCCAGCAGCAAGGCGGTCACGGCGGATATGGAGGCGGTTCTTGCGGAGCTGGAAAGCACTTGCGAATTTTCTTATCACAGTAAAAATAATTAGTAGACTGCCACTATATTTCGGAAGGCTGAGGTGGTATACTATAAATATGTAGGGGGTGTGTAGGAATGTTTGGAACAATTATAATGGATTCCTATAAGTCTGATGAAAAAGAACTCATGTCAAACAACATTGATGAAATTTGTTCTCCCATGGATTCTCTTGGATGGGCTTCTGCGGGCATATATTCATTTTGGGACTATTACACTAAGGACGTTTTGTATATTGGTTTGGCATCAGATTTGTGCGTTAGGTTTAAGCAACATAATGGACTATTGCCTATTGCAGAAAATGCTTGTAAAGTACGACAAATTGAAAATTACTTTTTGAGCCATGAAAGATTAGGCTATTCTATATTGGTTCAATCACCTATGTCCCAGCCAATCGTCCACAGAAATGAAGCGCTTTATCGAAAATTTTTAGAAGTTCCCAAAGGGATACCCATTTCTAATTATGCAGGTGAAGAAGGACTTGAACATATTAGACAGGCAGAGGGACAACTAATCGAGTCATATAGGCAAGCCGTGGGGGATGTTCCCCAATGGAATAAAATTGGTGGAGATACATTTTCACGAAGGTATGCCTCTGAAAATAATTACTTGTATGTGGTTCGCGCATTTGCAAGCGGCACACCTAATAACTACCTTGTTTCAAGGTCTACAATTCGGGAGCTGGCAGAAAACGCCACATACGAGTGGTTTGAAACGCAGCTTCACGGATTACGAATGATGATGCTGACTATGCGAATGTCATTTGAAGAAGCTGTATCTATTCAAAAAAAACTGAATCCATATTTTGAGGAGCAATGGAATCGAATTATTGACACTAAGTACTTGGATAAAGAACTGATTGTTTAATATCAATCAACAGGCGTCGCTATAAAGCGGCGCTTTTCTTATACCCTAAAATCAGGAGGTGAATACAAAATAACAACTCAACTGACCCATGTGAGCCTGTTTTCCGGCATTGGCGGTCTGGACCTGGCGGCGGAGGCTGCCGGGTTTGAAACCGTCTGCCAGTGTGAGTGGGCGGATTTTCCGCACTCCGTCCTCTCCGCACGATGGCCGGATGTTCCCAGGTTCCGGGATATCACTACTTTCACGAAGGAGGCGTTTTTTGAAAAAACAGGACTTGAAACAGTTACCGTTATCTCAGGCGGCTTTCCCTGTCAGCCCTTCTCCACCGCCGGAAAACGGAAGGGCTTTGCGGATGAACGCTACCTGTGGCCGGAAATGTGCCGCGTTATTACCGAACTGCGGCCCCGTTGGGTGCTTGGGGAAAATGTTGCTGGCTTCATCAATATGGGGCTCGACAAAACGATCTTTGACCTGGCAAAAGCGGGATACGCTGTTCTCCCATTCGTATTTCCGGCTTGCGGCGTCGGCGCATGGCATGAGCGCCAGCGAACTTTTATCGTCGCGGCTGATGTTTCCCACACCCCTTGCCTCCGACAACAACACCGCCAGGGACGCGGCAAGCCTGGATGTGTTCCTGTCGGACAATGGGATATTCCGCAAGAGGAACCGAAACGGGGCGATCTGGAGCCTCAGCCTGTCGGCGGCGGTATTCTATCTGACCCCGGTGGCGTCGGACGGTTTCCGCTCGACCTTGAAGCCGTCGGCCTTCGATCCAGCGAAGAAGGACGGGAACCTGTCGGCGCAGATCATCTCCCAGAAACAGCCGGTGTCCGAAACGGCAGCACTGAACCCGGATTGGGTGGAATGGCTCATGGGCTTTCCGAAAGGATGGACGGACGTATCCTCTGGGCCGCCGAACCGGAAGGAATCCCCCGTATGACCGAGCGCATGGATGACCGGGCGCTGCGGCTGAAAACATTGGGAAATGCGGTCTGCCCGCCCCAGGCCTATCCCATTTTCCGCTATATCGCCATGATCGAGAATGGCACCTGCGGTGACTTCTGTCCCTATGGAAAGGAAGGTGACTGCCTATGAGGGAACTGAAAGCGACCGATAAGATCACGCAGAAAATGACCCGTGACGGTGCGGTATCGGAAAACCTTGCCACGGGAGAGGTGGAACATATCAGCAGCCGGGAGCCGGAAACGGAACTGTCCGCTTCTTCGGAAGAATCCGCTGGCGCTGCGGCTGACCTTGCCCTGCGTGCGGCGGAACACCATGAGAAGAAAAGCGCACGAAAGGCGGAAAAGGCTGACACCCAGGCGGTGCGGGATGGTTCTGCCGCAAGGCAGCGCCCGTCCTCCCGCCTGCAATTTACCGAGGAAGAACGTGCCGATCCCATACTTGGAAAGTACATCGACCGTTCCGACCGTGCGGCGGACAGGCTGGACGCGGCAAAGGCCGCTATCCCCACAAAGAAAGTTCTCCGTACCGAGCGTGTTTTTGACGAGACAGCCGGAAAAGGCAAAACGCAGCTTCACTTTGAAGAAGTGGAGAAACGCCCCAACGGACGCCTGCGGCACAATCCACTTTCCCGACCGGTCCATGAGATCGCCCACGCCGCCCATGCGAAGGTGCATGAGGTGGAACAGGAAAATGTGGGTGTTGAGGCTGGACACAAGGGCGAGATGCTGACGGAACGTGGGCTTGCCTACGGAAAAGGCAAAGTCCGTGCCGCCGTCCACCATCACCGCACAAAGCCCTGGCGTGATGCGGCGAAGGCAGAGCAGGCTTCTTTTAAGGCAAACGCCGATTACCTTTACCAAAAGGCACTGCATGATGATCCTGCATTGGCGGCTTCTAACCCGGTATCCCGCTTTCTGCAGAAACAGCGGATCAAGCGGAACTATACAAAGGAACTGCGACAAGCAGAGAAAACCGCAAAGAACACAGCGGCCTCGGCGAAAAGTGCGGCACAGAAAGTAAAGGACGCATTCAAGGAAACCTTTCTCTACATCAAGCATCATAGCCGGGCGGTTCTGTTGGTGATCGGCATTGGTGCCTGTATTGCCTTGCTGTTTGGCGGGGTATCTTCCTGTTCCATGATGGCAGGTTCCGGTGTGGGCGGTGTATTTACTTCCTCTTATCTCTCCGAGGACACGGATATGCTGGCTGCAGAGGTGGCCTACTGCGAATTGGAGCAGGAGCTTCAATATGAGCTGGACCACTATGAGACTCTGCACCCCGGATATGACGAATACCGTTTTGATCTGGACGAGATCGAACATGACCCTTATGTGCTGATCTCTATTCTCACGGCGTTCCATGAAGGGGTGTTCACCATCGATGAGGTTCAGGCGGAGCTGCAAATGCTCTTTGAAAAGCAGTACATCCTGACGCAGACCGTGGAGGTGGAGGTACGCTATCGGACGGAGACACGGACAGACAGCGAAGGAAACGACTATGACGTGGAAGTACCATACAACTACTATATTTGCAATGTGAAGCTGGAAAACTTCGACCTTTCCCATGTGCCGGTCTACATCATGGACGAGGAAACGCTTTCCCTGTATGCGGTCTATATGGCAACGCTGGGAAACCGGGAAGATTTGTTCCCCGGCTCCGGCTATGTAGATAAGTACACCAAACCGCCCACCACCTATGATATCCCGCCTTCCGCACTGGAAGATGAAACCTTTGCGGCGCTCATTACCGAGGCGGAGAAGTACATCGGATATCCCTATGTCTGGGGCGGCAGCAATCCAAACACTTCTTTTGATTGCTCCGGCTTCGTATCCTGGGTGCTGACGCAAAGCGGTGTCTGCAATACGGGCAGGCTGGGAGCCCAGGGGCTCTACAACATTTCCACCCCGGTATCCTCTGCCAACGCAAGACCCGGCGACCTGATCTTTTTCGTCGGCACTTACGATACACCGGGCGTTTCCCATGTGGGTATCTATGTGGGAGGCGGAAAAATGCTGCATTGCGGCGACCCCATTCAGTATGCAGATATCAACACAAGCTACTGGCAATCCCACTTTTACGCTTTCGGGCGACCACCCTACAACTAAAAACGATATGGAGGTAATTTGATTTATGGCAACGACACAGAAGATCCGCAATGACATTGCGAAAACCAAAGAAAAGATCGCGGAGCAGCAGAAACGCCTTCGTGCGCTGGAGGCCCAGCTTGCGGAGGAAGAAAATCTGGAAATCGTCCGCATGGTGAAAGCCGTGAAGATGGACAACAAGGAGCTGACCGCCTTCCTGAAAGCCTATGCCAGCGGCATGATCTCCCTGCCGGAAGGTATGCTGCAGGAGGGAGACACCGAGAATGAGGAAACGGAGGGATACGAGGATGAAGCATAACTTTATGACAAAAATGGTATCGGCTCTTTTGGCGGTGGTGCTCAGCACTGCCGCTTTTTCTATCACCGCCTTTGCCAGCGGCGGCGAGGAAACCACGGAGTCCGTGGCTGAACAGGAAACGGCTGGGGATGTCTCTGATCTGCTTTCCGCTCTGGCAGGCAGCCAGGTCACGGTATCCGTCACCGAGGATGGTATCCAGTTCAGTTCCGGCGAAAATGACTCCGGGCAGACCGGCACCGTCACCACGGGCGGCGGCAATCTGAATGTCCGCACGGGCGCTGGAATGGATTATACCGCCTTCACTCAGCTTCCCAACGGAACGACCGTAAAGGTGATCGGCACGGATGGAGACTGGCTGAAGGTCATCCTGCCGGAGAAAGTCGGCTATGTCTATTCCGGCTACATGACGGTAAGTGATGGCGAGGCTGGCTCTGGGGAAGGTTCTTTCTCTCTGGACACGGAAACGCTGGAAAATCTGCTGGGGATGCTGGGCGGCGGTCTGAATGGCGGTGCCGCCCTGACGCCGGACGGGAACCTTTCGCTGATCGACGATATCGGCAGTCCTACCACCAGTGGCAAACAGTTTATCACAGTGGAAACGAAGAACGGCAATGTGTTCTATCTCATTATCGACCGTGACGACGAGGGCGAGGAAACCGTGCATTTTCTGAACCAGGTGGATGAAGCCGACCTCATGGCGCTCACGGAGGATGGAGAAAAGGCGGAAACACCTATTGTCTGCACCTGTACGGAGAAGTGCCAGGCCGGAGCGGTCAATACCGCTTGCCCGGTCTGCGTAAAAAACCTTAGTGAATGTGTTGGCACAGAACAGAAAGCTGCGGAGCCCACCGAGCCGGAGAATCCGGAACCCGAAAAGAAAAGCAATACCGGGGCGATCCTGGCGGTGCTGCTGATCCTTGCAGCCGGAGGCGGCGCGGCAGTCTATTTCCTGGTGCTGAAACCGAAGCAGGGCAAGAAAGTTCCCGCTGATCTGGATGATTTCGACCTGGAGGATGAAGAAGAATATCTGACCGAGGACGAGGAAACGGAGGAAAAGAATGAGTAAACTGATTATTGCAGAAAAACCGAGTGTGGCAAAATCTATCGCATCGGCCCTGGGTGCTTCATCCAGGGCCGATGGCTTTTATGAGGGCAGCGGCCTTCTTGTATCCTGGTGCGTGGGGCACCTGGTATCCCCGATGGATGCGGGCGGCTATGACGAGCGTTTCAAGAAATGGCGCTATGACGATCTTCCCATTCTGCCGGAGCCGTTCCGTTATGTGCTTGCACCGGGCAAGGAGGACGCCTTTGAAAATCTACGCGCCCTAATGAACCGACCCGACGTGGATACCATCGTCAATGCCTGTGACGCCGGGCGTGAAGGTGAGCTGATCTTCCGTCTGGTGTATGAAATGACCGGCTGCCGCAAGCCGGTCCTCCGTCTCTGGATTTCCTCGATGGAGGACAGCGCTATCCGGGAGGGCTTTTCTGATCTGCGCCCCGGCACCGATTATGAAGCCCTGTATCAATCTGCCCTCTGCCGCCAGAAAGCGGACTGGCTGGTGGGGATCAATGCTACGCGACTTTTCTCCGTTCTCTATCACCGTACCCTGAATGTGGGCCGTGTTCAGACACCCACACTGGCAATGCTGGCGGAGCGTGACGCGAAGATCACGCTGTTTCACAAGGAAAAGTATCATCTGCTGCGCTTGACGCTGGATGGAACCGAGGCGGTGTCGGAAAAGTTCACCGATCCAACGGAGGCGGAACAGGCAGCGGTCATGTGCAAGGGTGCGGCCATCACCTGTACCTCTGTCACGAAGGAACAGAAGAAAGAACAGCCGCCGAAGCTCTATGATCTCACCACCTTGCAGAGGGAGGCAAACCGCCTGTTCGGATACACGGCAAAGCAGACCCTTGACTACGCCCAGAGCCTCTACGAAAAGAAGCTGCTGACCTATCCCCGCACGGACAGCCGGTATCTGACCTCAGATATGGCGGAAACAGCCTCCTGCGTCATCCATCTGGCGGCGAACGTGCCGCCCTTTGACGGGATCAGCAATTTCTTCCCGCTGGTGGAGACCATGATCTCCGATAAGGATGTATCCGACCACCACGCCATTATCCCCACGATGGAGATTGAAAAGGCAGATATCAAGGGGCTGCCCCTGGGCGAGCGCAATTTGTTTCTCTTGGTCTGCTGCAAGCTGCTGTGTGCATCAGCGGAGCCGTATGTGTATGAGGCAGTCACGGTAACTTTCGACTGCGGCGGCTATTCTTTCACCGCAAAGGGCAAGCGCATCCTCTCCGAAGGCTGGCGGGAGATCGACCGCATTTTCCGTACCTCCCTAAAAGAAAAGCCTGCGGATGGGGACGGCGGCACACTCCCAGACTTCACCGAAGGGCAGATTTTTGATGGTGCGGAGGTTGCTGTTACCGAGCATTTCACCCAGCCGCCGAAGCCCTATACCGAAGATACCCTCCTGTCCGCTATGGAAAACGCAGGAAAAGACGATATTCCCGACGAGGCGGAGCGAAAAGGTCTTGGCACGCCTGCGACCAGGGCGGCAATCATCGAAAAGCTGGTGGCAGCCGGATTTGTGGAGCGCAAGGGCAAAAACCTGATCCCCACGAAAGCCGGTATCAACCTTGTCACGGTCCTGCCGGAGCCGCTGACCTCTCCCATGCTGACAGCGGAATGGGAACAGAAATTGACGGAGATCGCAAAAGGCGGCGCTGACCCGGATACCTTCATGGACGGTATCTGCACGATGGTTCAAGAGATCGTGTCCACCTATTCCTGCATTTCCGAGGATGGCAAAAAGCTGTTTGCCCCGGAGAAGGAAGTGATCGGTACCTGCCCCCGCTGCGGCCAGCCGGTTTATGAGGGCAAGAAGAACTTTGCGTGTTCGGATCGGTCCTGCGGTTTCGTCCTCTGGAAAAATGACCGCTTCTGGACGAGCCGCAAGAAGGAGCTGACAAAGAAGATGGCAACGGACCTTCTGAAAAAGGGTCGCACCAATGTCAAGGGAATGTGGTCTGAAAAGAAACAGGCCACTTATGACGCTGCGGTGATCCTGGATGACACGGGCGGCAAATACATCAACTTCAAACTGGAATTTCCGAAAAGAAAGGAAGGTGTCAATGGCAGAAAATAAGACTTTGGAACATTTACCCGAAGTGAGGGCGGCGGTGGCTGCCCTCTCCCCGGAGAACCAGGAGGTGCTGGCGGCGGTGCAGACCTCGCCCTTCAAGTTGACAACACCAGAGCAGTTTAAGGAGTTTGCGACCAACATCGACTATTTCGTATTTGAGCCCAATATCCACGATCTGAACGATCTGGGGTGGCGGTATCTGGCACAGCACATGGATATGCTGCTGCCCCCGGAACTTCTGAAAGCAATCGACCCTGTTCCGTTTGGCAAGTACGCCATGCAGGAGGAACAGGGCCATTTTACGGAACACGGATATATTTCTCTTTCCGGCGACGAGTGGAATCATGAACGCCCTGCGGAGCCGGAGAAAAAGCCTTCCATCCGGGAACGGCTGGAACATGGCAAAAAGGAATGTGCGGAAAAACACAAGGCGCAGCCTTACAAGGAAAAGGCCGCGCCGGAACTGTAAGGAGGTGCTGATATGCCATATTACGATCACGACAAGGATTATCCCTTTGCCGCCTTTATCACCAATCTTGGGAAATATAACGAGGGCGAGCTTGTGGGCGAGTGGGTGAAGTTTCCCACCACCGCCGAGGAATTGAAGGAAGTGTTTAAGCGGATCGGGATCGGACAGAAGGATGACTTCGGCCAGCCCTATGAAGAATGGTTCATCACGGACTATGACTGCTATGTGGACGGTCTTTACACTGTCTCTTATACACAT
>ERZ1026940.164-NODE-164-length-26500-cov-5.578937_pt1 | contig 26500 bp, 20 predicted proteins | sample MGYA00519306_ERZ1026940 | MGnify/ENA primary metagenome ERZ1026940 (study PRJEB26926, sample SAMN06164613) | human gut metagenome | biome: ENVO:00009003; feature: ENVO:2100002; material: ENVO:00002003 | host: Homo sapiens | place: USA | collected 2012 ...
TCTACACCTATTAAGTCGTCGGCAGCGTCAGATGTGTATAAGAGACAGGTGTGACAGGCCGGAGATTTGGATCAGCTCAGAGAAATTCTTCGGCTGGGCGTCCAGAAGCATCTGGCGCACGAAGTTCGTGCCCATCTCGGGGATGCCGAATGTGCCGGTCTTGGAGCCGATCTGCTCCTCCGTCACGCCGAGGGCCTCGGGGCTGGTCAGCAGACTGTAGACCTTCTCGTCGTTCATCGGGACGGAATCAATCGGAATGCCGGAGTATTCCTCAAAGAACTTGTAGAAGGTCGGCACATCATGGCCCAGCTCATCCAGCTTGAGCAGCGTATCGTGCAGGTATTTAAATTCAAAGTGGGTCGTCAGCAGACCGCCCTTGACGTCGTCCGCCGGGTGCTGGATGGCGCAGAAGTCGTAAATGTCGAAGGTATCCGGCACGACGACCATGCCACCGGGGTGCTGACCCGTCGTGCGCTTGACGCCGGTGCAGCCCATGACAAGGCGGTTTTCCTCGGCGCGGTTGACGGTCTTGCCGCGCTCCTCGAGGTATTTTTTGACGTAGCCGTAGGCGGTCTTATCCTGCAGACCGGAGACCGTGCCCGCCTTGAACACGTTTTCCTTGCCGAACAGTTCCTCGGTGTAGCGGTGGACGTGGGACTGATACATGCCCGAGAAGTTCAGGTCAATATCAGGCTCCTTGTCGCCGTAGAAGCCGAGGAAGGTCTCAAACGGGATGTCGTGGCCCTCGACGATCATCGGCTTGCCGCAGACCGGGCAGGTCTTGTCGGGCAGGTCGAAGCCGTCAAAGTGTACGCCGTCGTTGATCCACTCGCTGTGCTTGCAGTTGGGGCACAGATAGTGCGGCGGCATCGAGTTGACCTCGGAAATGCCGGAGAAGTGCGCGACGGCGGATGAGCCGACGGAGCCACGGCTGCCGACCTGATAGCCGCCCGCATTGGAGTAGGCCACCAGACGCACGGCAATGACGTACAAAACGGCGTAACCGTGGCCGCAGATGGAGTCCAGCTCCTTTTTCAGCCGCTTTTGCAGCACGTCGGGCAGCGGGCTGCCGTAGTCGCGCGCCGCATGCTTCCAGGTGTCGTCGCGCAGCTCCTGTTCCGCGCCCGGGATGCTGGGCGGGTAGGTGCCCTTGGGGATGGCGCGCAGGTTATTGTCGATGGTCGCGGCGATCTTGTTGGGGTTCGTCACCACAATTTCATACGCCTTTTCCTGCGGCAGATAGCTGAAATCCTCCAGCATATCGGGCGTGGTGCGGAAGTAGAGCGGGGCCTGGTTGTCCGCGTCCTTGAAGCCGTTGCCGGCCTGCAGAACAGCGCGGTAGATCCAGTCCTCCGGCTCCTGAAAGTGAGAGTCGCCCGTGGCGACAACCGGCTTATGCAAGTCCTCGCCCAGCTTTATGACGGTGCGGTTGAAGTTTTTGATGGCCTCGATCGAGTCCACCTGCCCGTTGCGCACCATGAATTCATTGTTGCCGAGCGGCTGCACCTCGAGATAATCGTAATAATCGGCAATGCGGAGCAGCTGTTCGTAGGGCTGACCGGCCACGATTGCCCTGTAAAGCTCACCTGCTTCACAGGCCGGGGAGAGCAGCAGGCCCTCGCGGTACTGGTTCAGCAGGCTGCGCGGCACGCGCGGTTTCTTAAAGAAATACTGCGTGTGGGCGGCGCTGACAATGCGGTAGAGGTTCTTTAAGCCCACCTGATTCTGCACCAATATAATAAGGTGGTAGTATTTCTTTTTCAGCACCTCTTTGTTGCCGCCGAGGCCGGTGTTGATAGACTCCACCGTATGGATGTCCTTTTCCTCGAGGTCGGTCAGCATGACCTCATAGATGCGGGCCAGCGCCATGGCGTCATCGACGGCGCGGTGATGGTTGAAGGGCGGGATCTCGAGGTGCTTGTTGATGGTGTCCAGCTTGTAGTTGCGCAGCCCCGGAAAGAGCGCCTGCCCCATCGGCAGTGTGTCGATATAGGTGTTCTCGTCCCAGCTGACGCCCGCCTTCTCCCCTGCCTTGCGGATGAACAGCATATCAAAGCTGTGGGCGTTGTGGGCCACAAGGATGTTGTCCCCGCAAAATTCTTTAAAAGCGCGGATGGCCTCCTCGGGCGTCGGGGCGTCGGCGACCATGGCATCGTTGATGCCGGTCAGGTCAACGACCTTCTGCGGGATCGGCTTGCCGGGGTTAACGAAGGTGCAGAACTTCTTTTCCTCGTTGATCTTGCCGTTTTCAACATAGACTGCGCCGATCTCGGTCAGGCGCTCGGTGTTGGAGTCGAGGCCCGTCGTCTCGGTGTCAAAGACGACGAACGAGCCGGAGAGCGGCATCTCGGCGCTGCCGTAGACTGCGGGGATCATGTCATCGACGAAGTAGGCCTCACAGCCGTAAATCAGTTTAAAGTTCGGGTCTGTTTCGTGGATGGCATCGGTGGCCAGCATCGCCTCGGGGTAGCCCTGGCAGACGCCGTGGTCGGTGATGGCAATGGCGCGGTGGCCCATGCGGTGAGCCAGACGCACGATCTTGCCGGGGTCGTTGAAGCCGTCCATCGAGCTGGACTTGGTGTGCAGGTGCAGCTCGACGCGCTTTTCGCCGTCGGGCGCGGTATCCTGGCGCTGCTCACGCTCGACCTGCAAAACGTCGTAGGGCATGATGACAAAGTCATGCTCGTACTTGTCGTACATATAGTTGCCGCGGACGATGAGGGTCGTTCCGGGCTTGAGGCCCTCCCACTTGGACATATCCGCGCCTTCTTCCCCCATGACCTTGAGGTTGACGGAGCCGGAGTAGTCGGTGATGGAGGTAAAATAAATCTTGCGGCGGCTGCCCTTGACCTCGGTAGCAAAGACGTCGCCCCAGACCGTGACCTTGCCGCCGTCGCCCAGATCGTTGAGGCGGCGGGTGTCGGTGGGCTTGAACTGCTTGCCGTAGAACAGCTTGACCGGCTTGTTCGTGAGGGCGAGACCTTCAATCGTAAAGTCGGGCGGTGTCTCCTTAGCCTCGAACTTGACAACGGGTGCCTTCTCCTGCAGGTACTGCTCAAACTCCTCCTCGGTGCGCGCCTTACCGGAATCGGCCAGGCGGACGACAGGCAGACTTCCTGTGCGCTCCTGGATCATCTCGGCCAGCACGCGGGGCAGCTCAACGCTCTCAAGGATCTGGCGGCCCGCACTGACGTGGACCGTGATGCCGTCCTCGCCAAAGGTGACGGGCTCGGACTTATCGAGGAAACCGTTGACCGGCATTCCCTTTTCTTTCAATTCCTCGATCATCAGGCGCACGGCCTCGGGGGTGATGTTCGGGTAGGCAAAGTAGCTGCGGACTTGCAGCTCATACCCGGCGAACACCTCGGCAAGGGACGCACAAAGACGCCCGCACAGCGCCTGATCCAAGGGTTCAGCACTGCGCAGGCAGATGACGACCTGTCTTTGTGTGCGGTAAAGCTCCACGCGGTCCACAATCACACTGCCGAACGCCGCGCAGAACTGCTGGTCCGCCGTAAACTGCGGCCAGACCTGGGTGACAAATGGTTTCAAAGGATTCGTACCTCAATAAATGGGTGGCAATTCTTATAGGGGGGCGGCGTCCTCGACGCCCCGCAGACGGATGCAAGCATCCGCCCCTACGAGGGTTGGCTTCCCCCTCGGGGGAAGCTGTCCGCGAAGCGGACTGATGAGGGCGGAGTTGCCGGGCATTACCCACAAACGGATTGCCGAGGACAGCTTGCCCCTCATCCGGCCCTGCGGGGCCACCTTCCCCCGCGGGGGAAGGCTTTATTGGTTACATTTTATGAATTTCTTCCAGCAGCTGGCCGACAATATCGCCCTTGAGCATACGGATTTTCTCGCCGCGGATGAAAAGCAGGGCCTCGTCCTTACCGCCGGCAATGCCGATGTCGGCGTCGGATGCCTCGCCGGGGCCGTTGACAACACAGCCCATAATAGCGATTTTGAGCGGCTTCTTAAAGCCCTCGTCCCGCAGACGCGCCTCGACCTCGTTGGCGATCTCGATCATCGGGTACTGGGTGCGCCCACAGGTCGGGCAGCTGATGATCTCGGGACCGGCGACGGCGTAGCCCGCCGCGCGCAGGATGTCATACCCGGCGTAGACCTCGTTCTCGGGTTCATCGGTCAGACTGACGCGCAGCGTGTCGCCGATGCCCTCCATCAGCAGACCGCCGATGCCCATACCGGACTTGATGAGGCCCATGCGGTTGCCGCCGGCCTCGGTCACGCCGACGTGCAGGGGGTAGTCCGTCTGGCTGGCCAGCAGACGGTACGCCGCCATCATGCGGGGCACGTTGCTGGATTTGATCGAAATAACGATATTATCAAAGTCGTATTTTTGCAGCAGCCGCACATGGTACATGGCGCTCTCCACCATGGCCTCGGGCACGGGAGCACCGTACTTGGCCAGGATGTGCTTTTCGAGGCTGCCGCCGTTGACGCCGATGCGGATGGGCACATTTCTGGCGTTGCAGGCGTCGGCCACAGCCTTGACGCGGTCATCATCCCCGATGTTGCCGGGGTTGATGCGAATTTTGTCCGCACCGGCATCCAGCGCTGCAAGCGCAGCGCGGTAGTCAAAGTGGATGTCCGCCACAACGGGGATGTCCACCTTCTCTTTAATGGCAGCCACGACGGCGGCGTCCGCCGGGGTGGGCACGGTCACGCGGACGATCTGGCAGCCCGCCTTGGCGACACGCTCTGCCTGGGCCACGTTGCCCGCAATATCCTTGACGGGCACATTCAGCATCGTCTGGACGGCAATGGGGTTCGTGCCGCCGATTTTAATGCTGCCGATCTTGACTTCTTTTTTTAATTGACGCTGCATCGTAGTTCTCCTTATAAGAATCGTGAAATATCGTGCATCGTGACCAGAATCATCAGCCACACCAGCGCCACCGTACCCGCCGTGTTGATCACGCCCTGCACGCGGGGCGGCACAGGATGGCCGGTCAGACCCTCCCACGCAAGGAACAGCAGCTTGCAGCCGTCCAGCGCCGGGATGGGCAGCAGGTTAAAGATGCCGACGTTGATGGTCAGCAGAGCCAGCAGGGACAGTACCTCCCGCCAGCCGTAGTGCACGGCCTGGTTGACCGCCGACACCGTGCCGAGGGGGCCGGACAGTTCCTCCACGCCCACCTTGCCGGCGAGCAGGTCAAAAAAGCTGCCCAGAATAGCCCTGCTGTAGTAACTATACATATCGCAGGTCATGACAAGGACGTGCCGTAGGTCCCTTTTCATCGGCTCAACGCGGAAATCCATGCCGTACAGCACATTGCCGTCCGCGTCGCGCGTCGGGGTGAAGGTCACATCCTGCAGCTCCAGGACCTCGCTGCCGCGCAGGACCACCATGTTGTAGGTTTCCTCCTCACCGGTGTAAAACATATCGGTTATGTCGTAGACCGTCCAGCAGGGGTTGCTGCAAATCTGCAAAATCGTGTCGCCCTCCTGCAGGGCTGCGGAGCTTGTGGCGTTCTCGCTGAAATCCGCAATCGTCGTGCTGCCGACCTTGTCCATGGTAAGGACGAGCACCAACAGCACCGCGACGCCGAGGATAAAGTTCATCAGCGCACCGCAGAGCGTGACAAAAAAGCGCTGCCAGGCGGTGGCATCCTCAAATTTCTGGCCGCTGACGACCAGCGGGAAAAGCGTGGTTTTGCGGGGCTTCGGGGCGGGCGGCGGTGCGCTCTCCCCTCTCTCGTCCTCTTCGTCGCCCTCCTCGTCAGGCAGGGGGCTGAACAGATTATAGCCGCCCAGCGGCAGCAGGCGGACAGAATAGGTCGTTCCGTCACGGGTCGTGGACCACAGGCACGGGCCAAAGCCGATGGAAAATTCCTCGACATGGATACCGCAATGGCGCGCCGCCATAAAGTGGCCCAGCTCATGCACCAGAATGACGCTGCTAAACACGAGCAGCGATGCCAGCCCGGTCAGCAATGCAGTCATAGGCACCTCACAAGTAAAGTATTGGACGTAGAGCTGTAGGGGCCGGGCATGCCCGGCCCGCGCGTGTATGGCAGGCAGGAGTCTGCCGGAAAGCTGAGGGCCGCACATGTGCGGCCCCTACCGGGCAGTTCCAATCAGATATGTGCCTCCACATAGGCTCGCGCCATGCGGTCACACTCATGGACGTCGGCAAGCGTGTAGTCGCCGCCGAAGGAATCACTGTCGACGATGCCCTCGACCAGGCGGCCAATGTCCAGGAAGCCGATCTCATCCCGCAGGAAGTGCGCAACGGCGGCCTCGTTCGCACCGTTGGCGGCGCAGGGGGCCAGACCGCCCTTACGGATAGCCTTTTTGCAGGCTTTGAGGCAGCGGAAGGTCTCGTCGTCCGCCGTTGCAATGCTCAGCTTGGTCAGCGCGGTGAAGTCCAGCTCCGGCACGGGGCTGGGCAGGCGCTCGGGCCAGGTCAGCGCATACTGGATGGGAATGCGCATGTCGGGCACGCCGAGCTGCGCAATGATCGAATGATCCGCAAACTGCACGGCGGAGTGGATGATGCTCTCACGCTGGACGACGATCTGAATCTTATCCTCGGGCAGACCGAACAGCCACGCGGCCTCGATCAGCTCCAAACCCTTGTTCATCAGGGTCGCAGAATCAATCGTGATTTTGGCGCCCATATTCCAGTTCGGGTGCTTGAGCGCGTCAGCCTTCGTCTTGGTGCGCAGCTGCTCGGTGGTCATGCCGAAAAACGGGCCGCCGGAGGCCGTCAGCAAGATCTTCTCCAGCGTTTTGGCGCTGTGCTGATCCTGCAAGCACTGGAAAATAGCGCTGTGCTCGCTGTCCACGGGCAGCAGGTGGACGCCGTGCTTTTTGACAGCATCGGTCACAAGATGGCCGCCCGTGACAAGGCTTTCTTTGTTGGCCAGCGCCAGATCGTGGCCGCTCTCAATCGCGGCCAGCGAGGCGTCGAGGCCCGCAATGCCGACAACGGCGTTCAGCACCGTGCCCGCGCCATCCATACAGGCCAGCGTGCGCAGTCCCTCCGCGCCCTTGAGCAGCTTCGGCGCGTCGGCCTGCCCGGCCAGCGCGGCGGAGAGCTTGTCAAACGCGGCGGGGTCGGTGACGGCGACGTACTTCGGGTGGAACTCCGCGATCTGCGCCAGCAGCTTATCGACGCTGGAATTGGCGGACAGGCCGAACACCTCATAGCCGTGCATACGGCAGACGTCCAGGCTCTGGGTGCCGATGGAACCCGTGGAGCCCAAAAGTGTGATGACTTTACTCATTTTTACGATTCCTCACAGCAGATAGAAGAAGTAGCGTACCGCGATGGAAACAAAGGGCGCGATGAACATGACGCTGTCAAAGCGGTCCAGAATGCCGCCGTGCCCCGGGAAGATCGTGCCGTAATCCTTGATGCCGACCTGGCGCTTGACGGACGACGCGAACAGGTCACCCAGAATGCCCAGCACCGACGCCACGGCACCCATGCCCAGCAGCACCAGATAATGCTTCGGCTGCACCTGAATGCTGATGACGTTGTATTTGGCCGACAGCAGCGAGTAGACGAGCGTCAGCACACAGCCCGCAGCCATGCTGCCCAGCACGCCGCCCACAGCGCCCTCCACGGTCTTGTGGGGGCTGACGATAGGAGCCAGCTTGTGCCTGCCGAACGCACGGCCCGCAAAGTAGGCCGCGGTGTCGCCGCCCCAGGCAAAGCAGAGGATCAGCAGAATGAAATAAATCGCGTCATAGCGATATTCTGCGAAGGGCAGCATCCGCTTTAAGTGGATGAGCGAGTAGAAGCAGAACGTGATGACGCCCGAGAAGTAGATAAACCCCGTCAGCTTACCGAAATCCAGTGTTTTGACGTGGGCGATCTGACAGACGTTGTAGAACAGCACCGTCAAAAAGGCCGCGGGCAGCAGCAGGCCGCGCACCATCTGCGATGTGCTCAGCATGACCAGCAGCGTCAGCGGCACAGCGGCGGCATAGAGATACCACTGCTTTTTGCCAAAGCCCATAGCGGAAAAAACCTCATGGATGGCAATCAGGCAGACGGCACTTAATACCAAGTCAAACAGGAAGGTGTCAAAAAATGCCAGCACAACGGCCAAAACGCCCAGGCCGACAGCGGCGGTGATGATGCGGGTTTTCATAAACGGTGGTTTCCTTTCGCGGAATCGTTTTATTCAATGATGCAATAACAGCCTATGCGGGCGTGTCGCATGACATGCCCGCACAGGCTATCGTTCATGGAGAGATCAGACCTCCATGATTTCCTTGTTCTTGTCGGCGCAGGTGTCGTCGATCAGCTTGACATATTTGTCGGTCAGCTTCTGGGTCTCTTCCTCCAGCTTCTTCTGGTCGTCCTCGGTGAGCTCGCCGGCCTTCTTCATGGCCTTAAACTTGTCCATGGCGTCGCGGCGGATGTTGCGCACGGCAGTCTTGGCATCCTCGCCCTGCTTCTTGACATCCTTGGTCAGCTGCTTGCGGCGCTCCTCGGTGGGGGCCGGGAACACCAGGCGGATGACCTGGCCGTCATCAATGGGGTTGATGCCGATGTCGCTGGTCTGGATGGCCTTGGAGATGGGCTTGAGCATCGAGCGGTCCCACGGGGAGATGGTCAGGATGCGGGCCTCGGCGACGGCGACAGCCGCGATCTGCTGGATAGGCGTGGGGCTGCCGTAGTAATCGACCGTGACCTTGTCCAGAATGGCGGGGTTGGCGCGGCCTGCGCGGATGGAGGCCAGCTCATGGATGAGGTGGTTGACACTGGCATTCATTTTTTCTTCAAAGGGTTTCGTCGTGCTGCTCATAATGAAATTCTCCTTATTTTAAGATAGTATAGGGGGAAAATATGAATTTTTCAATTTGTGCTTTTGCGTCTTATTCCCTGACCAGGGTACCGACGCTTTCGCCCTTGACAGCCTTGGCAATGTTGGCGGGCTGGCCCAGATCGAACACGAGGATGGGCAGACCGTTGTCGCGGCAGAGGGTCGCGGCGGTGGAGTCCATGACGGCCAGGCGCTCATCCAGCACGCGGGTGAAGGTCAGCGTGTCGTAGCGCACGGCGTCGGCGTACTTGTGGGGGTCCTTGTCATAGACGCCGTCGACCATCGTGGCCTTGAACATGGCGTCCGCGCCGATCTCCAGCGCGCGCAGGGCGGAGGCCGTGTCGGTGGAGAAGATCGGGTTGCCGGTGCCGCCGCCGAACACGACGATCTTGCCGCTTTCCAGCGCGGCAATGGCCTTATCGCTCGTGAAGCACTCGGCGACCTGCGGCATGAAGGAGCTGGTCATGACGACGGCGTCCACGCCCTGCTGGCGCAGCGCGTCCTTGACAGCCAGCGCGTTCATAACGGTGGCCAGCATACCGATCTTGTCGGCGTCCATGCGGTCCATTTTGCCGCTGGAGCGTCCGCGCCAGAAGTTGCCGCCGCCCACGACGATGCCGATCTGGGCACCGAGGTCGTGCGCAGCCTTGATGCCCGCGCAGATGGAGGCGATGGTCTCCTCATCAAAGCCCGTGCCCTTGGGGCCGGACAGAGCCTCGCCGCTGACCTTCAGAAGAATACGTTTATACTGAATTGCCATAAAAAACACCACCTGTAGTTATTTTGGCGGTCCGCTGTGCCGTGCAGGCATAGTAAACCATTCTTTTGTATAACATTTTACAATAATTTGGGCTTAAAGTAAAGCGGTGTGGAAAAAAAATGAGGCTGCCCGTCTCCTTAAAGCCTTCCCCTGTGGGGAAGGTGGCCCCGCGGGGCCGGATGAGGGGCAGGTTTGCCACAGCGATCCGTTTACGGGCAACGGAGGCAAGGTTTCCCCAGCGGGGGAAGCCATGCAGCAAAAAAGCGCCGCTCCCTTCCAAGAACAGCGCTTTTACTTACTGCATCGAAGTATCCGCTACCAGAACCGCCAGTTCCCGGCGTATCAGTCTGCGGCGGTTCTGCCGGTCAGCGAGACGCTCGGTGGGCGAGGTCAGCACCATGCCGTCGAGCGGCGGCGCGGCGGGCAGCGTGAACTGCAAGCTCATACCCGGCCCCTCCCCTACGGTCAGCGCCCAGCCCATGGCGCTTGTGTAAGCGGCAACCAGCGGCAGGCCCAGCCCGCCCGCGTGGAGCAGGCGTTCGCTCCATTGCCCCTCGGTCAGCAGGGCGGCGGCATCGGGCGGCAGACCCGGGCCGTTGTCCCTGTAGCAGAGCCGACCCGGCGTGCAGAGCAGCATAATGTGCGCCGCACGGTCCGCGGCCAGTGTGTTGGAGACAAGGTTCGTCAGCAGACCGTTGAGCAGCGAGACATCCCCCGTCGTGGGCAGCACGTCCAGCCCGTCGGCCTGCAGCGTCACGGTAAAGGGCAGCGCGTACTGCGCGGCCTCCTCCTGCAAAATACTGCAAAATTCCCGCAGCTGCCCCAGCAGGTCGATGGGCTGCGGCACACAGGTGCCGTGCAGCAGCGCCGCCGTGGCGGCATCCGACGCCTGGTCCCCCAGCCGCCGCAGGCAGATCAGCTGCGTCTGCAGTTCCTCGAGCAGCGGCATCAGCTCGGCGCGCTCTGCCGGGTTTACCGCGTGCTGCAAGCGGTCCTGCAATACCTCAAAGGCGTTCTCCATGCTGTCAAACGAGCGCCGGAACCGCCCGCGCAATCCCCCGCGCAAGGCCAGCAGTGCTGTATCCTCGTTCCTTCTGTCCATGGAAAACGCCTTCTTTCCTAATTTATACAGTCGGTTCCAGTCGGCGGCGCAGCTCCTTGAGCAGCCCCTCAAACAGCTGCCCGTTGGAGAGCACGCCGTTTTCCGGGCGGCCGCAGCGCAGGCAAAGTCCGCGGTACGGCTCCGCACCGCGCTTGGACATACCCGCCGACATCCGGTTCAGCGCCGATGTCACAGTGCCGATCTCGATGTTTTCCTCCGACGCGACATACTGCTGCAAATCACCGATCTTCTGCGGGCGCTCCGCATACAGCGCGTAGAGCAGCATCCGCTCGGCATAGCGGTAGCCGTTCAGTGTGGACTGCGCGCCGAAGTCATCCAGCACATCCTCACAGCAGCGGCGCAGGTGGTAGAGCCGATGCTCGTCGTCCGTTGTGCCCATGCGGTAGATCTCATCGAAAAGATTCTTCATCCCGTAGGGGCGCAGCATGATCCGGTACTGGGCAAACAGGCCCAGCGCCTTGCGCGCGGCGGTTTCCTCCGGCACGGGCACCAACACAAGGACTGCCGGCTCCGGGTCCGGCTGCATCGTGCTGATCTCCTGCAAGACCTGCGTCACGGACGGCTTGGTCAGCAAGGCGTCGAGCACAAGCACCTGCGGGCGAAGACCGCCGTGCAGCAGCTCCAGTACCTCCTGCCCCGTCGATGCAATGGCCGCAGCGCGAACCTCGTCCCCCTGGGTCCGGGCGAACAGCCGCATGGAATCGCGATCCATGCGGGAGCTGAATGCAAACAGTGCCACCACGGCGGAGGTCCGGGGCAGCCTGAGCGCCTCTCTCTGCTTTTGTCCGGCTGCTTCCGGACGGTCATGCAGCAACACCGCCATGTCAGCCCACCTTCGATCCACAGAGGTCATGCAGTACCGCGGAGGTATGCGCAGGCTCCACGGCGTTTTCGTACAGGAAACGGGTCAGCATCCCCGCGCGCTCCTCCTCTATCTCACACAGCATACACGCTGCCGCCCGTGCCCCGTCGCGCTGGACAGTGATGACAAACGCATCCGCCTCCTGTGTCAGCGTATAGGTCACGGTTCCGGCGCATTGCAGATCATCCAGCGCAGAAAGCTCCCGCCGGTAGCTTGCAATCAGCTTGCCTTGCATAAGGTTTCCTCCCCACATAGGTTGAATTCTTGTACCTTTAATGAGAATACTATAATTCAACCCACGCGCTGGATTCAATCCACATTGCCTATACGTTTTTATACGGGCACTGCAAGATTTGTACCATTATAGCACTATATAAAGAGAAGCGCAAGATGCAGGCGGATTGCACCTGTTACAATATAAATTCGTATGTTACAGGGTATGTCCGGCGCTTGCAAACAAAATCTGCATTACCCCCTTGACTTTTTGGCAGAAAAGAGGTACACTTATCAAGTCGAAATGACATGGGCCTGTAGCTCAGTTGGGAGTGCAAGCGTATCGCTTTTGTGCCCCACAGAGTTGTGGGCATTCAAATGGGGAGTATGTCGGTTGGTCGCCCAACCGCGTCACGCCCCTAAATATGGGCCTATAGCTCAGCTGGGAGAGCGTTCGGTTCGCATCCGAGAGGTCAAGGGTTCGAATCCCTCTAGGTCCACCAATTTGCCGCATCGTTTTGTACGATGCGGCGTTTTTTATGCCTAAAAAACTTTGGCAGACCGTGCCGGGCTCCGAACCCTGAAGTCGGATGCGAACCGGGCGGGGTCATCAATATATTTTTTGAAAATCCATCGGTTTCACGCTTCTTTCTTTGCATTTTGCAAAGTTCTGCGGGCAAGCACATCGCTTTTATGCCCCCTTCTCGGAAATTCCTTCAAAAATTTCCGCACCATCGTAGGTTGACACAGCCTTGAGCTGCTCCACTTGATTGAAGCTGGCGTTCAGGGTGATCGAGATCTCATAGTCTTTTCGGACACGAATCTCCTTAATGAACTGCTGCAAAATGGCGCGGCGTTCATCGTGGTTGGCGGTGTCGTACACATCCGCCCATGTAAGAAGTTCATTGCAGATGTAGTTGCTGCGCTTTGCCGTTTTGGTGGCTTCTTCGTATTCTTCCTGTGCCTGCACGAGCTGCTTTTCCAGAGTTTCCAAAGCCTCTCTTGCCTCGGCTACCAGTGTGCCCAGCAGTTCTTTGTCCAAGGCACTTACGCCACGAATGACCAGAATGGTTTCGGCTTTCAGGTCGTCCAGCTCTTTCTGCTTGGCTTCCAAGTCTTTCTGGATTTTCTTGATTTTCTTCTGGATGCGGGCGGCATCGTTAGTCTTGACCGATTCCAGCAGCTTCTTCCGGGAAACCTCCCGGAACTGCGCGAAGATCTGCCGGACAACTTCTTCCACGATGGAATCCAGCTTAGAAACACCATAGCCGGACTGCCCATCGCAGTCACCCGGATGCCGGATCTTATAAAAGCAGCTATACCGGGGCCGGACTTCTTTCACCGTATGCCCATCGGCATAGGTGTGTGTCCGCCCGCTGCTGGTCAGGCTCAAGCGGTTGCCGCAGTGACCGCAGTAAACCAGCCCGGTCAACAGGGCTTTGGAGCTGGTGCCCAGTGAAGTACCGCCACGCTCACAAGTGCGTGCCTGCCGCAGTTCCTGTGCCTGCTCGAACAGCTCTGGTTCGATGATGCGGAGCTGTGGGCACTCGGTTTCCACTGCACCGTTGATGAGGTACCCCGTGTATCCTTTGTTCTTGATCATCCGAACGATGCTGGTGTTGGGGATATTTTTGTTGTTCCGTCCTACGACTCCCTGTTCATAAAGATAGTGGCTCAACTTCTGTGCGCCGTAGCCCTCGTAAACGTACTTGTGGAAAATCAGCCGGACGATTTCAGCTTCCGCTTCATCAATCACAAGGTCGCAGACCTCTTGGCTTTTCTTGTTTACCCGGCCAAGGCGGACACGCTTGTAGCCAAAAGCCACGGTGCCGCCTGTATAGTGGCCTTCCCCGGTGAGCTGTTCCAGCCTTGTCCGGGTACGGACAGAGGTTTTCAGACTTTCGCCGGATGCCTGCCAGTAGCGGATGTAGTTCATCAGCTTGTCCACATGGGTGTCAAATCGCTGCTGTCCCTCGTTCACGCTCCAGACTTCGATGCCCTGCTTCGTGAACCACTCTACGATAAAGGGCGTTTCATCGTCACGGCGGCCTAGGCGGTCAAACATGTGTTCTCGCTGCAAGTTGGAATCGACCATTAAAATCGTGGCGGCATCATCGTCCATGTCACGCACAATGACGGGCAGCGTTTCCAGTCCAGCCATCTTTGCAGCGAACTGGCGGCGGTGGCCAGAGATAATCTCATATCCGTCACCATCCGGACGCGGTCTTGCGATAAGCGGTGCCAGCACACCAAACTGGGCAATGCTTTCCACCGTCCGGGTCATGGCTTCATCGTCCACGACTTTGAAAGGATGGTTGGTGAACGGATGCAGCTCATCAATGGGAATCTGTTGCACCTGTTCGCGCTGCTCTTCCTGTCGCTTTTCCTCCGTAGAGAAAAGTTCATCTAGCCCTTTCAGAGCTAAGTTTCCGCTGTCTATCGGCATCGGCCAGCACCTCCTTCGTCAGAGATTTGTAGGCTTCTGCCACTTTTCCTTTTGGGTCATAGGCAAAAATGCTTTTTCCTGCCGCACTGATTTCAGCGGCACGGACAGACCGGGGAATCGTCTGCTCGAATACATTGATCTTCCGGCCATAGCCTTGCCGGATTAGATTGTCGATCTGCTTTCCATAGGTGGTGCGGCTGTCCGTCATGGTGAGCAAAATACCCTCGATTTTTAATTTTGGGTTTATCTGCCGCCGCACTTTTCCAATCGTCTGCAAGAGCTGTTCCAGTCCTTTGGCAGAGAGGTACTGCGCTTGCATCGGAATCAACGTGGTATCTGCCGCAGCCAGCGCATTGACGGTGAGCATTCCCAGCGAAGGAGTGCAGTCCAGTAGAATATAATCGTACTCGCGTTTGGCACTGTCCAACACCTGCTTTAGCATCTTTTCCCGGTTCATACTGTTGACAAGGGCAACTTCCATTCCCGCCAGCTCAATGTTGGCCGGGATAAGGTCAACACCCTCCGCATGGTGCAGGATGCCCTCACCGGGCTGGATGGGCTGGTCATTCATAGCTTTCTGCATGAGAGTGGAAAGCGTAGTGGGCAGTTCATCCGGCTGCTGCCAGCCCATACTGATGGTGAGTGAGCCCTGCGGGTCAACATCCACCAGCAGAACTTTCTTCCCCTCCATAGCCAGACCGATGCCCAAATTTTCACAGGTGGTGGTTTTGGCCGTGCCGCCTTTTTGGTTGACGATGGCGATTGTGGTTGCTTTCTTTGCGATAATATCACCTCCCCGGAGAGCCACGCGCAAAGTCGTGGTTCGTTTTGTTCTGATAGTAGAGATTCATGGTCGTAGGCGCATTGAATAATGCCGCCAGCAGATATTGCTTCATGTTCCGCACAGGGGAAGTGTTCTCTGCCAGACAGCCCAGCACGAAGCGGATATGGTCTGCGTTCAGCTTTTTCAACCGACTGCGCACTACTTCGACAGGCTTATCATCCCCGGCAATCCTCAACATCTTGCGTTTGGTGGAGCAAGTGTCCACAAGCAAGTCCACGATTTGATAGATGGCGTCCTCATCATCCGGGCAGAGCCGGAGCAGCAGTTCGACCTCCAATGCCTGATAAAAATAATCTTCGAGTTGTTCTCTGTCCGATTCATCCGGGAGGAAAGGATTGTTCCTCTCTGTTTTATTCTTATCAGTCTTATTAGATTGCGGTTTTGGCTGCACCTGAACTGCATTTTCAGCAGCACAAGAATTGCTGTTTGCGCAATTCTGTACTTGTGCTTTTGGCGGCAGTCCAGACGAAAAGTTCTTGACATAGATCAAGCTGGGTCTGCCCAGCCCTCGCCGTTTGCGCTCAATAAGATTGGCCTGTTCCAGTTCCCGGAACAGCTTGACCGCCTTGTGTTCGGCGCAGCAGAGAGATTCCTGCACTTCCCGGACAGTGTAGATGATATACACGCGCCCTTGCTCATCCAACCAGTTGTTCTTTGCGGAAAGGCTCATACGGTCAAGCAGGATGCCATACAGTGTTCGGGCGTCCGTGGAAAGCTGCCGGAAACGGCTGTCCTGAAAGAGTGCTTTCGGAATACGGAAATAGGAAAACAGTTCGCCCGACTGCCCATAGAAGTAGTCGTAACTCATGGTATTAACGGATCATCATCTCACGGTCTGCGGCACCTTTCATATACATAGCTTCTGCGATGTCATCCATCACCCGGAACAGTGCATCGTCCAGTTCAAGATACTTCCGCCCCAGCTTTTCATCCAACAGCCGCCGGAACTCACGTTCGAGCTTGTCGTGTTCGCAAGCCACCCTCTGATAGCGAGGTGTCTTCATCAGCTCCGTCCATATTGGACGTACCATTTTGTCGTAGTAGTTCAGCATAAAGTCTTTATCCATGGGCATTCTCCTTTTGAAATGTTTTGTGGGTAAAAATAAAAGCGCAGCTTTCATTCTTTCCGAGTAGAAGTTGCGCTTTTACGGTACATCGTATTTTATTGTAAATTGAGATGCGATACATCTGAACCCCAAGTGAGTTACATCTCAAGGGCCTGTAGCTCACTTGTCCGCCAACCATATTACATCCCAAATCGCTTCCTTTTGAAAATCAGCGGATTGGAAACCATACTTGCGACCAAGAAAGGCCGTTGGGATGGCAGGTCGTTTTATATGGACGAATATACGTTGATTTTTCTTTTCTCACGGTGCATAAGGTGTGCACAAAAGCGATATTGCTGGGAGAGCGTTCGGTTCGCATCCGAGAGGTCAAGGGTTCGAATCCCTCCAGGTCCACCATATTGTGCAAATCCGAACTCAATCTTCTTCGTGAAGCATTGTTTCGGGTTTGTTTTTGTTTTAGAGGGTGCGGATCCGTCCGCATCCTCTTTTTTTGTGTATCCGGTATAGCCTGGCGCGGCTGTCCCTCTCTGATGTTTGCTTTTTAACAGGCAGGATTGACATTTGCTGTGCAAATGGTTATAATTAGAACCGTTCTATTCGAGCCTTGCAAAGGAGTGATGCAGTTGCTGCCCATATTGAGCTACGTACAGCACTACAAAAAGTACCATGCAGCGCGGTTTGAGGCTGCTTCCGTACAGTACGGGCTGAACCAGCTGGAAATTGACATCCTGCTGTTTCTGCACAACAATCCAGACTGCCGCACGGCCAGCGACATCTGCCGCTACCGCGGTCTGGCAAAATCCAATGTATCGGCGGCGGTGGAACGGCTGCGCGCACGCGGCGTGCTGACGGTCTCCCCTGCGCCGGACAACCGCCGCCAGCGGCTGCTGGGCTTTGCGCCCGATGCCCTGCCGATGGTCGCGGTACTGGCGGACATCCAGCGCTGCAGCTTGGAGCCGCTGTTTGCGGGCTTTACGGCGCAGGAGCAGCAGACGCTGCAGGACTATCTGCGCCGCATGGATGCAAACCTCCTGCGGGAGCTGAACAAGGAGTAAGAATATGACCTATCTGGTAGCATTCATCGTCTGCTTTATTGCGGGCATCGGCGCGGGACTGGGCACAGGCTTTGCGGGTATGAGCGCCGCGGCGGTCATCAGCCCGATGCTCATTACTTTTTTGGGGATGGACCCCTACATGGCCGTGGGCATTGCGCTGGCCAGCGACGTGCTGGCGAGTGCGATCTCTGCCTTCACCTACGGCAAAAACGGCAACCTGGACATTAAAAACGGCGCGGTCATGATGGCGTCGGTGCTCTGCTTCACGCTGGTTGGCAGCTATGTGGCCAGCCTCGTGCCCGGCACAACGATGGGCGGTTTCTCAACGTTCATGACGCTGCTGCTGGGCGTCAAGTTCATCGTGCGGCCCGTCATGACGACCAAGAGCGCGATGAACGCCGTCAGCGTACAGAAGCGGTTCGCGCAGTCGCTGCTCTGCGGCGCGGGCGTGGGCTTCATCTGCGGGTTCATCGGCGCGGGCGGCGGCATGATGATGCTGCTGCTTTTGACCTCCGTGCTGGGCTATGAGCTGAAAACCGCCGTCGGAACGAGCGTTTTCATCATGGCATTCACGGCCTTCACCGGTTCTGTCAGCCATTTTGCGATTGGCGGTGTACCGGATCTGTTCTGCCTGATCTGCTGTGTGCTGAGCACGCTGCTCTGGGCGCGCATTGCCGCCAAGTTCGCGAACAAGGCCGAGCCTGCCACGCTGAACCGCGCGACAGGCGTTGTGCTGGTCGTGCTGGGTGCGGCGATCCTGGCGGTGAATTATTTGTAATTTCTAAGCCTTCCCCCTGAGGGACTGTGCCCGCAGGTGGCTCTTAGCACGTAGACTGAACGGCGACCCCGCAGAGCCGGATGAGGGGCGGCGTTTCCGTGGCAGCCCTTTGACGGGTACTAACGGCAGCGCAGCCCCTCATCAGTCAGCGGTCGGGGCCGCTGACAGCTTCCCCCGAGGGGGGAAGCCACGCAGCCAACAAACAACAAAGCCGAGCAGTTTTTACGCTGCCCGGCTATTCTTATGCCTTCTTAGCCTCCCCTTCCGGGAAGACGACGAACAAGCCACCCTCGCGCACCCACTTGGCTGCGGCAGGATGCTTTTCTGCAAAGGTATTCCAAAGCTGCATGACAGCCCTTCCTGTCAGCTGTTGCGCAGGCGGCTTTCCAGCTGCGCGTTGAGGATGATGTTTTTAACGGCCTCGACGATGACCTTCAGCAGACCGATGACCCAGAAACCCTTTGCCTCCAGCACGATGCCGTCCACCATGCCCATGCTGATGGCACCGCTTGTCATCTTGGCCAGCGCGCGCAGCGGCATGTTGTACTGGAACATCACGTTCAGGTTCGGCTTGCCGCGCTTGTAGCTGGCGTTCAGCATCATCGTGAGCACAGCCCAGACCAGCCAGCACAGCGGGCTGCGGCTGTGGTTCAGCTCACCCAGGGTCATGTTGCGGTCAATTTTGACGGTATCCGCCGGGATGGGGCGGCCCAGCAGAATCTCCCACTCGTCCTCGGGCACGCGCTGCACCTTGCCGCTGGTGTAGTGCGGCAGCGCCTTGCCCGCGTATGGGTTCGGTGCGCTCGTACCGTTCACCTCGACGGCGGCGGTCAGGCGGATGTCCGCAGAGCTCGCCCCTACGCGAAGCTCATACGTGCCGCCCTCGACCTCCCAACTGTCGGTCTTTGTGTTCCAGTAGCGGAACGCCTTGTCGTCCAGCGGCAGGGTGACGGTCTTGCTCTCCCCTGCCTCCAGCCAGACCTTTGTGAAGGCCTTCAGCTCCTGCGCGGGGCGGAAGATCTGGGCGTCGGGCTTGGCCGCGTAGACCTGTACGATCTCGGCACCGGCGCGGCTGCCCGTGTTTGTCACGGTCAGGGTCACGCTGCGGGCGTCGGCTTTCAGCTTGCTGTAGGCAAAACTCGTGTAGCTCAGGCCGTAGCCGAACGGGAACGCCACGGGCACACCCGCGGTCTGGTAGTAGCGGTAGCCGACGTACAGCCCCTCGCGGTACTGCACGGTGCGTCCCGCACCTGCAAAGTTGTCCTTGGCGGGGGTGTCGGCGTGGGCGTTGGCCCAGGTCTCGGCCAGCTTGCCGGACGGATTGATTTTGCCGGTCAGCACATCGACCATTGCGCCCGCGCCGGCCTGGCCGCCGAGGGCGCCGTAGACGAGTGCCCTGCAGTGGGCCAGCCACGGCGTTTCCAGCGACGCGCCCGCGCTGACGATGACGACAGTGTTGGGGTTGGCCTGCTGCACGGCCTGCAAAAGCTCGATCTGGTTGTCGGCCAGCTTCATATCGGCGCGGTCCAGACCCTCACTCTCCTTGATCTCGTCCAGCCCTAAGCAGAGCAGGACGGTGTCGGCCTTTTTCGCCAGCGCGACGGCCTCGGCTTTTTTGGCATCGTCCGGCTTGCCCTGGCGGTCAAAGCCAGCGGCAAAGCCGACGCTGTGCAGGCCGCTGTCTTTCAGGCAGTCAAGGAAGGTATCGACCTTGATGGAGTTGACGGCGCTGGAGCCTGCGCCCTGGTAACGCGGCGTCTCGGCAAAGTCACCGATGACGGCCACGCTTGCGCCTGCGGCCAGCGGCAGCAGATCGCCGTCGTTTTTCAGCAGGACGGCGCTCTCGGCAGCGGCGCGGCGGGCCAGCGCGTGGTGGGCGTCAGCGTCAAAGCTGCGGCTGTGGTTTTCCACGGCAGCGTGGGTGTCCAGTACCAGTGTCAGCAGCTCGTCCAGGCGGGCGTCCACATCAGATTTGGAAATTTTACCGGTCTCGACGGCCTTCAACAGCTCGCGCACGGCGTCTCCGCCGGGGGCGGGCATTTCCAGCGTAGAACCGTTCTTTACGCCCAGCGCGTGGTCATTGCTGCCGCCCCAGTCGGTCACGACAGCGCCGTCGAAGCCCCAGTCCCTGCGCAGGATGTCCTGCAAAAGGTGGGCGTTCTCGTTGGCGTAGGTGCCGTTGACAAGGTTGTAGCTGGACATGATGGTCTTGGGGTGCGCCTCTTTGACGACGATTTCAAAGCCGGTCAGGTAGAGCTCCCGCAGGGTTCGCTCGTCGACGACGGAGTCCGACGCCATGCGGCGCAGCTCCTGGCTGTTGACGGCGAAGTGCTTGGGGCAGGCGGCGATGCCGTTGGACTGGATGCCGCGCACGTAGGCCGCGGCCAGCTTGCCGGAGAGGTACGGGTCCTCCGAGAAATACTCGAAGTTGCGCCCGCACAGCGGGCTGCGCTTTGTGTTGAGGCCCGGGCCCAGCAGGACGGATACCTCCTGCGCGGCGGCCTCCTCCCCCATGGCCCGGCCGAGCTGTTCGCCCAGGGCGGGATCCCAGCTGCAGGCCACGGTAGCTGCCGTCGGGAAGCAGGTCGCGGGGACGCTGGGGTTCAGGCCCAGATGGTCCGCCGCACCCGCCTGCTTGCGCACGCCGTTGGGGCCGTCCGACAGGGTGATGGACGGGATGCCCGCATTTTTGTAGCCGCGGGTCGTAAAGACCGTCTCGCCGGAGAGCAGCGCGCATTTTTGTTCAAGGGTCAACTTGGTAATAATGTCTGCATGTTTCATGGATCACACATTCCTTTGATGAATCAGGAGTTCTTTTTTTCGGTCTTGGCTGCCTTGCGGAGCCTAACGTCGATGACGACGCCGCGCACGGCGAGGGCAAACAGGACAACGGCCACGATGTCGATCAGGGCAACCAGATGACGCCAGCCGAATACAGAGGTCGTGAACGCATGGCGCACTGCGGTGGTATCGCCAATGCTGTCAGCATAGTCGCGGTTGGTCACGCGGACATGCAAGTACATGTACAGCGCTTCCTTGGTGGCGCGGCGCAGCGCCTGCAGATAGCTGTTGGAGCCGGTCTCGAAGGCCATCTCGCCGCCGGTGAAGCCCGCCATCCACAGGCTGCCGCCTGCGCGCAGGGCCTGGTCGCCGTTCATGTAGCTGTGGTGGTCGCAGTAGTCGGTGATGACCGCGCCGTCAAAGCTCCACTCGTCGCGCAGGATGCCGGTCAGCAGCGCCTCACTGCCGCCTGCCCAGACAGCGCCGATACGGTTGTAGCTGCTCATGAGGCCGACTGCGTCGTAATCCTCGACGAGCATCTGGAACGGGCGCAGGTAGGTTTCGCGCAGGGTCTGCTCGGTCATCCAGGTATAGACGGAATCGCGGTAGATACCACTCTCGCCATCGTTGCAGATAAAGTGCTTGACATAGGTGTAGACGCCCGCCTGGTTTGCGCCGGTCACAGTGTTGCCGCAGATGACGCCGGACAGCAGGCTGTCCTCGGAATAATACTCATAGTTGCGGCCATTGAAGGGGCTGCGGTGCATGTTGGTGGCGGGGGCATACCAGCCGGTGTAGCCGTTCTGCAGGGCCTGCGTGCCGATGGTGCGGCCCTCCTCCTGGGCAAGGTCTGCGTTCCAGGTCTGGGCCAGCGTGCTGGAGCTGGGGAAGCCCGTGCCGGCTCCCATGCCGGTGAAGCCGCCGATCTGGGCGGGGCCGTCGGCGTCCTTGCTCTTGGACTTGCCGACGCTCTTGAGTTCGGCCAGGCCGCCGTAGGCGTTGATGTAGAGGTTTTCCATCTCGTCAACGGTCAGCTGATCCAGCAGGGCATCCCACCGGGGGTCGTTAAAGTCAGAGCCGAGCCGGAAACCGAGGTCGGTGGTCTCGCCGTTGTCCTCGATCTTCAGGCCGTTCTTAGCGCCGGTGGTAATAGCCTCATCAGCGTCGTTGATCCAGCCGTTGGCATCGTCAGCGGTGTAGAGGTTCAGCGCCTTGACGTTGTCGGTCATGGCACGGGTCGGGGTGTTCGTCTTGGGGAAGGTGCCCGCAAAGTCGGCGCGGGTCAGGTAGGTGATGTTCTGTGCGGATTCGCTGCCGTCGAGGCTCACGCCGTCAACGGCGTCGCTGCCGGTAAACTTGTTGGAAACGGCATTGCCGGTGGCGGTGTCCTCGGCATACTGCACACCTGCGGGCAGGCTGCAGGTGATGGCCGCGTTGGCGTCGTCGTCCACATCGTGGGCATCATGGCGCACGGTGAAGATGTAGTCACCCGCATCCAGCTCATAGCCTGTGAAGCCGTTGTGGTTGGCGTCGTAGGCATCGTAGCTGGCCATGTCGGAGACAGGGACCGTCAGGGTGACTTCCTCGCTCTCGCCGGGGGCCAGCTCCTTCGTCTTGGCGAACGCGCCCAGCTCAACGCTGGATTTTTCAATTCCCCCTGCCGTGTACGGGGCGGTATAGTAGAGCTGGACAACGTCCTTGCCCGCGCGGTCACCGGTGTTCGTGACGGTAACCTTGACGGTCACATTACCGTCCTTCGTCAGGGCGCTGCCGTTGGCGGCGGCGTCCGTGACTTTCCAATCAAAGCTGGTGTAGCTCAGGCCGTAGCCGAAGGGATACTGCACAACGGCGTCGTAGCCGGTGCCGTGCTCGTTGCTCTCGGCATCCCAGTAGCCCTCTGCGTCGGCGGTCTCGTACCACTTGTAGCCGATGTAGATGCCCTCGGCGTAATCGACATAGGAAACCTGCTCATAGGTGTAGGGTGTGTCAAAGTTTCCGTTCGTCGTGCCGTCTGCCGGGTAGAGGCCGTCGGCGGCGCTGTACTTACCGACACCCTCCATACCGGCGTTCGCATAGCTGGCGGCGGTGGTCAGGTCATAAGCCCAGGTATCGGCGGTACGCCCGCTGGGTTCGCGGTCACCCCACAGCACTTCGGGCACGGCAGTCGCGCCCTCGGAGCCGGACAGACCGGCAATCAGGCAGGCATCAATGCCGGGGATCGTCTCGATCTGGCCCAGCTCCATGACGTTGGTGGAGTTGATGAGCACAACCACATGGGCGTAATTTGCGCCGACGTAGTTCAGCAGATCCTCTTCCTCGGTGGTCAGCTCCAGCATCGTGCGGGTGTCGTCAACAACGATGTCGCCGCCCTTCTCGGTGCGCTTGTACTGCTGCTTGGTGGCGTCGTTGCTCTCGCCCGCCAGACGCCCGATCACGACAACAGCCGTATCGGAGAAGCTCTTGGCGTTGTCCAGCATCGACTGTGTATAGTAGGCCTGGTTGTTGATGTCAGGCTCATACAGGCGGCCGGACTGCTCGGGCCAGGCGCTCAGGGTGCGGGTGTACTCGCGACCATCCTGGAAATCCTTGTACATGTCGGTCAGCTCGGTGTTGTACGCAACGCCGTAGGCAGTCAGCGCGGCCAGCAAATCGGTGTTGACGCCGGACACGCCGCCGGAGCCGGAACCGCCGCCCAGCCAGGCAGTGGAGGCCCAGCCAAAGACGTTGATCTTCTTGTTGTCAGCGGCCAACGGCAGAGTGTTGTCGTTGTTCTGGACAAGGACAGTTCCCTCGGCCTCGACATCAGCGGCCAGCGCTTCCGCCTTGACCTTGGTGTCGGCAATTTCAGCATCGGAATAGTGGCCGCTGGGTGCGCCGATGAAGCTGTCAATGATGGTGGCCATCGTGGACAGAACGTAGGTGCCGACCAGTACCGCGACCAACAGGATCACGGACAGCCCCAGACCGATCCCGTGCAGTACGGGGTGTGGCTTGCGGACTTTGGGTTGCTTTGTCATTTGTTTTTCTCCTCTTTAAACAGTATACACCTGTCAAAAGCGGGCCCATGTTTTGCGTCGATTCTATTGTAGCAGATTGCGGCACGATAGGCGTATTTTTCGCACAAGCTGCCGTTTTTGAAGCATACTTTGCAGTTTTGCCGCTTGACCAGTCAAATTTTGTTGTGATTTTGTACAAGTACAACCGCGCCTTCTTTGTGCAAATTGCTACATAGTAAAAAAGCCTTCCCCTGTGGGGGAAGGTTGACGCCGCTACAGGGGTGAGCATGGCAGCCGCCGCAAGGCTCCCGGGTCGATGACGAGCATCGATTCCTACATTGTAGGGGCGGATTCCATATCCGCCCGCGGGTAGTTTCCGCTGCCGCGATCCTTACTACTTCTGCGGCAGCAAAATCCGCACCGTGAACCACTCATTCTCCCAGTGCAGGGTCAGCGTGCCGCCGTGGGCCTCGGCGGCAGCGCGGACGCTCTTCAAATCGTAGCCGCCGTGGCTGCTGCGGGCGGGCAGGCCGTCGGGGCCAAGCTCCACGGGGTCAGCGCAGTAGTTCTCAAACCGCAGCATCACAAAGCCGTTCTGCGCGTAGATGGCGGCCCGGATCAACCGCTTCTCGGGGTCCGGCTCGGTCAGCACACTCTCGGTGGCGTTGTCCAGCACCGTGCCCACGATCGTGCAGATCTCCCCTGTCGTCAGAAAGTGCAGCAGCGTACCGTCCGCCACACAGGTCAGATTGATGCCGTGCTGCTGGCAGTAGAGCGTTTTCGCCGTCAGCAGCGTGTCCAGCACAGGGTTGCCGGTCTTGTTCTCGGCCTCGTACTGACGGATGCCGCTCTCCATTTCGGCCAGCGCGGCGTCCTGCTTGGCCTGGTCGCGCTCGGCACGGATGGCCGCGATCTGCATTTTCAGCTCATGATAGCGGCGGTTAATAAGGCGGATGTTCTCCTTGCTCTGCCTGTACTGCTCATACTGGCGGTGCAGGACGTTGTCCATGGCCGTCAGCTCGCTGTGCAGTGCGGCCTCGCGCAGCTGCTCGTGCTGAACCGTCAGGATCAGCACGCCCGCCATATCCACCAGCGTGCGGATGTAGAAAATGCTCATCACGCTCATCGTGACACCGTTGTCGGAGATAAAGCTCAGATTGCTGACCGCAAACGCCGTGACCGCCATGACGACAGCCATCAGCGCCGCCGCCGGGGTGATGGTCAGCCGCGTGGGCGCAGCGTGGCGGCGCTCAAACCAATACAAAAAGCCGTAGACTGCCGTGTAGACCGCCGCCAGCAACAGTACCGAAAGCGGTGCTGTAGCCCGCTGCTGCGGCCAGAGTACGCAGTGGAGCTGCCACTCCACGCTGGCGGCCAGCTCCGCCAGAATGAACGCGCGGGCGCAGCTGTAGCCGGCTTCCAGTAAATTCATTTCCCGCGTGCCCCACAGATACAGGTACAGCCACGCGATGGCCGCGACCATGCAGGGCAGCCACCACGCCAGCGGCACACTGCCGGTAAGCTGCAAAAACACGCCCAGCACCGCGGCCCACCCCGCCGTGGCAGCATAGGTCACAGGCTTTGCAGCGCGGGGCGGCGCGGCCTGCGCGTAGACCAGCACGGCAAGAACCTCTGCCAGCGCCGTGTACAACCGCGGGATGTCCGGCAGCGTCATCATGCGCCCTCACCCCCGATGTAGTCCGCCAGCGCGGCCAGAAACGCCCTGCGCTTGGGGCGGCTGATCTGCAGCTCATGCGGGCCGACCTGCACCGTGTTCTGCTGCACGCCCGACACCTGCGCGAGATTCACAAGATAGCCGCTGTTGCACCGCGCAAACAGACGGCCCGTCAGCTTTTCCTCCAGCGCCTTCAGTGCGCCGGGTGCGGAGAAGTCGCCGTCCTCGGTGTAAAAATGGACGCGGTGACCCTCACTCTCGATATAATAAATCGTAGCAGCGTCCAATCGGCGCATGCCGCCGTCCACCGACACAGCCAGATAATGCCGCGTCCGCTTGGCCAGCTGGTTCACAGCCTTTTGCAGCTGCTGCGAGAACGCAAAGTACGGCACAGGCTTGAGCACGTAATCCAACGCACCGACGGCGTACCCCTTGATGGCATACTGCGCCATGTTCGTAATAAAAATCAGCAGCACATCGCTGTCCAGCTCGCGGATACGGCGGGCAGTTTCCATGCCGTCCAGATGCTGCATCTCTACGTCAAGAAAAATTATATCGTAGACCGGGCGGTAGTCCTCAAGGATTTCGACGCCGTCGGTGAACATTGTCACCTCAAACTGGATGCCATACTGCCGCGTGTAGCGCTGCACATACCCCGCCAGCTGCTCCCGGACGGCGGCCTCATCCTCTACGATTGCAATGCGGGTCATCCGCAGTGCCTCCCCTTCTGTTTTTTCTTTAGTATAGCATATTGCCGCGGTGCATGGCAACAAGAATGACCCTCCCGAGCCGTTTGCGGCTGGCCGCAACCTGCCGATTCAAGAATGATAATTCATTCTCATCGACATGGAATGAGACAACAAATCTGCGTTTACGCACGGCAGGGGTTTGGGGCATCCCCAAAATGTGCGTCTGGTCGACCAGACGCTATGCTAGCAAAACACGACACCCCGCAAAACGGTTCATGACACAAGGTCGTCACCCTCCGAAACGGCTTTCTTCAAACCGTCCAAGGTCGTCACAATGCGGTTATATTTCTGCGCCAAACCGATCTGCGCGTTGGTGGTCGCATCCTGATTGCGGCTGCAGACCACCA
>ERZ1026940.169-NODE-169-length-26120-cov-7.105160_pt1 | contig 26120 bp, 18 predicted proteins | sample MGYA00519306_ERZ1026940 | MGnify/ENA primary metagenome ERZ1026940 (study PRJEB26926, sample SAMN06164613) | human gut metagenome | biome: ENVO:00009003; feature: ENVO:2100002; material: ENVO:00002003 | host: Homo sapiens | place: USA | collected 2012 ...
CCGCCATGCAGGTAGTCGTAATTCCCGTTTAGAATACTGTTTATAGCGAATGTTTGCAGCAGCTCCCGGTAGTTTTTCTCCACATCGGAATAGTCGATCTCCAACAACCGCTCACGGTTCAGGTATTTCAAACCCTCCAAAGCGCCGGTAAATCCGCCGCAGTATGTCAATAATCCTATTTCAGAGGTTAATTTATCGAAATACGTTTCGAGGAAGCCTTCTAAAATTTCTTCTTTCTCCGAATTGGGAAATACTTGCAGATAGTGTTTGCAGAAGATAATAATGCCGGTCTGTCCGGCCAACAACCCGACGCCTTCGTTGTCGAGTTTACCGTCTTTCATATCCCGAAACAGCACATCGGCTATTGCATGGATTTTATGTTCGATTCGCGTTTTCATTTTACCGAATAGGAATGAATACTTTCATTGTTTTTCCACAAGCCGCTTTGTCCGTGCGATCGCCGACTCGAAATACTTGGTTAAAAAGTCATAAATAACCAATTCGAACTGCCGGTTATTGGTACGGAACCAACGGTTCATCGTCATGTGCGAAATGCTGCCCAGCAACTCGTCGATCGTAGGTACCGCCAGGCCGGAGGATTGGATTCGGGAAATTTCCGCAGCGACTTTCCCGATTTCCGACTTGCGAGGTTGTAATATGGCTTCGTAATCCGTAAACATCTCGCGGTCGGACAACGCTTTTTCGATGTCCGCTCGGTAACGGCGGTACTTATCATTGATCTGTTTCGTGAACGAATGCGAGGTGAATCCGAACTCCTTCTTGAAATTCTCGGCCATCCGGGAAAACAGTGCTTTTTTCTCGTCCGGTGTTTTTCCGAAGGCGGTCATCGTATCATCCAGTAATGTCAGTGCCAACTGCCAGCGGGTCGTTTCCCTCGTGTCCGTAGGTAATTCCTCAATCTTTTCGAGTAATTTCAGAATCGCACCGCTGTCTATTCCGAACAATCGTTCGACCGGCTCCATAGTATCTGCCCCGTACCGTTCGATTTCACGGACGTAAGTATCGCATAAAACCCTTATAACAGCCCCGTTTTCCACCAAAGGCTGAAACGACGCTTCGAAACGCCGGAAGATAGGGGCGTAGTTCTCGAATCGGTCGATGTGGAGCCGCAGACGGATATGGAAATCCGGGTCGTTATAACGAATAAAGAAGCTGCCGTCGATCCATCGCTCTGCGTACAGTTCCCGAAGAAATGGCCGTATGGTATGCGCCAAAACCTCATCGGCTGTTTTGACACCTGTGTATATTTTGAAGTATAGCCATTGGCTACCGGGTATGAACTTTCTCTGTATCATGTTGCTCGTTTTTATGAAAGGCGAAAATCACCTCGTTCGTAAATCGGTCTTTTCCCCGGCGGACAATACCGGAGTCGTTACGAAACAGAAATTCCTCCAATACGATCTGTTTGCGTTTGGCGATCTCTTCCAGAAGAAGTCGTTGGCATTGTGTATCTTCCAAATTCAAATAGAGTTCGTTGTCGCTGTCGGGAATAACGACTTCCGTCGGCATTTGTCGTTTCTGTAAAAAATCCCTGAAGCGGACGGAAAGTTCCGAATCGGATAATTTGTCCATCCCTTCGACCTCTTCCTGTTTGATTCTCCACAGTTCTCTCGAAAGAATAATGTTCTTGTATTGAATCCGAGGAAGATAATCATAAGCGGCTAAAAGTCCCGACCAACCGCAACTCAATCCGCCGGTTATCCGTTGGTGTTGAAGATCGCAGAGGAAACGGTAAATCGGAATGGGACTCATCGAATAGTTATGGGCACACGTTAAGCGGGGAACGACCTCTTTGTCGTATTTTTTGGAACGGAGAAACAGACGTCCCTGCCGAATGGAAAGCATCAAGTCCGATATGGGAATATCCGTTCCGTCGTGTTCGCAATTCGACAGATAATGCAGCGTATGTTCCCTAAATACCGGGCGCGAGGCGATATTTCCGATGCGTGATTCGGGAAGATGCGATATTTCGGCGAAGATAACGTCCGGAGTTTGCCGCTGCTCGAAATCGGCGATCTCTTTGACCAGAGCCATAATACTCTCGTCAATATGGCAGAAGCGCCCCAAAAGGTTGGCCGCACATACTCCGCCGATCGATTTTATGTCGATTAGATCGTTATCGAGCAGGCTGCACATAACGGCAATCGTATCGGGAAACTGATGTTTGTAGTCCAGTTTCTCGAAATCCTTGTCCTCCAGCAATACGACGTGGCCTCCTTTGCGGGCATTTTCGATATATTTCCGGAATAAAACTCGATCAGCAGAACTTTGATGACTTGTCGTAATATTAGAATATTGAACAGGGAAAACGAGATCGTTAATCAGAGGATTGACGTCGCCGCTACCCGATGAAACCGGATAACCCAATCCCAACTCCCCGTCCAATGCCACAGCCAACGGAACTTCGGCCTCTTCGTACCGGCTTTGGAATGCCTGAATAAAATTTTGCAGCGTGGGATGTTCGTTCGGTGGTGTAATCTTCGCCAGAAAGTCGATCAAACGAACGATTCGAGATACGGTTTTTTCATCCACCTGTGCCCGATGCACCGGTTTGAACATATCCGTCTGAAACAGATATTTCGGCTCGTAGCCTACGCCGATATTTTTTACGGTCGATAAAATCTCATCATATAACGGCAGTGTCGTACCTACCGGTTGTGCGTCGATTCGGTTCAGAAGCTCCTGGATTTGTCGGAGCGGTTGCAGGATCGGAACATTTTGCAGGCGGGAGAGTTTATCGATAAGCGTATCGAGTACGTCTTCACCGACGACACATGGATCGAGTTCGCTTTTCAGCACTTGCGAGGCGATAGTCTCGATGACATATTCATGCGCTTGCTCCGTGGTTATCTCGTCATCGACGAGTGCTTGCACCAGTTGTTCGATTGTCGCTCCGTCTGCCGCCGTGTTCAGGAGCGTGGCCAGCGCTTCGTCGATTTCCAACGAAGCAACCGTATGCTGGCGCTGCGATTTCTTATAGCGATATTCGACATAGCGATATTTTCCGCCGATTTCATAAAGGCTATCATTCGGGTAATATACGAGTTGCTCCCGCACGTTGGGGTCACGCTCGATCTCCTGAATCAGAGCACACAGATATTGCATGTCCAACCGGGTGCGGCGTTTGTTGTCCTTCGTAGCCGGTAATTCGATCGATGTACTGTTCGCAATCTTTCCCGTGCTGCATCCTGCGAATAAACCGAACGGAGTACACCGTGTCATCGCCCGATGCCGGTATTTCAGAACGGAATGTTCGAATTTAGTCTGCTTTTTTCGGTCTTTCGATACACAACCTTCATACAGCTCCGGCGAGGCTAAATAGAGCGCTTCCCGAAATTCAGGACTCAAGGTCGTATCTTCTGCCGGAGCATCCAGCGGAAATAATGGCGTCCTGAAAACAAAGTCGGGAAAAGGGGCAAACGTCGGTTTCATTATTTGGGTGATTGTTCAGTTAGTAATTCTGTTTCCTTTTATCTTTTTACAAGATACAGCCAGAATGATATATTGGCAACTGTTTTTAAGAATAAATTCATTTGGCATTTATTATTTTCAAAAACATGTGACAAATAAGGAAAAATTCATTAAATTTATTGGTTCGTTACGATCTAAATAAAGCAGATACAAAATATCATATCTTTTATCGGTACATAACTTATATTAGAAAGCTCCCCCTCTCGTATTAACGAGAGGGGGAGCTTTCTAAAATTTACTTGCTTGCTTGGTTCCTATTCGCAATTGCAAGTCAATGCGTAAGTGTTCAGACAATCGCATTTAGTTTGGATACAACTTCCTCCTGAAACTATACAGTCATTTTTGCTTACTTCTACACAGGCTATAACATTATCCGACTTACATGTAGTAGCAGATACGCACAACCCCAGTTGATCTTTTGTTGCGCAATTTTTTTGAGTTCCTGCACAATAATTCGTTGCAGGAATGATAGTAGTCTGTCCTGCACCACCTTTAACCATTGCACTCTGCTCCCTGTCAAGACGGGATACCACGTCTTTTTTAAGTTTTAGTGTTTTCATAATAAAGCAGTTTTATTAGTTGGTATTCGAAAGTTATAAAAATTCATCAAACAATGCAAATATTTTATTGTTTTTTTTATAACTTTACCTTTGTGAGAAAGAATTTGTGTGATGAATCGGTGTAAATTGTCCTTTGTTATATTATACCTCTGTGTCGTCACATGGCCATTGGTATTGTTGCACGCGCAGAAGAACCCGTTTTTGGAGCAAATCCGTAATTTTCCGCAGGAGAAGATCCACGTGACGACCGACCGCGACGCCTATATCGCGGGCGACACGGTGTGGCTGCGTGCGCACTGCGTCGACGCCGCGACGCTCGAACCGCTCACGGCGAGCCGCTACGTCTACGTGGAGCTTCGCACGACGGACAACCTGCTCGTGCGCCGCATCAAGATTCTGCAACGCGGCGGCGTCTATGCCGGCTACCTGCCTCTGCCCGCGACGCTCGCGCAGGACGAATACGTGCTGTGCGCCTACACGCTCTACATGCGCAACCTCGGCGGCGACTATCTCTTCTCGAAACCCCTTTCGGTCAATCCCTACCGACAACCCGAAAAACGACGGCGCCGCACGGCGGCAGGCCCCTTCGACGTGGCCTTCTTCCCCGAAAGCGGCTACCTCATCGACGGACAGCCCTGCCGCGTGGGGTTCAAGGCCCTGGGCAAGGACGGACTTTCGCGGCAGGTGACGGGAACCGTGCGCGACGACCGTGGCCGCACCGTCGCGCGTTTCGCCTCGCGCCACGCCGGCATGGGGTCGTTCGAGTTCACGCCGCGGCCCGGCCGGCGCTACACGGCCGAATGCGTCCAGACATCGGGCGGCAAGTCGCGGCGCTTCGATCTGCCCGAGGCCAACGACTTCACCTTCGTCCTGCGCGTCGAGCCCAACGACACCTCCTTCGTCGTATCCGTCCGTTCGGCTAAAAAGTGGCGGCCGCAGGGATTGAAGCTCCTCGTCCACCGCTGCGGCACGCAGTGCTACTACAAGGAGTGGAACCCGCAGCACGCATCGCTCACCTTCCTGCGCGACGAACTGCCGGGCGGCCTCTACCAGATCCTGCTGCTCAGCCCCACGGGCGAAGCCTACTCCGAGCGGCTGGTCTTCAACCGCCGCGACGAAGAGACCGAGGTGACGATGCGGCAGGAGGGCACGTTGCAGCAGCGTTCGAAGGTAACGCTGCATTTCGAGGTGCACGACACCAAACGCCGACCCGCACAGGGCGACTTCGCCGTCGCCGTCACCGACCGCAAGGCGGCGGCTCCCGTAGCGACGGCGGGCATCTACTCCACGCTGATGCTCTCTTCCGAGCTGCGCGGTGTGATCGAAGACCCCGACTGGTACTTCGCGCCCGACAACGCGCAGGGCGACGAGGGGCTCGACGAACTGCTGCTTACGCAGGGCTGGCGCAGGTACGACGTGCCGAAGCTCCTGCGCGACGAATACAAGGAGCCTTATTACCCGTTGGAGGCGGGACAGGAGATCGCGGGACGCATCGAGCGCACGGCCATGTTCTCCAAAAAGAAGAAGCTCGACCGCTACACGATGCGGCTGCTGGTACCCCGGAGCGGCTACGCCACCTCGGCTCCCATCGCCGAGGACGGGTCGTTCGCACTCAACGGGTTCGACTTCCCCGACAGCACGACCTTCGTGCTGCGCCCCACCGTCCGAGGGCGGACGATCACCGACGCGCGGATTCTCATCACTCCCGATTCGTTTCCCGAATACCGCACGCTGCCACGCCTGCGGCAGCCCGATCCGACCTACGTGGCGCAGGCGCGAAGGTATATCGAGCAGCGCGGCACGGCAGACATGCGGAATATCGTCATCGACACCGTGGTCGTGACGGCAAAACCCTGGGACGACGACATCGACGAAAACGCGCCGGAACACCGCCTGGCCGCACGGTCGTGGAACGCCGAGCAGATCAAGGAGGTCAGCGCAGGGACGATCCTCGACTTCATCGAGAAGATGCCCGGAATGCAGGTCATGGGACGAAGGGTATTATACCGTGGGCACAAACCGGCCTTTATGGTCGACGGAAGATTAGAGGAAACGGTTGGTATGTTATCTGAAAAGCAAGATGGAAGGGAAGTAAATAGTTTGGATTACGACTCTGGCAAAGCAATCTCCGCAGGTGCTTTGAGAGCTTTGGTTGCAATAGGAAATATTGCACGGAATGGCGGTTCTGCTTCAGATCTCAGACAAGCAGCTGCAGACTATAGAGAAAAAGTACAAAATGACGAATGGAAACGAGGTATGCAGTATTTCGATGATTTTGATAATGTCCCCGATTGTTTGTATTACCCGATCGAACAGGTAGCACGTATCGACCTGATCGACCGCAACCAGACGACCTATTGGGGGACGAACCTCAAAGGCGGCATCATAGCCATTACCATGAAAAAGGGAAAAGCGCTGGCCGAAGCGTATGCCGCTGCACCATCGCCGGACGTAAGCGTAGTGACGCCATTGGGTTATCAAACCCCTGCGGAGTTTTACTCTCCGACATACGACACCGAAGAGAAACGTAGAACCAATACACCCGACTATCGCACGACGCTTTACTGGAATCCTGTCGTCAAGCTCGATGATCTGGGGCAGGCTACCGTCGAGTTTTATACCACCGATGCTCCCGCCGATTATGACATCTCTATCGAGGGCGTATCCCAAAGCGGGAAAATTATCTCTTTATCGAAATCGTCTGTAAAAACAGAATAAGGATATGTACACGATTATGTATAGTGCGTTATATTCATTTCTCGTAATATCGACTTTCTGAAAATAAAAGTACCCGAAAAACCTCTACTCGGCTTTTCGGGTATTTTCGAATTTATCGGACGAAGCGAAACCGCTGATCTCTTACCGCCGTTTTACACCGTGTATTCGATTCGGCGGCACGGAGGGAACATGCAGGTCCGGAATGTCGTCGTACTTGTTCCGATGCGGTTGCATGCCCCGTCTTAGGGGATAGTTCTTTTTCAGTATCTCAGCGGCCAACTGTCGGGTTCGTTCCTGCAACTTCCGCTGCGCCGCCGAACTTTCCGCTGATGTTTCGTATTCGCGTGCCAGCGTTTCGAATGCTTCGGCACTCGGGAAAAAACCGTTCATAATCCCGTACACCATTCCTCCGCCCATTCCGTTCTGCTGCATCGTCTGTAAAACGGCGATGTCGAAACTGTAGTTGCCGTAATGCGGGGTGTGCGGAACGTCGTCGATCAATTTCTTATAATTCTGTACCGTCGGCGCCAGATCGAACGTGTCGGTCCGTATGCCGTACGCCAGCAATGCTTTCGGGGCGAATATTCCGGGCGGTATCTCGTCGAAGGCATACCGTCCCTTGTCTTTGTCGTCGCGTTCGAGCCGGAATAGATCGACATACTTCTGCCAGCCGGTATCGAACTGCGGGAGCCGATATATCTGTAACTGCGTATCCTGTAATTGAGGGTGGAAGAAGTGCAGCAGATAGTAGTCCCACATCTCTATGAAACGTTGTGCTCCGAGGGGCGTTTCGGTAAATAGCAGCAATCCCTGCCGAGTCTCTACGGCTGTCAGGGTGTCGAATCTTGACAGCGGTTTCATCCCTTTGTCGAAGCCGAACATCGCACGCTCGTAGCCGTCGTGGTACCGGAGCCGTTCCAACTCCGCCTCGGGCGAGAGGTAGGGAATATTCATCTGCCAGCAAAAGGCGGCATCGAGCAGGCGCACGATGCGCTGCGGCGCCACACCCTCTTCGAGCAGAATCGGCAGGCTGTTTTGCAGGAAGTCGGGGCCGATGAGCCGCTCCTGCTGGCGGATCCGGAGGAGCACGTCGTCCGGTATCGTGTACTGAAAGAGCCAGTAGTCGGGATAGTTTCCTCCCGAGCGCTGTCCTTCGACATTGCGTTGGATAAACTGCTCGAACCCTTCGCCCGTATCGTTTCGAATGGCGTAGTCCCGTACTTTGCAGTGGGTGTCGAGCGCAAAATAGAACTCAAATCCGTCTTTCTGTGGTCGTGTCATAGGTCTTCAATGTCGTTTCAGATGAAATTCCGCGCCTCGGACCGGCTCGTCGCGCCGCCTCTGATATGCTTCGAGCAGCTTGTCGGGACGGAAGAGCAGATTTATGGCGTCGAAATTCCGGAAGGTGCGGATTCCTTCGGCCTGCATGGGAGGTATCTCGGACGAAGGCCGACGCCGTATCGGGAACTTCCGGTCGAGGATGTAGGCGGCCAGATTGTACTGCTCCTCGCGCTTGGCCGCCCGCCCCTCGTCCGAGAGGTCGGAGGCGTACTTGCGTTCGATGTTGTCGAATCCGCTGCGGAAGACGAACTCCCGGTTCCAATACCTTTCGGCATTCTGCATAAGATACCCGTAGCCGCGCTGCATGATGATCTGCAACCCCGTAAGATCGCGTATGCCGTTGGAGACATACAGGTTCTCCCCGTGCTGCGGATCCACGAAGGCCCAGAAGTTGTCGGCCGTAGCCCGCATGTCGTACTCTTTGAGGCAATATCCGCGACGCAGAACCTCGGCATCGACGAAGGGATGCTCCGGGACCCACATCATACCGCCTGCCGTGGGAAGCACCTGCGGATTCACCTTGTCCCAGAAGCCGTCGGGATCGGCCTCCACCTCGTACACGCGCAGGGTTTCAACCCCCAGATCGGGGTCGAAGAAGCAATCGGCGTGATGCTGCATGTAGCGTTCGCAGGCCTCCCGACCGTCCGGCTCCTGCGTGAAGAGCACTGTACCCCGCTCGGTCTCCACGGCACGGCAGCGCCGCAGGTCCTCACGGGCGACCGGTGGCAGCCCCTCGTTGCGGAACTGTCGGTAGTCGGCCTTTGTCGAGAGCATGTTGCCGCAGTTACCCTCCGCAAGGGGGTCGAGGTCGTACTTGTAACAGTAGAGAAGGTCTTTCAGCGTTACGGCGTGCCGGATGTCCAGCTTCTCGGTGACTGTGGACGGATCCAGCAGGTAATTGTGCTCCGCCGCTTCGATGCGGGGCAGCAACGCGGCATCGGTCGTGCGTATGTCGAAAAACAGCACCGAGGGAATCGCCCCGCAATTGGCGGCGTAGTCCGTAAATTCGTCGAGCAGGGCGCGGAATCCTTCGTCGCCGCGACGGGATCGCTCCATAGCGATAATCTTGTTGCCGTCGTCCACGGCGACGTACAACGCACCCTGCATCTGTTCCTGATCTTGTTCCATCGTCATTAGTGTTTGAGAATGTGACAAGGCATCTCTCTTCTGTCCCTGTCGCGTTCGTAGCGCTCCAACAGCCTCTCGGGTCGGAACAGCAGGTCGATAGAGAGAAAATCCCTGTAAAAGCGAATGTCGCCGCTCGGCAGCGGACACGGCGGCTCCTCCCTTGCCGGATCGATGCCGAAGCAAGTGCGCAGGATGTCGGCCGCCGTCGTGCGGCTGTCGTCCGTCATGGCCGCTGCAGGTTTCCGATCGGCGTTCTTGAACCGATCCGCGAACGGGAAGTCGTATCCCGGAAAGTCGGAGCCTCCCCAGCAGAAAGGTTCGTAGCCGTTGCGTGCGATATGCCGGAGCGTTACGACCGTCAGCAGGCGTCGCAACGCCTCGGACGATGCCTCGGTTCCGGAGTCCGGAGCGGCCGCGAGCTTCGCGGCCCCGGCCCGCATGTCGTACTCTTTGAGGCAGCAGCCCCGTTGCAACACGCTGTCGCACCGTCCGCTGTGGCGCGGCACGAAGCGCATCTGCTCGTGGTCGAAATACGGCAGGCACGCCTCCGAGGAGTATTGCTCCTCGGAGAGTTCCACATCGTATATGCGCAAAGTTTCGACCCCGCAGGTGAGTCCTCTGCCGTCGGGATGTGCGGTGAGGAAGGCGAAGAAGCTGCGGGCCGCCTCGTCGCCACGTTCTCCACGGCGGAAAAGAGCTACGCCGCCCTCCGTTTCCACGGCTCTGTAAGGTGCTCCGGGCTGCGACAGCGCGGGAATCGATTCGTTGCGGAAGCCCGCGTAAGCGTCCTTGTAGCAGAGGTTCCGGGCGGTGTTCTGCGCAGCCAGCGGATCGAGGCCGTGCTTGCGGCAATAGAGCAGGTCGTACAACGTCAGGGCTTGACGAATGTCCTTCACTTCCAGCGGTGCCAGATGTGCCAGCCGGTAGCCGCGTTCTTTGGCTTCGATCGGCGGCAGCCGCGAGCTGTCGTCGATGTGAAAGTTCAACAGCAGAAGATACGGGATATATCCCTTGTTGGCCGCATAATCCGCGAACTCGTCGAAGAAGGTTCTGAAACCCTCGTCGCCCCGTCGGGATCTCTCCAGCGCAACGATCGTATGGGTACGATCGAGGGCGGCATAGACGTTCGTAATATCGGAACTTCCCATCCGTTATCGTTTTGTGTCGTCCCAGTCGGGTACGACGATCGTGCCGTCGCCTTCGGGCGCGTAGATCACCTCGATCTCTTCGACCTCATGGAACGTGCAGGCGCCGAGGCCGCAAAGTGCAAGCAGAAGAAGCATCGCCGCGAAGATGCGGCGCAGATGATTTGTCGTCATAGTATCAATTTTTTAAGAGTTCATCGATTTCGGGGTCGAGCGCCGCACGATACTCCATGCGCTCATCGCGGCGGCAGGCTTCGAGGAAGTGTCGCCGTCCCTCGGCCTTGCGGCCCAGCCGCGAGCAGGCGATCGCTCGAAGATACTCACTCGTGGCTGTCGCGGGAAGTGCTTCGAGGATGCGCAGCGCCTCCCTGTCTTGTCCCAGCGAGAGCAGTGCGATGGCCGTATTGCGATCCCGGTAGTCATGAAGGACGTAGAGCGCCTGTGCGTATTTGCGTTTTTCGAGCAGCTGCCGGCCCCGCAGGTAGGCCGTATCCAGTTCGGTCGTGTGGATCGTGTCTTTGACCATACCCACGCGGCGCAGATGGCAGCGGAGTTTTACGGCCCGCAGCGCGGGATAGTGCTCCGCACGAATACAGGCATATTCGGCCGGATAGCGGCGGCGAATCTCCTCCTCGCGCCGGTCGGGATCTCCGATGCGGCGGATGATGCCGAGAATCTCGTCGCGGTGCGCGAGGCGGTCGTCACGGGCGATGCGGGCCGTCAGCTCCGGCCACAGCTCGCCCGCACTGCGTATCGTAAGCAGGCGGTCCGCACGCCGGCCGAAGCATCCCGCAAGATAGCTGCGCAGCGCCTCGGCGCGCGCCCGCGAAAGCCGCTCGTTGAGCCCACGACGGCCTTCGGGCGAAGCCGAAGCCGTAAGGACGATGCTGTCGACATGGAACTCCCGCTGCGTGACGATACGTTCCATGAGTGCGGCGATGCGTGCCAGCTCCCGTGCGTTGTCACCCAGCGTATCCACGAGCCGTGCGTCGCCCGTAAGGAAGCTCAGGCTGTAACGGTCGTTGACGGTCACGTATTTGTCGATGACGCGGATACGGTACCGGGGCAGGGTGTCCAGAAACGACAGCAGCGACGATACGGTATAGGTCAGCGTATCGGACGGCGGCAGCGTATAGGCGCTGTCGTCGAGCCCCTCGACGCGGCCCCGCAGCGTGATGAGCATCTTGCGGGAGGTCTCCTCCGTAGGTACTTCCTGCGAATAATAGTAGCTGATCGAAGTTCGGTTCTCGATAAGCGAATCGAGCCGTGCATCCTGCGCATAGGGATATTTCACGAACCGCTGGAAAGCCCGCTCGGCCCGCACGCTGTCGGGGCGGAAGCGTCCCAGGTAGGTAGTATACTGCCAGTAGTCGCGCTGCTGCACGCGGTCGAACAGCGCACCGCGTATGATGATGTCGTCGAGCGGTATCTGTTCGTCCTGCCGGTGCAGGAAGGGCGTGATGACCACACTGCGGCTGCGCCCCAGCAGCTCTTTGGGCAGTTCGACGTTGAAGTCGAGCGTCACACGCCCCCGGCGTTCGGGGATCGAACGGACACGGGCCACGACGACGACCTCCTCGATCGGAACCGTGCCGAGGGCTTCGCCCTGCCCGTCCCGTTCGACGGGGACAAGGTAGTAGTCGCTGCTGTCGCGTTCCACGCGCACGACCTGCGGGCGGTCGTCACGGACTTTGGACTGGCGTTCTGTACGTGAGAGTTGCGCCAGGTGTGCCGTGGCCTGTCGGCGCGTCAGCCGTGCGGTCGTCGAGCAGCCCGCAGGCACGCCTGCGGCCGTCAGTACGGCGATCAGGGATAAAATGTTACGGAATAGCATATCAGAACAGGTAGTTGAAGGAGACTTCCAGTTTCGACGGTGCGAGCGTCCAGCGCCGCGCGTGGCGGATATAACGGTCGCCCCAGTCGCTCGTGACCGGATCGCGGCGCGTGTCGCGCGTGCGATAAAGTCCCGCACCAGCCTCCACGACGAGGTTCCAGCGCTTCGAGAGGATCCACGCATAGCCGTAGCTTATGCCGATGCCGTAGGCCCGCCCGTCGTAGGTGCGGCGACGATTGCCGATGCGGTAGTCGACCCAGGAGGCGTGCAGCCCCAGAAAGTGCCCGACGAAATCTTCGTAGAACCAGTGTCGGACGCCGAGCTGTACGGCCCCGACCTGCGTCGTGAGGCGCTCCGTGCGGATCGGATTCCAGTAGGCGGAGGTTTCGACGGTCCAGTTGTCCGTCAGCGCCGCCTCGGCACCCACGGCGACCGTGCCCGTCAGCGCCGCCAGGGCGTTCACCCTGACGCCGAAGAACTGTGCGGCGGCACGGTGGTGTATGGCTGCGAGGCACACCAGAAGTGCCGCACAGCGGATGATCGTTTTCGTTTGCATAATCGGTTATTCTTTTACGCACCTCACAGGATAGGCTGCGGCCTGATGATTCTGACGGTAGAGCTGCAAGACCTCGGGCGGCAGGACGCCGAAGCTCACGGCCGTCGTCGCATCCACACGTGACGGATCGGAGGCAGGACTCCCCGGGGCATTCGTCCAGAGTTGTGTCCGTATCCCGACGCCGACGTACATCTCCTTGCCGGTAGGCATGACATGCAGCAGCCCCGCATAGGGATAGTACGGCCATACGCTGCCGGTATAGAGGTAGCATCCGCCTTCGATAGTGCTGGAAACAGTCGTCTGTTCGAGCGTCCACGCCTCGGGCGGCGGCACGCGCCAGCCCGGAGGGCAGGGGTCGTAGATGGACTTCGCGCCCGCAGTCGTGGGACGGCCGCCCGTCGAGGCGTTGCCCCAGAGGTTCGGCGAAGGTTGCCCCAGCCACGAGCTGAGACGCTGCGCCGGATCCGAAGGGTCTGCGGCACGCCCCAGAAGAGTCGCGGGATGTGCCGCAGCCCACGTCACGGTCGCCGTCGAAGAATCTTCGCCGTAGTATGTCCCGAAGGCGAACCCTTCGCCATAGTCGAACGCTTCGAGATCGTACGGGAAGGGATCCTTGCGGCCCCATTGGTAGTAAAGGCCACGGCTGGCCGGATCCCCCGGATCGAGGTTCTCAGCCCCCAGATTACGGTCCATAAACACATATCCCGAAGGATAGACGTGGGTGGTCAGAGCGCCGTTCGTCGCCCAGATATGCCACGACCAGATGCAGTCGCCGTCCTTGTCGAACAGCCCGATAAGGGCGTTGCCTCCGATGGCCGTACCCGTGCGGAAGCTGATGCGGCTGCCATTGTAGCCCACATCGCATACGACAGCCCGCTCCGCCGTTCCCGTCTGCCAGATAAGGCGGGCGGATGTCCCTTTGAGTTTCTGCGGCGTGATGCCCGTGGTCGCTCGTCCGTTGCCCTGCACCGTTGCATCGAACAGATATATCTCCTGCATGCGGGGCGCGATGTAGCTGTTGGCCGTACCTGCGGCACTCAGGTCGGTACCTTCGGCGTAGTCGGGCGCGATGATCCGCTTCTCGGTGGCGACGAAGGAATAGGTCTTATCGGCGGTGATAAGCTGCCGGCGGCTTTTGTCGAAGGCATCGTACCAGCCCGTGAGCAATGCCGGCTCCATAGCGCGAATCGTGCAACGACTGCCCGCAGGCACGATGAACGACTCCTCGTCCTGATCCACCTCGACGGGCGCGTCGCACTCGAAGCGTACGGTGTAGATGTCCGTCAGGATATGTACTTTCTCGGTTACGAAGAGCGGATAAAGCGACGCCGCATACGTCTTGGGCACGTAAGAATACGTTTCGGACTCGCAGAGCAGTTCGCGATGCCCTTCGTCAGCGTACCATCCCGCGAAACGATAACCCGCGTCGGCTGTCGCCGTGAGGGTGCATCCTCGCTCGTAGCAGGCGGCACGCAGCGTCCCGTCATCCGTATTTTGCGAAGACAATGCCCCTGCAACCGAGACTGTGCCGCCGTCGGAGAGCAGGATCGAAAGCGTATTGGCAAGCGTATGCTCGAAACGGCAGCGGCTTTCATAGCCGTAGCTGTCACGCACGCGCACCTCGTATTCGAAACGCGCCTTGGCCTCGGTAATGGGCGACGAAGAGAAGCTCATAGGAAAGTAGTTGCGGCCACGGGGATTGTAAAAGCGGAGCGGGAGGGGTACGTTCGGCTGACAGAGGTCCGATCCGACGGCCAGAGGGCTGTCGGTCGTGGTAAGGACCTCCATCTCGGCCTCCAACGTCGGGGTGGAATCCGTGCGTCGGATGTCGATGCAGAGCAAACCGCCGGAAGAGACGCAGTAGTCGCCGATGCGGTTGCTCTCGAAATCGTCGGTCACGCTCAACGTATAGCCGTGTACGCGGGTGTCCACCTCATTGTCGCCCGAGATCGTGATGTCGAGCGTATGGGCCGTGTTACGCCCTACGTTGAAGTCCGTCGTATTGTTCTCACCCAGGTAAATGCGGTAGTCGAGGATGCGGCTGCCCCGTGTGGCGCGGATCATCAGGTACGAAGCGCACGCAGGGGCGTTGTCGGCGTTTTTATCCCGCTGGTCCGTAATCGAGGGTACCGTGCCCTGCGGGTTCTCGAAGAGGTATTGCACGCCCGAACAGCTGCGCCGCGCAGCGTCGGGAAGCTCCACGAGCGGAGCATCGGTGAAATCCTTCTCCGAGGTCGAAGGGGCACTCGCAGGCGTGAAGAGCGTCGTATATTCGGGGACGGAACACAGGCGTACGGAGCGCAGTTCGAGGTCGGGGACCTTATCCGCCACGCGGATGTTGTAGGCGATCTTGGCTACGTTGCGCCGCACACTCAACGTAGGTAACGTAACGGTGTCATCCTCTTTGTCGGGCGCGATCGCAACGGTCATGACGGCCGACATGGGAAGCGTCGCATACTCCTCCTGCCGCTCGATCGTGTAGGTACGAAGCTGTTGTAAGCTCCGCTCGCCCAGGTCCGCACCCAGATTGGCGGCGACGTAGAGATCGTACTCCCCGGGCAGGCACTCGAACCGTACCAGTGCCGAACGGGAGTAAAAATGCAGGCTTTGGCCGTTGCTGCGGCCGAACAGGTAGAGGTTGATGTCGCGGATCGCCTCCTCGTCCGCCGTGCGGGTGATCCGCTCCGCAGGATCGGGAGAAAATTGTAGCTCGACCTTCACGGAGCGGGTCGGAGGCGTGGCCGTCGCAGCAAGGTCGGCGGCACAACCCCAGCCGATGCCGGAGGCCAGCAGTGAGAGAAGAATGAGTAGTCGTGTCATGGAAACTTGAAAATTTAGGTTCATGGTTATTCGGCGACGCATCGCACCGGCAAGGCGTAGTCGCGTTGTTGGTATGCTGCGGTATTGATCGTCGAAGCGGAAACGGTGAACGCCGTACTCGTGGAGAGGCAGCGTCCGTTCAGCTGAGCCGGAGCGTTCGTCCAGACGTCGACCCGTGTGCCGTTGTCGCGGAAAGCGTGACCCGTAAAATAGCCGCCCAAAGGATAGGTTACGGAGGTGCCGGTGCGGCTGCGGAGGTAGTAAACATTGTTCCGCGAGGTGCCGGTACGGCTGAAAGAAGCCTGCTCGAAAGCCGCAGGAGCCGGAACCCGCCACCCCGGAGGACAGGGGTCGTAAATCGACTTGGAACTCGACGTCGAATAACTCCCCGAACGGCTGGCATTGCCCCACAGATTGAGGTTCTGAGGCGTCACCCAGTCGCCGATGTCGTTGCTGTCGCCCGCATACAGCCCCGACCAGTAGGCCCAGGGTTCCGCCAAAGCCCGCGCTGGGGTCATCGACACAGAGCCGCCGTCGAGCAGCGGATCATGGACATAGTACTCGTATCCCGCAGCGGAGATAAACGCAGCAGGCACCGTGCTCGTCACGGAGGAGGGATGAAGAAAGGGGGCGGGGCGTCCCCACTGGTAGTAAAGTCCCCGCAGCGAAGGATCGCTGACGCTCGTTGTGAGCGCTCCGAGATTGCGATCCATGAACGTATATCCCGAGGCGCAGGTCTGGGCCGTGGCCCAAGGATCGTAGTTCGTATGCCAGATATGCCACGACCAGACGCAGCGTCCCGCAGCGTCGAACAGCCCGATAAGGGCATTGCCGTAGTTCGGACCCGTACGGAAGCAGATCGTACTGCCCGTATGCTCCACCTCGGCGACGACTCCGCCCCGCGTCCCACCGCTCTCCCACAGCACACGGGCCGTCGTGCCCGAAAGCGTCGCGGGCGTCAGGCCCGTCGTCGCGCGGCCGTTCCCCTGCACCCGGGAGTTGAAACGATAACCCGCATTGTGGGCCGCAGCGATGTAGCTGTTGGCCGTACCCGCAGCGCTGAGGTTCGTCGCTGAGAGGTAGCCCGGCATCACGGCTCGTTTTTCGGTGGCTGTGAACGTAATGCTTCGGGCCGTGCCGAGCAGCACGTTCTGGCCCCCGGTCTGATCGTACCAGCCTCGGAAGAGCGGCAGCTCGTAGTTGACGCGCAGCGTGCAGCGGCTGCCCGCAGGTACGATGAACGACTCCTCGTCCTGATCCACTTCGTATGGAGCGTCGCATTCCAGACTTACCTTGTAGATGTCCGTGATAATATGGACCTTGGAGGCCTCGAAATACGGGTAAATCCACGTTCGGTATGTTGCGGGAACGAAGGAATACGTTTCGGTTCCGCAGAGCAGTTCGCTATGCCCTTCGTCGGCATACCATCCCGCGAAGCGGTAGCCCGCAGCGGCTTTCGCCGTGAGGGTGCACCCCTGCTCGTAGCAGGCGGCACGCAGTGTCCCGCCGGTAGGCTTTTCCACATGCAGTGCCCTGGCCGCCGTTACCGTCCCGCCGGTGGGTGGCGCGACGTAGAGCGCATTGGCGAAGCGGTGTTCGAAGCGGCGGCGGCTCTCGTATCCGTAGCTGTCGCGCACGCGCACCTCATAGGCGAGCTGTGCATGAGCCGCCGTAACAAGGGGCTCTGGATAGTAGATGACTTCGTAGTAATTCGATCCCTGCTGGCGATTGATCGGAAGGTCGAGGCGGGAAGCGCACTCCTCGTAATCGACGAGGAGGGTCCCGTCGGTCGGGGTCAGCAGCTCCAACGCGCCCGTGAGTGTCGGCTCGCTCTTCGTACGTTCGATATTCACGTAAAGCGAAGCGTTGAACGGAAGCACGCAATAACTGCCGATGCGGTTGCTCTCGAAATCGTCGGTCACGCTCAGCGTATAGCCGAGTACTCGGGTGTCCACCTCATTGTCGCCCGAGATCGTGATGTCGAGCGTATGGGACGTATTACGTTCTACGTTGAAGTCCGTTGTGTTATTCCGTCCCAGATATACCCGATAATAGAGAGTCCTGTTGCCGCGCGCGGCGCGGATCATCAGGTACGAAGCGCACGAAGGGGCGTTGTCGGCGTTTTTGTCCCGCTGGTCCGTAATCGAGGGTACCGTGCCCTGCGGGTTCTCGAAGAGGTATTGCACGCCCGAACAGCTGCGCCGCGCAGCGTCGGGAAGCTCCACGAGCGGAGCATCGGTGAAATCCTTCTCCGAGGTCGAAGGGGCACTCGCAGGCGTGAAGAGCGTCGTATATTCGGGGACGGAACACAGGCGTACGGAGCGCAGTTCGAGGTCGGGGACCTTATCCGCCACGCGGATGTTGTAGGCGATCTTGGCTACGTTGCGCCGCACACTCAACGTAGGTAACGTAACGGTGTCATCCTCTTTGTCGGGCGCGATCGCAACGGTCATGACGGCCGACATGGGAAGCGTCGCATACTCCTCCTGCCGCTCGATCGTGTAGGTACGAAGCTGTTGTAAGCTCCGCTCGCCCAGGTCCGCACCCAGATTGGCGGCGACGTAGAGATCGTACTCCCCGGGCAGGCACTCGAACCGTACCAGTGCCGAACGGGAGTAAAAATGCAGGCTTTGGCCGTTGCTGCGGCCGAACAGGTAGAGGTTGATGTCGCGGATCGCCTCCTCGTCCGTCGCGCGGGTCGCAAGGCGAAGCATATCTTCGGTCGTAATACGCAGTTCGGCCGTGACCGGACGTTCCGAGGCTGCGCTATCGACCGGCATAGTCACTTCCCGGCTGCACGAGCACAGCAGCAGATAAAAAAGCGGAAGAGAGATTGTTCTGAACATAGGAATCGGTTTTTTTAGAACAGTCTGCCGCCCTTGCGGGCGACAGACTGTCGGGAAAAGGTTTCTCAGGCTCCCAGATCGATCTGCTGCGTTACCGGAGACTCCCAGTCGGCGACCGTGATCGTAAGGCCCACCTCCGAGCCTGCCAGACCCGTGATCGCAGCTTCGATGCGGTAGTAGCCGTTACGCACGATCGCTCCGCCTGCCTTGCCCGTGACAGGTACCGTATAGACGATTTCCGTACGGTCGGAGGTCGTCGAGGTGCTGCCGTCGGCGTCGTAGCTCGCCGTGATCTCCAACTGTACACGGTTGCCCTCGGCAAGAGCGCCGTTTTCGAAGACGTAGAACAGGTTGTCGTATCTGCCCGCTGCGGCGGTGGCGGTCTGCGTATGGGTATAGCTCATCGCGCCGGGCGAAGGAGTTGCGGGCGCGATGACAGGCGACTGGCTCGCCGCTTTCGAGAGCTTGACGCCCGTGACGGTGATCGTTCCCGAATATTTCTCCGCGAAGGCCGCATCGATCGTGGTCTGCACGGAGAGCTTGGCCACCGTACGGCGGAGCGCCATCGCAACGTCGGTCGTCGAACCCTCGGCGATGGATTTGCTCGCAGAGGCCGACATCACGAAGCCGCCCGCACGCTTGGCCTTGGTCGAGACCTCCGCGAAGGTGCCGTTATAGTCCGCAGCGGAGGCTTCGACCTTCGAGAGCAAGGCCGATTTGGTCGTAACACCCGTGAGCGAAAGGTTCGCAACGGCGTAGAAGTCGCACGTCGTACCCGCCGCCGAATGCGGCAGCGCGAAGGTCGCCGACTTGTCGACGAGTTCCTCGGAGGTGAACGAACGCTGCGCAACGAGGTTGCCTTGGGAGTTGAAAACGTAAACCGTCAGCGACGTGAGGCTCTTCTCCCACGTTTCGGCGGCGGCAGTCGAGTTCAGGGATGCACGCGAGGCCGGGGCATCGGTAAATGTGAGGCACACGGCAGCGCCGTCCAGCGGCTCACCGTTCGTACCGTAAGTCACGGTCTCCTCCTTCGAGCAGGAGACCAGCGCAAGGGCGGCCAAAGCCGCGACAAATGTTTTTTTCATATATGGAATAAAGGATTAAAGGGTCGTTATTTATTTCGGTTCGTTTTTCTCGGCTCGCCGTCCCGTATCTTCCGCGTGCGTACACGGTGGCGGAGCTTGGCTTCATAGCCCGGAGGGCCGTTGTCGTCGATCCACTGCCGGATGCCGAGGCGCAGCTCGGCTTTCAGCTGCCGGAACTCGGGACGCGAGGCGAAGTCGTCGCCCAAAGCATAGCCGGCGAAGATCGGCTCGCAGGGCGTCAGCAAAGCCCGGGCGACGGTGCGGCGCTGATCTTCCGGAATGTCGGGGAAATCGTTCGCGAGGATCAGGTCGATCGTATCGAACTTCGAGAACAGCAGACCTCGGAAAAGACTCCGGTCAGCAAGGCGAAGCGCACACTCGGCACTGCCGCCCGCGTCACAAGTACGACGGTAGAGGTCGGCGGCCACGGCGCTGCGACGATCCAGAAGTTGTGCGCGGTACTGGAGCTGGGGATGGCGTTCGCGAAGGTAATAATCCAGTCTTGTCCGGAACCACGGCTCGGAATATATCTCCATAGCGGTATGCTATCGTTTCCGACCCCGCCCCTGCTGCGACTCATCGGCGCCCTGCGAGGCCTGATGGGATGCTTCGGCCGCCTCGCTGCGCTCCTGACGCGACAGAAAGCGGCTGTAAGTACGGTTGTCGCGCGGGTTCACATACAGAACCTTGTTCTTCATCGGCTCTCCGAACGAATCCTTGACCTGATCCGCCGAGACCTGGCCGCCGGCAAGCAGCGTCTTCACATCGGCATCCGAAAGCTGGTCACGAAGGTACTTAGGGACGTACGGCTTGTCGTAAACCGGGTCGCTGATCGTATAGCGGCCCCGATAGACGTCGTAGTTCAGGATGCCCTTGTAGGTGTTCTCCGTATCGCCGTAGGCCGTGCATCCTTCCAGCGGGATCGAGCCGCCGCTGCGAAGGATTTTTTGTCCTGCATCGTCGATGCGACGTCCCTCGGCGAACTCCGGGATCTTGACATCGCGGTGCGGAACCGCCACAAGGCGGTTCGTCGAAGGGTTGAAGGCCACGTGGCAGCGCTCAGCTTCCCCCGTGATGCTGTTATGGACCGTGACAAGGTGTTGCAGTGTCTTGCCGCGAGCCAGAAGTGCCTTGTCGTCGGGCGTGATCTCCGAGGCATACTCCTCACGTTCGTATTCGGGCTGCACAAGCGGCGTATCGAGGCGGAACTTCAACTCATCGTTATGATCCCGGTAGAAACTCAGGTTGAAAAGACCCGTCGTCGTGCCGTGGTTCGAAAGCTGGACCGTCGCAGGAAACAGCTCTCTGGTCGGGAGCCCCAGCATCAGGCTCCGCTGCGTGCGCTGCGGCAGCGCATCGAAGTCGATACCCAATTCTTGCAACTCCGCGCGTGGAATCTCAACCTTGTCGTATTTCACCTGTTCCAGTTCGGCCGTGTTCACGACGTACTTGTTATACGTCTCCCAGCCCTCCTCGCTCTTCGGATTGCTGACGAGCTTGCCCAGCGATGTGACGATCTTGCCGACGGAAAAGACGGGCACTTTCAAAAACTGAAACTGGATCGGATTGTCCTTCTGGGATTTGAAACCTCGGATGAAAGCCGCCACGGCATTGCTGCTCCGGAACGGATAGAACGCTGGACGGTTCTTCGCAAGAGGCTGCACGGTATGCACCTCTCGGCGATCCCCTTTGGTCACCAGCTTGGAAACGGCCTCTACCTGGCCGCTGTCCGGATTGCGCACGAGAAGCGTTTCCCGGTAGTCGTTTTCCTGTTCCTGACCCTCGGTCGGATTTACATTTTCTTCTGTTGCCATAATACTGTCTTTTAGTTAATAATATGTGATTTGTACTTCGACAGCGGCAAATATAGAAGCCCGGAAGACGATCCCGACGGATGGCACGTCAGGGCCGTTCTGGGCGTGAAGAAAGACGAAAATAGCCCGTAAAATAAAAAACGCAACAATTTAACTGAGATTCCAAATAGAATCGTTCAAACGATCCAATCTAAACAAGATACGAAAATCTGAAACCTGCTTTTCGATGCTTCTTGTGAAAACTGTAACTTTTGTGCCTTGCTGTGCTAACTATATTGTCATTTCAAACTTTAGAATAAAATTCGCGAATGGGCATATGGGCATTCAACCTAAATATATCAAGTCATTTTTGTGTTCATCGAGTTAAATTCGTATATTTGACAACCTATTTAATCAAAGCCGGTATGAAAATAGAGAAAATAAAAATTGAGAACTATAAGGTATATCGAAATACAGAGATTCGAAATTTATCCAATTTCTCTGTTTTCCTGGGGGCGAACGGTGCTGGGAAATCAACGCTCTTCGACGTATTCGGTTTTTTAAGCGATGCATTGAAGGCGAACGTAAAAACCGCACTTAACAAAAGAGGCGGCTACAGGGAAGTATATTCGCGTGACGGAGAGGGGCCTATACTTTTTGAAATAAAATTCCGTAACGATAAGATCGAAGGAGAAACACAGCCTCTAATTACTTATCGCTTGGAAATCGGATTTGAGAATGGATTGCCTATTATCACTACTGAAATCCTGAGTTATCGGCGCGGCGGATATGGACGTCCGTATCGTTTCCTTGATTTTCATCGGGGCGAGGGAACGGCCATTATTAATGAAGATGAGTATTCTTCTTCCTCATCATCCACTTTTCAGGACCGTCGGGAACAGCAAACCCTCGACTCTCCCGACATCTTGGCGATAAAGGGATTGGGCCAATTTCAGAAATTCAAAGCAATCAGCTCTTTTCGCAGATTGTTGGACGATTGGTATGTGTCGAATTTTCAGATACAGGAAGCCCGTAATGTAGAAGATGTCGGCTTCAGCGAACATCTTTCTACGAGCGGAAATAATCTGGCACAAGTCACCCGCTATATCTGGGAAAATCACCGGAACGTATTCAATACCATTTTGGAGAAATTCAGAAAACGTGTTCCAGGTGTCGAGAATGTCATTGCGGAAGAGACGCAGGATGGTCGTATTGTTCTTAAATTCAAGGATAATTCTTTCCAAGATCCTTTTGTCGCGCGTTTCGTATCCGATGGTACGATTAAAATGTTCGCTTATTTGGTATTGCTGAATGACCCTGTAAAACATCCTCTGTTGTGCGTGGAAGAACCTGAGAACTATCTGCATCCCGAACTGTTGCCCGAATTAGCGGAAGAATTCAGAGAATACGCCGACAAGGGCGGGCAGGTTTTCATCTCGACTCATTCGCCCGACTTCGTCAATGCCCTGCAACCCGATGAACTGTTCTGGCTTCAGAAAAGCAATGGCGCCACAACCATTCGGAAAGCATCCGAAGATGCGACCATCAAGGCCTTATATGCCAATGGCGATAAATTGGGATGGCTCTGGAGAGAAGGTTATTTGAAAGGAAGCGGACCGTACTAATCGAGGAAAGCATGGACCGTTTGGAATTTCTTGTCGAAGAAAGGTCGATGGCAGAAGTGTTGAAAGTGCTTTTGCCTCGGATATTACCGGCATCTTGGGTGTTGGATGAGAATTATTTCATCCGTCCACATGAGGGAAAATCGGATTTGAAACGTTCCATTCCCAAGAAACTGAAAGGATTCGCCCAACATAAAGAACAGACCACCGGTTTTATTATCATCCAGGATCAAGACAGTAATGACTGCCGACAACTGAAACAAGAACTCGTAGCGCTATGCAAGGCAAACCAGGCACCGAATATTAAGTTTCTCGTTCGTATCGTCTGTCATGAGTTGGAGGCTTGGTATTTAGGGGATATGAAGGCTATTCAGGCCGTGTTTCCCAGATTCAACCCTGCGAGACATCTCAAAAAATCTCTGTTTCGTTTGCCAGATACCTGCCAAAATCCCAAAACAAGGCTTAAGGATATTGTAGGCGACTATCAGCAAATTGCAACGGCACAAATGATTGCTCCTTACATCGACATTGAGCATAACCGTTCTGAAAGTTTCCGGCAATTCGTATCGGGAATACGAAAATTCATCACGGCAAAAAGGTAATGTAATTTTTAGCTATTTCTTTGCCAACAGATGTCGCAGTGCAGGATCTTCGGCGATGCGTCTGAGTTCCCGTTTTATGATTTGCGTGACGTCCTCCTTGATCTGCGTATAATTGCGTCGGATGATCTCCTCCATACGATCCACGCCGTCGGCATCGCGGAACGAGGATATTTCCGGGATCGGAACGTACGACGCCGTCTCTCCGGCGAGCTTCTCCCTGTCGATGACGATCTCGGCGTGGAAGATCTTCTGCTCGATGCGTTCGTCGAAGTTGTCCGCCACGGCACCCACGAACATACCTTGCGAGAGGTTGGAGATCTTCGAGGCGGGAATCAGGCTGTCGAGCTGCGTATTGGTCGAGGTGGTGAGGTTGTCGTTGCTCAGCGAGTTGGAGGTCCGCAGCTGCACGATCCTGCCGAAGCGCTCGCTCAACGTCTTGGCCGTATCTCCCAAAACCTGACCTGCGAAGATGTTGCCCACGGTATTCTCGATGACCTTGGCTTCCTCCTGGCCGTAGTCGCGTTCGAGCTGCGAGAAGTCCTGAAAGCTCAGGCATACGGCCACCTTGTTCGAGCGGGCCGTGGCGATCAGGTTGTCTAACCCCCGGAAATAGATCGTGGGCAGCTCGTCGATGATGATCGACGACTTGAGTTTTCCTTTCTTGTTGATGAGCCGCACGATGCGCGAATTATAGAGGCCCAGCGCTGCCGAGTAGATGTTCTGCCGGTCGGGATTGTTGCCCACGCACAGAATCTTCGGGTCTTCGGGGTTGTTGATGTCCAGCGTAAAGTCGTTGCCCGTCATCACCCAGTAGAGCTGCGGGGAGATCATGCGCGAGAGGGGTATCTTGGCCGAAGCGATCTGCCCCTGCAACTGGTCCTGCGCCCCGCCTTTCCACGCATCCATAAAGGGCGACAGGTAATTTTCCAGTTCGGGATAGGAGGTCAGGATCGTGAAGATGTCCTCGTAGCGTTTGCACAACAATTCGATGGCGTGGGGAAAGGTGCAGTACTTCCCTCCTTCGTAGATTTTCAGGTACCAGATAATCGCAGCCAGCAGGATGATCGGAGAATCGACGAAGAAGTCGCCCTGCTTCTGTATCCACGTCTTATTGAGGTTGAGCATGATCGTATAGGCCGATTCGTAGGCGTCCGAGATGTCGGTCATAAACTCCGGAGCGATGGGATTGCAGCGGTTCGAACGACGGGGATCGTCGAAATTGATGATGCAGAATTTCGGTCGGGTTTCGTAGGCGTCCAGGTGATTCAAAAGGTGGTTGTAAGCGATCAAGGACAAGTCGTCGAATTTGAAGTCGTAGAGGTACATGGCGAAGCCCTTCTCGATCTGCTGGCGGATGAAGCTGTTCACCACGGTGTAGGACTTGCCGGAACCGGGCGTGCCGAGTACTATTGTCGCACGAAAGGGGTTCACCGCATTGATCCAGCCTTCGTGCCATGCCTTGTCGTAGTAGTAACGCGAACGGAGGTTGACCGAATATTCATTCTCGATCAGGCGTGTTTCCTGCATGAAACTTTCGTTTTCGTCGTTGAACGGGTCCTCGCGCAGCCGTTCCTTGACCAGACGTCCGAGCCATAGACCCGCCAGAAACAGCAAGAGGAAGCCTATGCTTGTAGCTGCGACATAGAGCGGTGCCGCCCATTGCGGCGGCAGGTGCCGCAGCGGATCCCCGAAGAAGAAAAGCAGCAGGCCCGCCGCAGCTGCGAGAAGAATCTGCCGGTGCGTGATGCGCTCGGAGCGCACGCTGCGCGTACCCCAGCAGCTCAGAGCCAGAAATCCCGCAGCGAAGAGTTTGGTCAGATACAAGTAAGTGAAAAGCCCCGTCGTACGCTGGACGTTCCGCAGCAGACGGTCCAATACGCCGAGCGTGCAGCCGTGCATATCGAACCATCCGTAGCAGAACCAATAGAAGTGGAGCAGCAGGAACAAAACGCTTATGCCCCGCATGAGCTGCATGACTTTTTCCAATCCTCTCAGGTCATCTTCCTGTTGCATGATATACGGTTTTTGCAACGAAGATAACTTCTTGGACAAGGGGATCGATCAAGTGTCTGTTCAGGGCATATGCAGGCTGTTCAAAATGTTATCATAAATCAGAAGGCGATCATATGGATCGCCTTTGAAATTTGATTGTCGGAGATTCATCGATCTGCATCGGAAGGACAGGTTTTCATGTATGCCGATTTGGAATAACTTCCGATACTATCGTCCTCAATCAGAAGGTCTTTACGGATATTTTTAAGTAAAGCATAACGCTCAATCAACGGCTTGAAATATTCATTGCCATATTCTGATAAACAATTATAATACAACCATATCAATTCATATCTCGATAGTTGGCCGCGCACAATCGAGGTATATTGATACCTCTCTTCAAATCCCTGTATCAACGGAGACTCATGTACGAACTTTATGATCCGATAAAGGTTTCTAAAATAGTGATCGTAGTAGGTAGGTAGGTCGGATAATTCGTATCCTTTTATTTTTTCATACATCAATAAACCTCGCATTCCTATATATGATGCTGTTTCATTGGAGAAGAATTATCGTTTTGCATCCA